>Ga0214919_10005588_pt1 | contig 17725 bp, 19 predicted proteins | sample LL1503_MetaG_FD_177994 | JGI IMG/M metagenome (GOLD analysis project Ga0214919, IMG submission 177994) | Freshwater microbial communities from Lake Lanier, Atlanta, Georgia, United States - LL-1503 | ecosystem: Environmental > Aquatic > Freshwater > Lake | place: USA: Georgia | collected...
TTTGATACATGTGGTGATGCGTGTTCACAAGCCCAGGTGTAACGAGGCAATCAGTTGCATCGATAACACGAGTTGCTTGCGGCTCAGAACCTGCAGCCCCAACACCAGAAATTATTCCGTTGGTAATAGCAACCCAACCGCCAGGTATTTCTCTTCGAGCGTTATCTACGGTTGCAACGAGTGTTGCGTTGCGAACAACGAGATCAGCTGTTGAGTTCAGTTGTTTAACTCAACAAGTTCGCTGCCGGCGTTACGAATATCTCCGTCGCGCTGCAGAAAAAAACCGAGCAACGCTGCGATTCCTGCGGTGGAAAGACCCACAACAATTGGAAACGAGAGCAACGCAAGAATGATGATGATTACGCCAGGCATGTCAATTACCGTAGTGGCTTGAAAGCCCAGGCTTCAATCTCAACTGCTCCACCAAATGGCAATGACGCAACACCAATGGTGCTGCGAGCAGGGCGACTAGTGACAAAACCCTCTACGTATGCGGTGTTGAAGGTGCCGAACGTATCCATGTCAGTCAAGAAGCACAGCGTCTTTTTGACGTCATTGATTGTCACTCCGGCGCTCGCGAGTTGCGACTTGAGGTTGACAATTGCTTGTGCTGTTTGAGCGGCAACGCCGCCCTTGACGATCTTGCCATCAACTACACCGAGTTGACCAGAAACAATTACCCAGTCACCGGCTCGAACTACTGGCGTATATGGACCAAGTGGAGCGCCAGATTTTGCTACTGGTTTTTTGGCAGTCTTTTTCGTAGTTTTTTTGGCAGCTTTCTTCGCGACTTTTTTTGCTGTCTTCTTTATCGTCTTTTTCTTGTTGGTGGCCATAGTTCAATCGTACTATTGAGCCATGATCTCGAGGCGCACATTTATCACCGGATCACTGGGTGTCATTGGCGCAACGAGCACTGTTGGCTTTAGCTCATTACTTGCAGGTTGCTCTGGAGGTTCCACCTCGACAACTACAGATTCTGTTTTGGGATTGTCTGATCTGCAATTGGTCCAGCGATTTCCTCAAGTCTTGGTTCCTGGCAGTGTTCGACTTCCTTTTTCGCTCGCCAACCAAGCAGGCCTGCTCACAACAGAGAGCGGAATTGAACTGCCTTCCACATTGACCGCAAAACTTATTAATGCCGACACACAGGAAGTAGTTGCCGAATCTTTGTCGGCCGACCAACACGACACCGGGCTCACGATTCCCTACTGGCCGTTTCGCGTCGATATCGACAAACCAGGTATCTACACATTGATCGTTGATGGTGGTCCGGCAGAAGGTGCAGCCGTACAAGTGCTCGCTGCAGCAGAAGTATTAATTCCACTTGTTGGTTCACAACTTCCTGGCTTTGACACTCCAACGTTTGACGATCATCGTGGTGTTGAGCCAGTGTGTACTCGTACGCCAGAGCCCTGCGAATTTCACAACATCACTTTGAACGAAGCACTTGCGTTAAAGAAACCAATCGCATATTTGGTTGGCACACCTGCACATTGCCAAACAGGCACATGTGCTCCCGCGCTTGAAGCACTCATCAATGTGAAGAAATCAATTGGTGATGCAATGACATTTCTGCACGCCGAGATCTATACCGACGACAAAGCAACAACAGTTGCACCAGCGGTGGTCGCACTGAAGATGGAATATGAGCCAGCGATTTACATCACTGATGCGAGCGGAAAAATCATTGAGCGATTTGATGCAATATTTGATGCAGATGAAATCAAAGCAGCAATTGCAATGCTCGGTTTATAGCAACCAAAATTCTTCAGCTGCTAATAGGCAGCCCTAACTAATCTCAGGAAAAGCTATTGCCACAACCACATGAACGAGTTGCGTTCGGGTTGTTGATCTTGAAACCAGCGTCTTGCAAACCATCTTGGTAGTCAAGACTTGCACCGACAAGAAGTTGCGAAGAAGCAGGATCGACAATCACGCGAATCTCTCCGAATGTCACTGTCTCATCATCGGCAGCGACATCGCCGTCGAAAAACATCTCATACGAAAATCCAGAGCAACCTCCGGGACGAACTGCAACGCGAAGTGCAAGATCGGTTGCACCTTCGGCTTCGAGTAATTGCTTGACCTTATTTGCGGCTGATTCGGTGACCGTGATCATGGGAGCCTCTCTCAAGATTGTTTGTTACTAATAAAACTATTGAGATCACACTACCGTTCATCGCCTTGTCTGTCACGGCTGGCACGTCTGTTTGTCTCTGGTTTCACTGGCGACCTGACGGTAGGTTTAAGCCATGACTGGCAACAAGCCACAGACCACGGGGGCGGCTCCGCCGAGCGTTGCCGAAGTCACCTTGCGTTTGAAAGCAGTGATGGATCCCGAATTGGGCGACAACATCGTCGACTTGGGCATGGCTGCAGTCGAATCAATTTCTGCTGACGGCGTCGTTGCGATCGCCATGAAGCTCACTATTAAGGGTTGCCCACTGCGAGTGCAGATTAAAAAAGACATCGAGTCGCGTCTTGAAACGCACCCAGGTGTAACCAAGGTGACTATCGACTGGGGCGAGATGACAGCCGATGAGCGCACAGCAGTGATGACTCGCGCGCGTTGGAATGCTCGCGAGCAAGCACCCGACACACAGATTCCTCTCAACACACGCATCTTGGCAATTGCGAGTGGCAAGGGCGGCGTCGGTAAAAGTTCTGTCACGGTCAACTTGGCAGCAGCACTCGCGAGTGTTGGCCACACCGTTGGCGTTCTTGATGCTGACATTTGGGGTTTTTCAATTCCACGCATGCTCGGAATCTCTGACCGTCTAGAAGCTCGTCGCATTGACGGCATCGAGAAGCCACGAATGATTCCAAACGAGCGGGTGGTTGGAAAAGGTTTACTCAAAGTTGTGTCAACAGGAATGCTCGTTGAAGACGAAAGCACGGCATTGATGTGGCGTGGACTCATGCTCACCAAAGCTGTTGAACAATTTCTCAACGACGTGCACTGGGGCGAACTCGATTACCTACTCATCGACATGCCGCCGGGCACTGGCGATGTGCAGATGGGTCTTGCTCGCATGTTGCCGCGCACAGATCTGGTCATTGTCACCACTCCATCGGTGTCTGCGCAAAAAGTTGCAATCCGCGCTGCCGACATGGCAAGGCGTAGTTTCTTGCGTGTAGCCGGCGTGATCGAAAACATGAGTGCGTTCACGTGCGAACACGGTGAGTCGTACCCACTCTTCGGTCAAGGCGGCGGACAAACTCTTGCCGACGAAATCGGTGCTGTATTACTAGGTCAAGTTCCAATTGAAGCAGCAGTAGCTAACGGTGGAGACACCGGTGAGCCAATCGTGTTGACATCGACTGGTCCGGCAGCTCAGGCGTTTCTTGCAATTGCTGCCAACATTATGAACACCACAGTTCCTGTTACCGAAATGGGTGGATGTACTGCGCGCGACCCAGAAGCCGTTCAGGTTGCAATCAGCAAACGCAATTAATTCGTAACTAGTTAATTTACATTCGTTAATTAATGTAGTCAGCGTCGCCTGGCATTGAGATGCCAATCACTTTGCCATCGGCATTGGTTTTTATCTGCGGCAAAATTGTTGTTGGCATGCCAATCTTCATTGAAGCCTGCAGGGCCTCATCCGCAGTTGCGTGCGGCACCAAAAACTCTAGGTTGCTTGTGGTCGGTGGAATCATCGCTAACTCACCACGCTTATGCATCGCTAGTGCTTCGGTTGGTGCAACCCACAAACTCGCAATCGTTTCGTTGTCATCATGCAAAGGTTCTTGAGCCTCTGGTGCTCGCGCTATAAAAAACCTTGTATCAAACCTGCGCGGCTCGCCAACCGGTGTGATCCAGTGGCTCACATAATGAATATTGTCGGTGACTAAACGCAATTTTTCTTGAGCACACAAATCAATGAGCGACAGCGTTCCGTCATGCACTGCATGACGTGCAACATTAAAGCGATCGACTTTTGTTTCATCATCAAATCGCACGACATCATTACTTTCGGTTGATCGTGCGAGCAATACACCTGCTTCTTCAAAACATTCACGAATTGCACCGACCCAATAAGCGAGCCCACCTGCGGGTACGCCCAGCAATGCGCTGGCCTCAGCATCATTCAACCCATCGCATACCGCTTCCAATTCGTGGCCGTTGTCGACAGCGTCTACTCGCCCACCCGGAAACACATACATCCCCTTTGCAAACACGGCTTGCAAAGTGCGTTGCAACATAAAAACCTCAAGCCCATTTGTTGGATGGTCGCGCACCAACATCACCGTTGCGGCTGGGCGCACGGGCACAGAAAGTGGGTCAAAGTCGGTTTTTGCTTCTGACCTGTCGGCATTCATCTATATGACAGTAGGTTGCTAGACGTGAATCCCAACGACTCACAGCGCCCACCATCGGTCGATGCCCTCGCGCGTGACTTGGCGGTGCGCCACGACCTTCCCCATGCCGTGCTTGTAGATTGCGCAAGATCAGCCATTGCGGCTGGAAATCCTGCCGATGCCGATCGGCTTGCTGCCGAATTTCACACCAGTTTGTTGCGTGACGTAGTCAATGCCACAGGTGTATTACTGCACACCAACCTTGGTCGGGCGCCCATTCACTTTTCACGACAAGCACGCGCATCGACACTCGAGTTTGATCTTGCAACTGGCGAACGCGGTTCGCGTCAGAGTTCTATCGGGAAACTTATTGCCACGATGTGTGGAGCAGAGGCAGCACTCGTTGTCAACAACAATGCTGCAGCCATCATGCTCGTCCTTGGTGCACTTGCGAGCGGTCGAGATGTTGCGGTGTCGCGCGGTGAATCGGTCGAGATCGGTGGAGGGTTTCGTATCCCTGATGTGCTCGAGCAAAGTGGTGCACGACTTGTTGATGTAGGCACAACAAATCGCACACGCTTGCGCGACTATGCAAAAGCAGTCGAGTCAAAGAAAAATGACATTGCACTACTGCTGAAGGTGCATCCATCCAACTTCAGTGTCAATGGTTTTGTCGAAGAGACTCCGGTGAGTCAACTCGCGACTCTTGGCGTGCCGGTTGTTGCCGACATTGGTTCAGGGTTTATTGACGAAACCTGCCCGTGGCTGAGTGGCCCCGCCCCAAGTTGGTTGGCTGGTGAGCCAGCAGCAAAGCAAGCGTTGCAAGCAGGCGCATCACTTGTCACGTTCAGTGGCGACAAACTTTTGGGTGGTCCACAGTGCGGCATCATTGCTGGCAACGCAGACCTCATTGCTCGATGCAATGCACATCCACTTGCACGCGCGCTGCGCCCTGGCGCACTCGTTATATCTGCATTACAAGATGTGGCGCTTGCCTACCTCGACAAACGAGTGACTACCGACATTCCATTTTGGGCAATGGCAACAACAACAGTTGACGAATTGCGCATCCGCGCTCAACACATCATCGACGCAACTGGCGTTGGCAAACTTGTTGAGACATCCGCGCTCCCAGGTGCCGGATCCACGCCTGGAGCATCAATACCGTCGATCGGCATTGTGGTTGCGGGCAATCACCTTTCAGCATTGCGCAAACGAACCTTGCCGATCATTGCGCGTGTCGTTGACGGCAATACCGTGTTTGATTTGCGCTCGTGTTTTGCACACGATGACGACGAGTTGATTGCAGCGCTCAAGTCACTACCAGTTCGGTAACTTACATGCGCATTATTGCCACAGCCGGCCATGTCGACCACGGCAAATCATCACTCGTTCAGGCTCTTACTGGTACCGACCCAGACCGTTGGGAAGAAGAGAAGCGCCGCGGACTCACTATCGATCTCGGCTTTGCCTTCACGCAAATTACTGAGCAACAGATTGGTTTTATTGACGTACCTGGTCATGTTCGTTTTTTGCGCAACATGCTCGCCGGCATCGGCGGTATTGACGCATGCATGTTTGTGGTTGCAGCAAATGAGGGTTGGAAACCGCAAACCGAAGAACACTTGCGCATTCTTGATGCGCTTGGCATTGCACGGGGTGTCATTGTGCTCACCAAAACAGATTTGGTCGATGCAGGGGCATTGGCGCTCACGCTCGACAGCGTGCACCATCATGTGCGTTCTACATTTCTCGAAGCTGCACCAGTTGTACAAGTCTCCGTACACAACTCTGCAACACTCGACACACTTCGCAGCACACTTGGCGACCTCATTGCGTCACTTCCTCCGGTCCGCAACACACGCCGACCACGCATTTGGGTCGATCGTTCATTTGCCGCAAAAGGTTCTGGCACGGTCATCACGGGCACACTTACTGGTTCGTCACTGAGCATCGGCGACGAACTTGTGGTGCAGCCAACCAACATCGTGGTCAAAGTTCGCGGCATTCAGTCCAATGGAATTTCGCTTGAGAAACTTGAAGCAGGTAATCGATGCGCTCTCAACATCACAGGAGTCGATCACCTCAGCATTAACCGTGGTGATGTCTTGGTCGTTGATGGTCAATGGCTCGGTACCAACAAATTTGACGCTTCGCTCAAAGTTTTGGAGTCAATCGAACACGCAGTTTCAAAACGCGGCAGCTACATGATGTACGCCGGCTCACGAGAAATCAAGGTCGTGTTGCACACCATCGGTTCAACAAGTATTCAAAGCGGTGAAACAGGTTTCATCAGAGTTGCACTTCCCGACACGCTTCCACTCGCACCTGGTGATCGTTTTATTCTGCGCGAATCTGGTCGCGATGAAACCATTGGCGGTGGCGAGGTACTCGACATTCAGCCAATACTGCGTTCGTCGAAGGCCAAGCCCAATAAAGAGATCTTGCGTTTGGTTGCAGAGCGTGGCTGGGTGCAAATGAATCAGTTGCATCTACTTGCTGGCCGCAATGTTGATATATCCGAAGTCGAGCAGGCGCTCGGTGGGTGGGTCACCACCACCAACAATCTCGCTGAAGTGAGCAAAGAAGCAGTTGAACTCATTACTGCATCGAAAGACCTTGGCATCGATGTGGCAACCATGACGACACATCAGCGACTCGTATTACCCACACTTGCAAACGTCACTGTGCGCGAAGGTCGTGCTCGTAGCGCCGACGCAAACGATGTTGCATCGCACCCACTGGTGAAACAGTTTGCTGATGCAGGTTGCACCCCACCAGATAGCGCGTCTGTTGATAAGACAATCGTTCGCCAACTTGTGCAGCGGGGCGTCCTCGTGCACTGCGAAGAGTTGTATTTTCACTCATCTGCAATTGACACCGCAGTTGCTGCAGCGCGCCAGTTGATTACAGCTCACCCGCAAGGTTTTACTGTTGCCCAGTTTCGCGAACACCTCGGTGTGTCGCGTAAGTACGCGCTGCCTCTGATCAATCATTTAGATGCAACTGGTTTTACTCGCCGCCGCGAAGACGTCCGTATTGCAGGAGCAAAGCTCTAAAGCTTGTTAGGCCATCTTTCGGCGGCTACGACTTAATACATAAGCACCAAGCACTGCGACTCCACTGCCAGCAATTGCAAGCGGTGCCACATCTTCGTTATTCACAACAACACCAAGAGCAAGTGAAACTGCTGGCATCAAGTAAAGGCTCGCTGCTGCACGCGTTGAGCCAATACGACCAGCGAGCATCACCATCGCATAATGCGCAACCGCGGTGCCAAGAACACCGAGGGCAAGCACTGCCGCGAGAGCCGTCCATTCAAATGGTCGATCATTGTGCAAAGTCGAATAGATGCCAAGCGGTGCAAGCATCACGACTGCGACGATCTCTGCGCGCCACAACACCGGAAGCGCACCAAATTGTTGCTGCAGTGGGCTCGCAATATTGAGCGCAAACCCGTACAGCATTAGTGCGCCAATAATGAGTGCAACACCAAACGAACTCGACGAACCTTCACGAATACTTGGCAATGCAATCAGCACAACTCCAAGGCATCCAATCGCAAGACCAACAATCTGTCCACGAGGTGGTAACCGTCGCGCAATAACTCCTGCAACCATCGCTACAAACAATGGCGTCGCACCGTTGAGCATGCCTGTCACGCTGCTCGACACGTGCTGTTCGGCAAAAGGAAACACCGTCAGCGGAACCGCGAGCCAAACAAGTGCAAGTAAGACAATGTTGCGCCATGCGCTTCGCGGTACTGGAGTGCGAACACCAGGCACAAATGTCAGCGTGATGCAACCGAGCACAACGCGCATAGGTGTGATCATGCCTGGTGCAAAAGAGTGCAGTGCGATCGAGATGAAATAAAAGGATGAGCCCCACACCACGCCAGGTGTGAGCAATAAGAGCCAGTCAAGAGGTTGAAGTGGCGCTATTTCGGCAGCTGTTCTACGGGCCGACGAATCGTTACTCATTTGCTGGTTTGCGCATCTCTCGGTAGTCACGCGCCGCGCCTTCAAGTGGTTCTACTTCAAGCGTTATGCCATCAATTGCTGCCACTCTGCACGCCGCACCTTGCAACAGTGGTGTCGACCTATTGGTGCGGGCATGCCATTGTGCGCTTTGCACAATCACAATTCCCTCTGGAGAGATATCAGACTGCGCGATACCTTCCATACCAATCATCCATTCACGCCCAATGGTCGGCGTTGCAAAACGCGTGCGAACCATCGATGGCATACCGACAATGAACGCGAGTGTCATCATTGCAATACCGCACACCAACGTGAGCCACGACATCCGCATCGTGCTTCCATCCACTGGTTGATACAGCGTTAATGATGCGATCGTGAATAACCCGAGACCAATGCCTGTCCACAACCGAGGCACACCAACTTGCACATCGATTGCAAAAGCAAAAACAGAAAGCACAATCAGCGCAACTGCCCAAAGGTGTACTGGCAAAGCAGCGAGTCCGTACACGCCGAGCACCAAACACACTGCACCAACAAAACCTGCAATGCCAATCCCTGCTGTGAAGAACTCAAATATCAAGAGCGACAAGCCGATGGCAAACAATAAATATGCAACTGGTGGGCTCGCGACTGTGTGCATCAATTGTCCTACAACACCGAGTTTGAAAAATCGGACTGTTGTCGCATCACGCACGACTAGCCCGCTTGAGTCGAGCGACTCAACAACAGTGTCGAGAGTTTGTCCATCAATGGTGAGGCCATCAAGCGCAAACAACATATTGCGTACAACGGGCACGCCTTCATCGGTGCCAACATTTTTGAGCACACCAAGTTTTCGAGCGTCACTAAAACCAACACTCGAGCTCTTCAACTGATCATCGGCAGAACCAAAACTCAATTGTGACCCACCCACGGTCAACAATTCCCCGCTGTGTCCAATTCGAGCACCAGGCGCCATCGCTGTTACATCGGCTACTGCCAACATTTGCGCAGAGAGTCCGTACGCACGTGCGCCGGTTGGCCCAACCCACACTGCAACCGGAATTTTGGCGGACGAAATTTTCTCCAACACTTGCGCCATCCGCTCACGAGATACAACTGCACCACGCGAATTCACTTGCAACACAATTGCTTGTGCTCCATTGGTGGATGATCGGTCAAGGGCGGCCTCAATCTCTGCCACAACCACATCGTCGAGCAATCCGCTGACCGCCACTACGTCAACAGGCGCAAGTTGATCGGCAGATGGTGTCGATGCTGCAGAAGCACCAGCGTTCATTGACAACCCTGCCGCTCCAATGATCAGTGCGACCGCACCTACGCGCACCATTTTTGAGAACTTCAGCAACAGATCCTCCGGGGGTCATATTTATCATTTATTGCACAACTTGTACTTCCGAACAACTTACGGTATCTGCATCAAACGCTAAGATTCCTGACGTGCATATCTTGCTGGCTACAGACGCCCAATGGGTTCTTGACGAAGTTCTTGCAGCACTCGGCTCGCCCGACACGTCATTTACCGTTTGCCGCAACGGTCGTGATGTGCCAGAGGCCATTGCAACTCGCACACCCGATCTGGCAGTTCTCGACTTACAAATCGGATCCATGGGAGCGATGGCGGTCACGATGAATCTTCGACTCGACCACAGCGACCATCGCATTCCGCATGTTCCGGTGTTGATGCTTCTCGATCGAAAAGCCGATGTTCATTTGGCACGACGCAGTGGCGCAAATGGTTGGATCATCAAGCCACTTGATGCGCTTCGTTTGCAACGTGCAGCGAATGCAGTTGCAAGCGGCGAATCTTGGTTTGACGGCGAAGTTCTCGCCGCCAACGCCTAAGTTTTCTTAGCTCTTTTTGCTATTCCGACGAGCACGCTTTTCTCGCACAGGTTTTTCAACAACGCGCACCAGTTCATCGTCAATCACATCGTGGCGTGTGCCCCAGCTGCTTGCGAGTGCCTGAATCATTGCTGAGGCCGGCAATGCCATCACTGCGCCAAGTGGTCCAAGCACTGCGCCACCCACCATTGCTGCACCAAAAGCAATCGCCGCGTGCACTTTTAGTGTGCGTGCAGTGATGCGCGGTGCAAACAAATAATTTTCAAGTTGCTGATACACCAAGATGAAACCAACCACAACTAGTGCCTTGAGAGGTGAGTCTAGGAATGTCAGTAACAGTGGCAACACACCTGCCAAGTACGTACCGACGACTGGCAGGAATTGCGACACGATGCCGACCCACAACGCCATCGCCACAGGAGCTGGTGTGCCAATTGCCTGAAATGCGATCCAATGAAAGAACGCTGAGATCAATGCAAGCAACGCACGCGAATACAAGTATCCGCCAGTTTTTTCAATTGCTAAGTCCCACGTATTCAATACAGTGCGTTGGCGTGCCGCCGGCAACCTACTGCAAATTGCACGGCGCATCTTCGGTCCATCTGCAACAAGGTAAAAAGTAAATAACGAAACTGTCAACATCTGGAACAACACTCCAAGAGCGCTTGTTGACAAACTGATGGCCTTGCCACGTTGGTTATTAATAAAGGTCTGCACAGGGCCATCCGGCTTGGCGATCGATGCATTTACTTCTGCTGGATCAATATGAGTATTAAACGTGCTATTAACAAAGTCGACCGTGTCATTGACATACGTTTTGCTGTTGGTAAGCACGTCAGCAACTTGGCTGCCCACCAACGTGCCAATTGCGCCAACAAAAAGAATGCAAAATGCCAATACGCCAAACAGAATCAATCCAGTACCGCTGCCCCTGCGCCATCCGCGTCGTGCCAACCGATTGACACCAGGCTCAATGGCCAGTGCTAGAAACATCGAGACCAATAACAGCAATACAAAGCTTGATAACTGATGAAACAATTCGCGCGCAACTAGTGCGCCCAAAAAGCCGAGCCAAAAAACCACAATTGCACGAGGTACCCATTTCGGCATGGCGGATTCAGTGTTTGTCGTCACGAAGCCACATTACTCGGCATCCAATTCGTGTGGTTTGATCTGTTTGATGGCACGATAGATATGTGGCAACGACCGATAATCGAATCACCAAAATCCCTGCAGTGACCGAACTGATCACTACTGTGCGCGACTCACTTGGTGACGCGTTGCGTGCGCGCGTAATCGGTCCAAACGGTGATGCGCGCGCTCAAGATCTGATGGATACACCTGGTCCACGATGGTTTGACGAAGATCGCCCTGTGCGACGCGTGCATTCTGATGCCTCAATGTTTATTGGTGGCCTTCGTTCACTCATGATTCAAACATTGCATCCGCTCGCCATGGCTGGCGTTGCCAATCACTCAAATTACAAAACGGATCCGTGGGGTCGCTTGCAACGCACTGCGGATTTCTTGGCAGCAACAACATTTGGTCCAGCGGATGAGGCCCAAAAGATCATTGATCGCATCAAGCACGTCCATGGTTTTGTTAACGGCACTGCGAGCGACGGCAGAACCTATTCAGCAAACGATCCGCACCTACTGCGTTGGGTGCATGTTGTCGAAGTCGACAGCTTCCTCACCTCGCATCAGCGCTACGGCAAAGAACCCTTCGACCAAGCTGGCCGTGATGGTTATGTCGCCGACATGGCGCTCATCGCCGCAAAGCTCGACGTGCCAAACCCTCCAACAACCGAAAAAGAACTCAGCGAGCAATTGCTTTCGTTTAAAGATGAACTCAAGAGCACGCCAGAGTCTCGGGATGCACTCAAATACTTGATGTTCCAACCACCACTTCCTATTCCGGCACGAGCAGCGTATTACGCACTTGTTGCCGCAACGGCAGCCACACTTCCGGAGTGGTCACGTCCGTTTTTGCGCATTCCATATCTGCCACTCACCGAGCGCTTTGCGTTGCGTCCTCTCGGATCTGGAATCACCAAGGCATTCCGTTGGATTACTGAACCAACATCGCCTTATCGCAAAGCGGTTGACGAAGACACGATGGCCTGAGCAACAAAAGCGTTATACAAATTCTGCTGAACAGCATCTTCGTGCGCGGTGTCCTCTGGATGCCATTGCACACCAACCAACCAATGGTCGGTGTGTTCAATTCCTTCGAGTAGTCCATCTTCTGCCCACGCAACAGCAACGCAACCTGGTGCAACCTGGTCAACAATTTGGTGATGAAAAGAAGCGCCACGCAACGACGTTGCACCCAGCGCATTAGCCAATCTGCTTCCTTCTGCAATTCGTACTTCGTGCACGGCAAACGGCGCACCTTCAGGGAAATTGTCTGGCTTGTGCAGCACTTGTGTGTCGGCACTTGGCAACGTTGCAATTTCTTGCACCAATGTTCCGCCCAGCGCAACGTTGGTGATCTGTAGTCCGCGGCAAATTGCAAGCACTGGCTTGCCCATGCGTATTGCAGCCTTAACCATCGTTGATTCAAAAATATCTTGGTCGGTCAAAATGCCATACACATACACACTTGGTTCTTGCCCGTAGAGCGTTGGATCTACGTCGCCGCCGCCCATCAGGATCAGGCCATCGAAGCGCGCCATCAGTTCGTCGGCATCTTCGTCGGTCAATTGTTGTGGCACCACAATTGCTGGCTCTCCACCAGCTCGCAACACTGCATTCGTATATACATCGCCTGCAAAGTGCACAGCACTGCGCGAAACTCGGCTGGCAGGGCCAACACGACCAGCAATTGCGATGATTGGTTTCACGCGCTACAGGCTACCCACGGCTATTTGCAACTTTGTCGAGTCCTAGCCACAAAGCCATTGCGCGTAGTTCGTTATTTAGGGCGTCATTGATCGTTGAACGCTTGACTCCCTTTTCGGTGTGCACACTGTGCACCAACAACTTCGAGTTGGCGCGGTCGGCTTTTAGGTCAACCCTGCCAACCATCTGGCCATTCATCATGAACGGCAGTACGTAATAGCCAAACTTGCGTTTTTCTTTGGGCGTATAAATCTCAATGCGGTAATGAAAATCGAATAACCGCTCGTTGCGCGGTCGACACCACACAAGTGAATCAAATGGTGAAAGTAGAGCAGTGGCATGCAATTGCTTGGGCAGTTTGGCGCTGCGATGCACAAATGCTTTCTCTGCCCAGCCATCAATAGCAACTTCGCGCAACTCACCTTCTTCCAACAACTCGGTGATCAATGGTTTGACTGCTGCCGGCTTTTGTCGGTAATAGTCGGCCAAGTCGGTAGCAGTTGCAACACCTTGTGCGATCGCCGAACGCACAAGTAACTGCTTGCGCGCATCGTGTTCATTTGGTGTCGACGCAATCAGAATATTCATTGGCAACACACGATCTGGCGTGTCATAGATGCGAGCGAAGTCTGTGCCTCGCCCACGCGACATCAGTTGACCAGTAAGAAACAAATATTCGAGCGCAGTTTTTGACTCGTCCCAGTCCCACCACGTCTTTTTGTCGGCGCCACGCTTTTCGGTTCGAGTCGAAAGCTCACGCGCAGTTGTTGGGCCGTTTATTTCGACGTGTTTCAACATGCGTTTCACAAACGCCTTGTTGTCGTCATAAAAACTGGTGAGCCCCCAGTGGCGTGCCTTGCCCAAGCGCGCTGCTTCCATCTTCCAACGGAACAGTGGGTGTATCTCGACCGGAAGATGTGCTGCTTCGTGTCCCCAGTATTCAAAAATCTTTTGCGACTCTGTTGCTTTGGGTATTGCGTTGCGATCGTGGTTACCGAGGCGTGAAAACAACGGCAGTTCTTGGCTGCGCACCAACACATTGACCGAATCGATTTGGATTACGCCGAGTCGACTAATCAGTGAATTGACGTGTCGTTGTGTTGCCTTGTTGGCAGGCCGAGGCGTATCAAAACCCTGTGCTGCAAGTGCGAGTGCTCTGGCGTCTGCGATCGACAGTGAGTCGAGCCGCTGAGCCATTGCGAGCTAATGCCGAGTGTTAGTCGGCGACAGTAATTGCGACTGACTTAATAACCACGTCAGTCTTTGGTCGGTCGCCTGAGCCTGTTGCAACATTTTGCATTGCTTCGACAACTTCGAGACCCTTCACAACTTGGCCGAACAACGAATATGCAGGTGGAAGACTGCAACCGCTTGGACCGCTCACGATGAAGAATTGTGAACCGTTGGTGTTTGGTCCAGCGTTGGCCATTGCAAGTGAACCGATTTGGTACTTGCCTGGCTTTGGCAACTCGTCTGCAAACTTGTAGCCAGGGCCACCGCGGCCGCTGCCTTCTGGGTCGCCACCTTGGCACATGAAGCCATTGATGATGCGATGAAAAATGACGTCGTCGTAATAACCCTGTTCGGAAAGGAACACAAAGTTGTTGACCGTCTTTGGTGCTGCGATTGGATCAAGCGAGATCACGATCGTGCCGAGCGTGGTTTCCATCGTTGCGGTGTAGCGCTTTGCTGGGTCAATGCTCATTGCTGGGGCTTGTGAAAATTGCTTTTGTTTTGGTGCCATGGCGCAAAACCCTAGCCCGATAAACGCGCAATCGCATATGCTCTTGACCATGAGCAATAACTCACCAGCCTCGTCACCCCTCGATCTCGACTCGATCGATCAAGACCTCACCGATGTTGAGACAGCGCTGCAGCGCTTGGACGCAGGTACGTATTTTGTAGATGAAATTACGGGTGCGCCATTGAGCCAAGACTTGCTCAACGCCAACCCAACTGCACGCCGCGCTTAGCGGTCGCGCATTTTTGCGAGCAAGCGCAAAATTTCCATATACAGCCACACAAGTGTGACCATGATGCCGAATGCGGCAAACCACTCCATGTGTTTTGGTGCGCCTGCTGCTTCTGCTTTATCAATGAAGTCAAAATCGAGCGCCAAGTTCATTGCGGCAAGACCAGCAACCAACACACTGAAGCCGATGCTCATCGTGCTTGATCCGGTTGGAAACATGTTCGCTCCAAACAAACCAACGATGAATGACACGAGATAGAACGCCATCAAGCCCATGGTTGCTCCAATGACGATGCGACGGAACTTGTCGGTCACGCGCAAGATGCCTGTGCGATACAGAACGAGCATCATGACGAAAACACCGATGGTTGCACCAACAGCCTGCACAACGATGCCTGGGTATTGGACGTTAAACATTTTTGAAATTGCGCCGACTACTGAACCCTGCGCAATTGCGTAGACAGGTGCGAGGAAGCGCGCTGCAGTTGGCTTAAACATCACTCCGAATGCGCAGATCAGGCCGACGATGACGCCGCCCATGACCCAACTTGGAATCGTGATTTGTCCGCTTTCAAGCTCAGTTACTTGCGACCAACCAAATGTGGCTGCCGCGATCAGCAGGACCATCAAAAACATGGTTGCCGACATTGCACCATTTGCGGTCATGGTTTGGCCAGGTGCTTTTGCCGAAATGTATGGAGAAACTGGACCGTCCGAAATCGGTGCATTCCAGGTCGATTTGCCCTCAGCTGAACCCCAACCAGCTTGGTCTGGGGTGCGCTCAACGGCTTTGGTAAATGCTTTTTCGTTTAACAGGGGGTTTGCCATACCCCGATATTACGACATTGTTACAGAATCTCAATGCCAAACAGGTCACACCCAAAACGCCAAATCAGGCAAGAGTTTTGCGGTTTTTGAGGTGGTGGGGCTTGACCCTGTCGGTATCGTTACCCCGTTCCCGCCTACAAGGAGTCGTAGTGGCCAAAGACCGTATCGATCGTGACGAAGAAGACCTAGTCCGTCTCTATCTCACCGACATCGGTCAGTACGCCCTCCTCACAAAAGACGACGAAGTTCGTTTGGCGAAGGCCATCGAAACAGGCAAAGAAGCAACTGCCGAGCTCGATAAGAGCGACAAGAATCTCACTCCAAACCGTCGCCGCGAGTTGCGCAAAGATCAGCGCGATGGCACCAAGGCCGAGCGTCAGTTCGTGCAATCCAACTTGCGTCTCGTTGTTTCGATCGCCAAAAAATATCAGGCATCGGGTTTGCCACTTCTTGACTTGATTCAAGAAGGCAACTTGGGTTTGATGCACGCCGTCGAAAAGTTTGACTGGCGTAAGGGTTTCAAATTCTCTACATACGCAACGTGGTGGATCCGTCAGGCCATTACTCGCGGCATCGCAAACACGGGTCGCACCATTCGCCTCCCGGTTCATGCCGGCGACACGCTTGCACGTTTGCAAAAGGCACGCTCGCGCCTCGAGCTCAAGTTTGGTCGTCCAGCAACTCTTGCCGAGTTGTCAAAAGAAGTTGAGATGCCAGAAGACAAAGTGACCGAGGCATTGCGTTTTGCTGCTGAGCCACTTTCGTTGTCTGAACCATTGCGTGAAGACGGTGATGCCGAATTGGGCGACGTTGTAGAAGACCGCGCAGCAGAATCTCCGTTTGAAGTTGCTGCAACTGCTTTGTTGCCAGAAGAAATCTCGCGACTGCTTGCACCTCTCGATCAACGCGAGCGCGAAATTCTTGCGTTGCGCTTCGGTCTCGACCGCGGCGAGCCACGCACACTCGAAGAAGTTGGCGAAGCCTTTAACCTCACTCGCGAACGCATTCGCCAGATTGAGGCACGTGCAATGAGCAAGTTGCGCCATCCGTCGAGCGACACCGGCGCGCGCGACCTTCTCTCGGTCTAAAGCCGTCACTGGTTCGCCCGTGCTGTGCACGATCGGTGACCTCATCGAAGATGTAGTTGTCTGGCTCAATAGCGAGCTAAAAAACCAACTAAATATTGGTAGCGATAGCGACTCGATAATTGTGCGCACCCGTGGTGGAAGCGCAGCCAATGTTGCGATGTTTGCCGCACTGACCGGAACACCATCACGATTTATCGGTCAGGTTGGTAACGACAATCTTGGCGAGCAGTTGTGCACATCACTGCGACAATCGGGTGTCGATGTGTGCACAGTTGCCAAAGGTCGCACAGGCTCGATCGTTGTGCTGGTACAGCCAAACGGAGAACGCACATTCCTCACCGACCGCGGTGTTGCATCACACCTCTCGGTTTTTGATGCATCGCATCTCACCGATGTGTCAATTGTGCACGTGCCCACGTATTCGCTTGCTCTCGACCCGCTTGCAACAACTGCTGTTCAATACATGCGAGCCGCTCGTGCGGCTGGCGCACTGATTTCCATTGATGCATCATCAACTGCAGTGTTGCGCGATTATGGAGTCGATCGATACGCCGCGCTAATCGCGTCGATTGCTCCTGATGTATTTCTGTGCAACAGCGACGAAGCTGAATTACTCAACATTGATTCTGCGCATCCCATGCCTGGTGCCGATCTCACTGTGATCAAACGTGGTGCATTGCCAGTCACAGCAATTACCGCTTTAGGTGCTGTAACCGAAGTCGTTCCACCTTTGGTTGCAAACATCGTCGATACCACTGGGGCGGGCGATGCCTTTGCGGCAGGCTTTTTGCCTGCCTATTCGTCATCGCGCGATATTGCCGACGCAATTACACACGGCAACTCAATTGCGGCGCGAGTATTGCG
>Ga0214919_10005589_pt1 | contig 17725 bp, 14 predicted proteins | sample LL1503_MetaG_FD_177994 | JGI IMG/M metagenome (GOLD analysis project Ga0214919, IMG submission 177994) | Freshwater microbial communities from Lake Lanier, Atlanta, Georgia, United States - LL-1503 | ecosystem: Environmental > Aquatic > Freshwater > Lake | place: USA: Georgia | collected...
ACATTCTTGAAAGACTTCCTCAATGTCCAAGGGCATTTCGCCCACCAGCAATTTGGCGGCAAACATGGCTTCTTTGGCCATCAGTTGCACCACTTCGGACCATTTCTCTGGAGTGAGATGCTGCAACGAAATACGCACGGTGTATGGCTTGAAAGCGCGGCCCTGCACCTGCGCCTCCACCAAACCCTCGTCCACGGAAAAACTTGCGAGCTGGCCGCTTAACGCGTACTCCATGCCCAACACTTGCGCGCCAAGAGATGCCTTCTCTTGAATGACTTCCACGAATGCCTGCGCGGTCCACGGCAAATCCGCCAAGCCGTTTTTGCGGCGAAACTTAATTCCATGGCGAACACGCCGAGGCGCGTCCGGTTTTTTGGGCTGCCCCGCCGGGGGATTCAAACTCATACGTCCTCCAAGGCGGTGGTGCGAAGAGAAAGAATTTCACGCAATTGACCAGTGCTCAATTCTGTGAGCCATGCTTCGCCACTGGAAATAATCTGCGTCGCCAACTCCATCTTTTGCTGAATCATTTGATCAATGCGCTCTTCGAGCGTTCCGTCTGAAATCATTTTGTGCACATTCACGGTGCGCAATTGTCCAATGCGGAAGGCGCGATCCGTGGCCTGATTTTCCACCGCGGGATTCCACCAACGGTCGTAATGAAACACGTGGTTGGCGGCCGTAAGATTTAAACCAACTCCACCGGCCTTCAAACTCAGAACAAAAATCGGCGCCGTTCCTTGCGGATCTTGGAAGCGATCAACAAATTGATCGCGCTTGGCTTGCGGCGTTCCACCGTGCAAGAACAATGATTCGGTGTCCAACTCGCGGCGAATCATGGTCACAAGAAGGTGTCCCATCTGTCGGTACTGCGTGAAAATAAGCGCACGATCACCCGCAGCCACAACCTCCTCCAACATTTCAATAAGACGCGTGCTCTTGCCGCTTCGACTTGAAAGCGACCTGTCGCCGCGGCTTTCAGGAATGGCCAGTGCGGTGTCGAGTGAATCGTCGGACTCGCCAATATTCTTCAGCGCATCTTCTGTGGCGATATCTGGCAGTTGCGTCTGGCGCAAAAAGTGCAGCGGATGATTGCAGATTTGTTTCAACTTCACCAACGCGCTCAACACCAAACCGCGGCGACGCAAACCTTCGGCACGATCAACCTTGGAAAGCATCTCCTCCACCACTTGGTCGTACAAGGTGATTTGCTCGTTGGTCAACGGAACATGTTCGCGCGACTCAATCAACGGAGGCAAATCGCTGATGACATTCAAGTCAGTCTTCAAACGGCGCAACACAAACGGCCGCACCAAATTGCGCAACTTCTCGGCGCGATTGCGATCGCGATGGCGCTCGATTGGAACAGCGAAGCGGCGCTTGAAATCCGCCAGCGTTCCAAGGTAACCAGGCGTGCAGAATTCCATGATCGACCACAATTCGGTCAGTCGATTTTCAACCGGCGTACCTGTGAGCGCAATGCGATGATCCGATTGAATGGCGCGAATTGCCGCGGTTTGCTTGGTGGGCGGATTCTTAATGTGTTGCGCCTCGTCAAGAGCCACGCGGCGCCACGCGATCTTCTCCAAATCTTCCTGATCACGCGCCACCAAGGCGTATGTTGTGATCACCACATCTGACTTATCAGCGACTTCCTTCAACTTTTCGCCTTGGGGACGATCAAGTCCGTGATGGATGTGCACAGTTAACTCAGGCGCGAAGCGAGTAAGTTCACGATTCCAATTTCCAAGCACGCTCATTGGCGCCACCAACAATGTAGGACCAACGCGCTCGCCCTCAGGCGAGTCTTGCCGCTCAATCTGAAGCAACGCGATCAACTGAATTGTTTTTCCAAGGCCCATGTCATCTGCAAGACACGCGCCAAGTCCGTAACGACCTAGGAACGCAAGCCATCGAAGACCTGACAATTGATAAGGCCGCAACGAACCTTGAAATAATTTTGGCTGCTCAAGTTGAGGCATGCGATCGATCGCGTCGATTGGACCAAACACTTCCGCGACCCAACCCTTGGCGTCCATTCCCACAACTGGAATTCCATTTGCATCATCACCAGCGCCGTGCGCCAAACGCAACGCCTCCAGCAAGGACATTTGTCCACCTGGATGTTGCTTCAAGAATTTCAGGCCCGCCTCAAGATCTTCCTTGCGCATTTCAACCCAACGATTGTTGATGCGCACCAACGGCGAACCTTTGCGCGCCAACGCTTCAAAGGCCTCCATGGTGAGCGGCTGATCTCCCAGCGCGATTTGCCAGGAATAATTCACCACACTGTGCAATCCAAATCCGCCTTTTCGCCCAGCAACCATTGAGTTTGTGAGCATTTCAGGGCTTGGACCATCGCCTTCGATAAACAACTTCGCGCCAATGCGAGTGCTTGAAGCGCCCCACCAATCAGGAACCGTGCACTGCACGCCGCTCTCTTCAAGCAGTGGCTTGATGTCGCGCAAGAACACGTAAGCCTCGGCTGTTGTCAGATCAAGTCCGGTTGGAGATGTTTCTTCAAGCGCGTCTTCGAACTTTGGCCACAAACGCGAGACGCGCGCAAGTTCGCCCAACAGCAGCTCAGCGGTTTTTTCCGCGGCTTGATTTGCTCCACCACGGCCGGATGCTTGCGCCCAAATTGTTTCGGCTTCTAAAATAGTTGGCGGGTCCTCGTTCGTGATCAATTGAAATGAAAGTCTCCACGCATGCTTATCCTCTTCGCCCTCTTGCTTGGTGAAGAGCGCGCTGGATGGTTCATCCAGTTGCAACAGAAGATGCATTGGACGACCTTCGCCAATGTCCTCAAGAATGGCCAGCCATTGACGCACGCCACGCACCAAACTGACATCGCCCACCGCGAGATTTTTCACCTCGATGTTGTTGCCAAGAAGACCGCCAAGCCAAGCCACATGTGGATCCACCGTGGGGTCGCGGTCTTCAATCGCCTCGACATAATTTTCCGCCAGCATCACTTGGCGCAGGAATGAATCCACGCACGCGTTTAGAAATGACTCCAACACAAGCCAACCTTCACCATCGTGCGCATCGGTCACAGCCCTGCAAATCGGCGGCATTCCCGCTAAAAGCGTGGCGGCGCGCTCGGCGATCGCGGCGTCATGCAGCCAGGGACGCCAATGCGCCTTGACCACGCCGCTGCGATCTTGCTGCACGGTTGGAACCACGCGCTGATCCTCCATCAACTCCAAACCAAATCGCGCGGCGGCGCACCAAAATTGAAATTCATGGCCGGTGTGCTCGTGATTCAGTCCGCCAGCTATTTCAAACGCGAGAAGTTTTTCCTGCACTTCATTCACCGGAATGATGAGTGTTGAAACTTGCACCGTCTCCAAATGAAGATCCGCGCCATTGTCCACATCGGTATCCATGGCCACGGCGAGTCGATCGCTCGGCGCAGGATTTTTGTGGTCAAATGGAAGCAGAAGTTGCATGGAACTGCTTGTCGCATTTTCCGCGACACCAAATCCAACACGCGCCGCAAGTTCACGCAGTTCCGCTTCCGCGCATGCGAATGGATGATTCGCGATCACTTCTGATTTTGAATCGTCTGTCGCCGCGACAATTTTTTCGTGGGCGCCGGCTTGCGACAACTTTTGAAAGAGGGAACTTGACTCGCCCCAAATGTGGAGTTGATCACCGTGCCAATTTGCGTGAAGTACAAACATCAGGGATACGGATTCTTTTTTAAAGTGCGCCGAACACGAATGATTGCGCTGGGACTCGAACCCAGAACATGCTGGTTAAAAGCCGGCTGCTCTACCAATTGAGCTACGCAATCAAGAACGAACAATGGTACAGACATCTGCCCTTTAATTTATGCCGTTTTTTTTGAAATATTCTAGGACTTTCCTAAAGTCCGAGAATAGACTCTTCCGATTATTAGTTATGGATCTTTTGAACTTCGAGCAAAGAAACGTCCATAAATCTGTGTATTTGAATTTGCAGTACTAGTGTTTGTATCGGACTATGTTTCTAGACCCGTTTCAACTTGTCTGGATGAGATTTCTGAAAGCATTTGAAACAAATTTAATTAGGAGTGAAAGCCATGCATGTAAATATTCCAATTGTTGATCGTTTCGTTGCGTACTTGGCGGATGAGAGGCACTTCAGCCCTTACACCGGTCGTTGTTACGCCATGGACTTAAGTCAGTATGCCGATTCGCTATGCGCCACCGGAAAAATAACGTTGGACATGGCTGCGGAAATGGCCGCGATGGAATCGCGCAAGGCAAACATTGACGGTCGCAGCGTGACCGCGCGCATGTTGGCTTGCGATGTTGAAACCATTCGTGGTTTCTTAGCGGAGTTGAGCGATAAGAAATATTCGCTTGCCACCATGGCCCGAAAAATTGCCACGCTACGTTCCTTCCACAAATGGATGGAAAAAACTGGTTTCACCAAGAACAATCCAATGACCATGATTCGCTCGCCAAAGCAAGCCAAGCGCTTGCCAAAGGCGATCACCGTGGATCAAATCGAGCGCTTGCTCGCGGCTCCCGATGCTGAGGAACTTCTTGGCGCGCGTGACCGCGCCATTCTTGAATCGCTTTATGCAACCGGCATGCGCGTGAGCGAAGTGGTTGGTTTGAATCGCGGCGATGTGGTCTTTGATGCGGGATCGGAAAGTGTGAGCCTTCGGGGCAAGGGCAAACGTGAACGAGTTGTTCCGCTGAATCCCAAGGCTGTTGAATCCGTGCAGCATTATCTTGCCAAACTTGATGCCGAGCGGAATGTTGCAAAAACCCCGAGTTCTCCGCTGTTTGTCAACAAAAATGGAACTCGCTTAAGCACACGCTCGGTGCGCCGAAAGGTTGCCAAGTATTTAGTGCAAGCTGGTTTGGATCCAGACATCAGCCCACACACCATTCGACATTCATTCGCAACGCATCTGTTGATGAGTGACGGCGTGAATTTGCGCGAAGTGCAAGAGTTGCTTGGACATCAAAGTTTAAGCAGCACGCAGATCTACACCCATCTCACTTCATCGCGCACGCGCGAGGTATATGACAAGGCGCATCCTCGGGCCGAAGCCAGCTGAACTGAACAATGAGTCAACCGTTCAAGACGCTCTCCGCAAGGCGGGGAGCGTTTTCACCAACGGCTGTGATGTGCCCAAGCTTGCGTCCAGGCCGCGGCGACTTGCCGTAAATGTGCGCGGTCACATTTTGATTTTGTTCAGGCGTATCAACGACCACCGTGCGGGCAGCGGTCGCCGCGCCAATGGCTTCTTTCACAAGCAAGTGTGCGTTGATATTTTTTGGCGCCTCAAGGGATAAAGGAATTGTTCCAACAAGATTGATCATCACGGCCTTGGCATGCGTGGCGGTTGAACCAATTGGTTGGCGCGTGACGGCCAGAATGTGATTTGTAAATTGACTTGTCACGGCGCCTTCAATGGACCAATGTCCGCTGTTATGAACGCGTGGAGCAATTTCATTGGCGATCAATTGCTGCCCCGTGGGCGTGTTGCGTACGAAGAACTCCACGCACAAAATGCCTTCATAATCAAGGGTTTCCATCATCTTTGCAACCGCCGCTTGGGTGTGCTGAAGAAGCTCGGGCAAAACACCTTCGGCTGGAACGGATGTCTTGTGAAGAATGCCGTTGACGTGTTGATTGAGACACGGCGGATAAAAATAAATTGTGGCCACTGAAGGTGCGTTCGGCGTGGCGGACTTGATTGTTGCGCCGGAGGCAGTCGCGCCAAGTTGATACCCGCGCACGGCGATCAAACTGATTTCAAAATCAAATGCAACGAACGACTCAAGAATGCAAGGAACGTTTGCGAGTTGCTCAAACGCCTCCAATGCGCGCGCGGAATCCGTGATGCGGCGCTGGCCCTTGCCGTCATAGCCCTGCCCGCGCGTTTTCAACATGGCGGGCGTCCCAACATGCTCCAACGCCGCCGCAAGATCCGACTCGCAAGAAACTGCCGCAAACTTTTGCACATTCAACCCAGCCGCTTGAAAAAACTTTTTCTCTTGAATGCGATCTTTGGCAACTTTCGCGCATTCTGGCGAAGGGCGCATGGGCGCGAAACCGGACAGCGATTCAAGAGTGGCTTGCGGCACATTCTCCCATTCAAAGGTGAACACATCCACGCCGTTGGCAAATTCTCTGAGCAACTTTGTATCCGTAAAATCCCCGCGAATCACTTCACCTAATGATTCAACGCAACACTCGCCCTTGGGAACAAGAAACTTGAATGAATGCCCGAGTTTCAAGCCAGCATGCGCCAACATTTGTCCAAGTTGACCGCCGCCAACAATTCCTATGTTCACCGAGCGACGTCCTTTGTGCCGGCCAGTGATGGATCAGGATTGCCAAGAACAATATGCGCGCGAGCGGCGCGGTCCGCCGCCAACGCCGCGCGAATATGGGGATGATCATGCGCAATGATTGACGCCGCAAGCAAGCCCGCGTTCTCCGCGCCAGCGCGACCAATGGCCAGCGTGCCCACGGGAATTCCTGCGGGCATTTGAATGATGGACAACAACGAATCCACTCCTTGCAACGCGGTGGTGTTCACGGGAACACCAAGCACGGGCAAAATTGTTTTACTGGCGCACATGCCGGGCAAGTGCGCGGCGCCTCCGGCCCCCGCGATAATCACGCGCAATCCGCGCGCGGCCGCCGTGGACGCATATTCAAACAACAGATCTGGCGTGCGATGCGCGCTGACCACGCGGCACTCATGCGCAACCCCAAGCTTGGTGAGCATGGATGAGGCGTGCGTCATGGTTTCCCAGTCGCTTTGACTTCCCATGATCACGCCAACAAGTGGATTGGTATGCGATGTCATATCCATTGCAACTATCCTACGAAATGAAATTCACTCGCCAAAGCCCTGCTTTTTAAGGTATTCGCGCATGGAAATGGCGAACCGCCCGTTCGCAACCACGGCCGCAGTGTCATGCGTCGCGTCGGGAAGGATCTCTATAAATCCATCGCCCTTTACGGCCGCAACGCCGGCGCGCCGATCGGCCTCTTGCAGCGCGGCAATTTTCTTTTGAAGATTCATAACCGCGCGCTCCAAATAAAATGAGTCGCGCCCGCCAACAAGCAAGTGCACCTTGGTGGCGAACACGGGAGCGAGTTCCTTCCAGTTGCGCGTGACGAGACGAACAATGTCGTACTTGCTCCAATACTTTTCAATCAAGTTGTGGTTGATCTTGCCGGTTGTGGGATCGAACGCGCGCTGCGGAAGATCTTGCCGAATTCCTGGCGGACCAAAACACGCGGCCCAAGAATCCCACTGCTCGCCCGAGCCGCCATCTGGATTTAGAGCGCGCTCCATTCCAACTTCTTGCGCAACAGTCATGAGCACTTTTTCATCAACGGGGCCGATTGATTTGCGATACGAACCCTGAAAGTTTCCCTGGGCATCCGTGAAAATAGTTTCATCGCGATACAGATCGCTTAATTGAAATGCGCTGAAATCAACGGGATCCGGCGAACTGGACCAACAGCCGCCGAAATCGTTGGGATGCGTCAACAGCAGCCACAAACTGCTCCATCCGCCGCTTGAATGGCCGGTTAACAACCGTGCGGCGGGATTGCGAATCAGGCGAAATCGCTCCTCAAGAAGTGGAATAAATTCTTGCACAAACGCGTTGGCGCGCGGTCCATTCAGTTGTGAATTGGCAAACGCGTGATGCCCCAGCGAAGATTCCGGATCCAGAATCACCCAGACCGCTTGCGCAACCGCGCCAGGACTTGGCGCACGCAACATGCGAATGGTGGAATCAATATCGGTGAAGCGTCCGCCGAAACCAGGAATGACATACACAGTTGGCCAAACTCTACGAGGAAAGTTGATGTTGTTGTATTCCTTGGGCAACACAACCGCGGCGCGTTGGCGCGTTGCTTTTCCGGTGGCCAGAGAGAGCATGGGACTGGCTTCGTCAATCCACACCACATTCTCTATCGTGGGCAATTCTATTTCTGGAAGAAACTCGGTGAGCTCGATCACATTTGTGTCGCGCGCGATTGGATCAAACATGATTGTCACTGGCTTGGAAAATAAATTTCCGGGACTATGATGCCCGCGTTCGCTGTGGTGATTGTCAAACACCGCCTGCAATTGGTACTCGCCTGAAAGTTGGTCCAAGGGAACTGGCCACCCCACCGCGTTGGAATCAATCACGATGGGCTTTCCGGGCTTGAGCGATTGAACAAAAACGCTATAGATTGGCTGTGGATCTTCAAAAAATGGACCGTCCGCGGGGTCGCCGTGATTCTTGGAGCGCGTGCTATTTAAAAACAATTTAAGCCGGCCAGCGGCGGCTCCCTTGTCCGCAAGTTCTTGGGATTGAATTGGAAGGACAACTTCAATCCGATCAGATTCCGCGCCAAACGCGGGGACAACCGTGGCTCCAATCGCAAGGGCAAATGAAACGCCAAGAACATACCTGAAGAGATAGAAGGCTAGCGAAGAGTGCATTCACATCCATGCTATCGGTAGACTCCGATTGTGCCTTCGCTCAAGACTCCAATCTTTGTAACACTTGCGGTCGCCCTGCTTGCATCTTGCAATGGTGGCAGCAGCACGGAACGAATGGCAAACCGCGTGATCAACGGAATGAGCGATGGAATTTCTGGCGCGGTGGACAAGCCCATTGATCTTGTCTTTGCTGATTCAGAGGATGTGCTTGATGTGCATATAAAAAATGCTTCAGGCGATGTTGTGATCCGCGGCAAGACCAAAGATGCCACGGGCGACTCGCTTGTGCGCATTGAGCCGCGGATTGAAATTCGCTCCGCCAGCGATCCTAAAATGCAGTTGGAGAAAATCAAATGGTCGGCGCATATTGACGCGAATGAATCCGGCGGCCACACATTGATGATCGAGGTTTTAAGCACGGACCCCGACGCCTGGTTTGTTGGCTCTGATATTGAAGTGGATGTTGCGAGATTGGGCGCCGTAACCGTGGACACGCGGCGCGGAAAAATTATTGTGGATGACAATCGTGGTCCAGTTGACCTCAGCACAACGGGTGGTGAAATTCGTGTGCGAACCCCGTGGCCGATGGATCAACCTTGCGCCATGGTGAACAAAGATGCGGACATTAGTTGGAGCACGCGTGGCGAAAGCGCGGGCGAATTTGATTGCGAAACCGTGGGCGGAAATATTATTTCGTATTGCCGCTACGGAAGGTGGATCATGGTGGATAAACGCAATGACCAAAACTCGCTGCATGCCAATTTAAATGGTGGAAAGAATCCAATTGTGATGCGCAACGTGGATGGAGATATCCGCATCACTATTGTGGAGGATCCGCACAGCACTGGAACATTTCATTGGCCTTGAACCGCGGACCAACCACAAGAAATACTCATCATGAAAGAAGTCCAAGACCATTGGTTTCGTAAAGCCAAAGAAGATGGCTATCGCGCGCGCAGTGCCTACAAATTGTTGGCGATCGACGAGCGCTTTCGAATTTTAAAACGCGGCATGCGCGTGCTAGACGCCGGCGCCGCCCCTGGATCGTGGACTCAGGTTGCCTCTAAAATAGTTGGCGAACGCGGCGAAATTGTGAGCGTGGATTTAAAGCCAATTGATCCACGAGGGCTTCCCAAAAATGTGCGCTTGATGTGCGGAGATTTGCGCCAAATTTCATTGGCGGATTTTGGCGGCTATTTCGACGTGATTCTTTCCGATATGGCGCCAGACACCACGGGCGTGCCAATGGCTGACGCCGCAATCAGCGTGCGGCTTTGCCATGCGCTGCTTGATTTGTCCAAAGAAGTGCTGAAAGTTGGCGGCGATTTGGCCATGAAAGTATTTGAAGGCGGTGAATATTTGGAATTGTTGGCGCGCGCTAAAAATATATTTTGCGAAGCGCAAGGATATAAGCCCACTTCAAGCCGCGCCGAAAGCGTGGAAATGTTCATCGTGTGCAGCGGATACAAAGGACGGAAATTTGATCAAGCGACCACGACCACGCGTGTGAAGCCGCCCCCTGGACCAGGTTGGAAAAGCGGAGGATGAACGTGGACATGGCATCTATGATGTGTATGCCATGTCAACGCACGACACATCCAAGCAACACACCGCTCGCTTTGAGCCGGTGATTGCCGTCACCATGGGCGACCCCATGGGAATTGGTCCCGAGGTGGTGGCGAAAGCGTTGTGTGATCCAGCGATTTTGCGGCTGGGAAAGTTTGTTGTGTACGGACAAAATCAACCGCTTGTTGACGCGGCGGATCGCGCTGGCATGCAGCCATTTTGGTTTCGCATTGCGAAGGAAAATATTCCCGCCACGCGCGGCGTTGCCGCAGAACCAGTGGTGATTGATTACGGTCACGAAGATTCACTGCCGCAAACTCATGCGCCCAGTCGGGCGGGCGGATTGCTTTCCAAAGCGTTTGTGGAAGATGCGATCGCAGACGCGCTTCGACCAATTGGCGATGCGCGGCGCGTTGACGCGGTGGTGACGGCGCCAATCTCAAAAGAAAGTTGGTCGGTGGCCGGTTTCAAATGGCCGGGTCATACGGAATTATTCGCGGCGCGTTGCAAGGCCACACGCCACACGATGTTGTTTGAAAGTCCGCGGTTGCGGGTGGCGCTGGCCACGGCGCATGTGCCGTTGATGGACATTCGCAACATGCTCACCATTGGCCGAGTTTTTGACCCGATTGATCTTGGCTACAACTATTGCCGACAACTTGGAATTGAAAGACCAAAAATCGCGGTGTGTGGCTTGAATCCGCACGCCGGCGAAAATGGATTGTTTGGCGATGAGGAGGAGCGCGTGATCGCGCCCGCGATCGATATTGCGCGGCGCAACGGCATTGATGTGCGCGGACCATTTCCAGGCGACACTATTTTCATCGACGCCGCAGCTGGCAAATGGGATTTAGTGGTGGCTATGTACCACGATCAAGGTTTGATTCCTGTGAAGTTGTTGGGATTTGACCGCGCCGTGAACACAACGATTGGTTTGTCCATTGTTCGCACAAGTCCAGACCACGGCACCGCGTTTAATATTTCCGGCAAAAATACCGCCAGCCCCAACAGCATGAAGGCCGCGATTGAATTGGCGGTGAAATTAGCGCACGCCAAATTTGCCCAAGCCGCGCAGGCCAAAGACGATCCGAAGGACCATGCGATGAAAGATCAAGCCGCGAAAGACGCCGCGCTTGACGCGCTTGGCTTTGAAGACACCGAAGCGGAATAAAATACGCCTGTCGGCGATTCCATCTTTGCTCGCTTCGATGTCTTCAAGTGGGCGCCCGCGTGTTTCTTACGCCAACATGAAAGTGCCCACCAAGCCTAGAACGTACGCGCCCATCCCGGTCACCTTGCTGAATTCACTTTGTCTTTCTCGTGATCTTTTTAGCGCGAATTTTTACGGGCACGGTTTCCGCGGCGGGCGCGCTTGCTGGCAGCGGGCTTGCTGGCGGCGCGACTGCTTGTTTATCAGCGCTGGTTTCATTTGTGCGTGCGCCTCGGCGAGCGCCGGCAATAACGGCTGCCCCCGCGGCGGCGATTGCACCAGGCGCAGGAACAAGACTTCCATCCACACGAAGGTTGTCAATGCGCGCGTTGCCGCTGGAACTTGTCGCTCCAGAAAACTGCACCCGCAATCGAAGCGATCCGTTGTCGGCGAATGTGTAGGAAGAAAGATCCATGGAATGGATTTGCCACTGCGTGGTGCTGGCGGAAATCACTCCAACATCATTCCAAAGTTGACCGTTCCAAACTTGCACAAGCATGTTTGAAAATCCGCTGGCACTGCGCCGCGCGGCCAAGCTGAACTGCAATCGATTCACGCCCTGCGTGTCCACATCGATCACAAGCGACTTTGTGTTTTGCGAAAGACCAGTGACCGTGAGCGCTTGTCCCGCAAGAACTCCACTAACGGCATTGAAATCTGTTCCAACCAACGGGCTTAGTCCGCCTGTGAAATCGGCCAACGAAAGTCCGCCGTGCCCGTTGTCTGCCGTGAACATGGATGGGACTGGGTCAACCAATGCGTTGAAATTCCAAGCGGCCACCACATCCGCCAACGCGTTTTGAGCGCAGAACAACACCGCCGCCATGAAGGCGAACCATTTCTTACTTACTGACATTTTCCAACTCCTTTATAAATAGATTGTTTGGCCGACAAGATTTTTGAAATTGATCCCAGAAACTATTTCTAGAACGCAATCACGCGATCATTTTCGCGTGGTTGCCTTGTACGACACAATCCAGGAGCTATTTAATTTTGCCGCCTTTTTTCCAGAGGATTTTCATGATTTATTTCCTGGTCAAGTGCTTGTCAAGAAACTCTTGTCAAGCCAACTAAAATTACAAACCGCGGAAGTGGTTTGGATCGATGAGCCAGAGCCAATCATCAAACAAAAATTCCACGCGCGCCGCCAACAGCGCAATGCGACCCATGACCGTGAAGCCAAATGACGCGCCGAAGGTGATCATGAGATACCAAATACCCACGCGCGCGGCTCCGCCAACCACGCCCTTGTGCTCCACGCTGAAGAAGAAATATGCAAGACAGCAAATCACGCCCGTCACCAGCAACACATTTGCCACGCTTGCCCACCAACTGTCCCACATATTTGTTGAGCCCGACGCGTCCGTGACCGAAACAACGAGCGGCTTCATGGTGGCGGCGGCCTGCGCCATTAAATCGCTTTCAACATGGCTGACGATTTTCAATCCCGCGGTAACGCCAACAATAAACGCGAGCGGCCACGCGCTAATCCAACCGCCGCGCGGCAGAAGTCGCCACAACATCATCACGCCAAGAATCAGAGCGAAGACCATGCTGATTTGCTGCAGCCTTTCTGGTGCAACAAGGGACGGCTGCACCAAACTTTTCACAAGCCCCGGCGTGAGCGCGCCGAACATTTTGGGAACCAACGTGTCCCAAAAACCAATCACTCCCCAGTACGCCGCGCTCACTCCAACCACTAGTGATTCCGCGATTTTGTAGAGCGGATTGTCCGCGTACAAGAAACTGAATATCGCCAACGTGAAGAATGCGGCTAGCCACAGACCAATGGTGCGCGACCACGACAGTGTGATTTCTGTTTGCGCGGGATTTGCCTTTTGCGCGGCGATAAATTCCAGTGGCGTAACTTGTTTCCACTCTTGCCATGAAATTGTTGCGGGGCTTGATGAAGAAGGTGGCGCGCTTGACGCCCCCACTGCTTGCGTTGATGAGTCAGTTGTTGACCCGATGCCCGCCGCGGAATTCACGACGACCGCATCCGGCAATGTCACCGTGACATCGGTGCGCTTCACATACACGCGGCCAAGACCTTGGCCAATCATGCCGCGCGCCACAAGCAACGCCACAAAGACCGCGCCAATGACCAACCATGTTTTTGCCTGGCGCGTCATGCGGCACCTCTGCGTTTGCGCGCGAAGAAAATCACGTTGCCAACAATGATCAATCCCACCATCAGCAAGTGCGCCACCAACTGCGGGCCCATGCGCCGCTGCGCCTGCAAATATTTGGGCGCCGTGGCCACGCCATCAACCGCCAGCGACTCGTTGACCATGGATTCATATTCCGCCGCGCCTTTGATGGCGCCCAACAATCCAGCGATTTGCTGCGGGAAATATGGATACAACTGCGGCGCGCTGACGCCAGTGCAGCCCGTTACAAAATTCATTTTCTCGTTGTAGGCGCTGATGACATATTGCACCCACTCCTTGCTGCCGGGATAACCCGCGCTGACGCTGATGAGCAACGGAAAGTCTGAAACCATTTTCACATCCTTCAACATTGGAATATTGCTGGTGGCCTCGCCGCGCGAATCTTTTGGAAACGCCTTTGCAAAATCCGTCAGTAATAATTTCATTACGGCTTCATTACCCGCTTGATAGCCCATGTTCACAAAGTCATCGCCCTCTTTCAGCGCGGGATAGTCATCGCCAATCACATCTTGAATTGTTTGCTGCGCCACTTGATTTCCCAGCGGCCACAAGGCGATGAACACCATGCGAAGATTTTTTGCGGCGCACTGGCGCACCAAACTGGTCGCCATAGGCTGCAACTCGCCGGCACTGGCTGGATCGTAATCAAATGAAATCAGCACCAAACTGTGCGCTGGCAATTGATCGATCTCTTGAAAGACCGCGCGCGCGGCAAGCGTTGGCGCCTCGGGTAAAGTTTTTCCAGTGACGCCAATCCACAAGATGGGACCCGACACGGCAAGGAACATAAGTAGGAAAATCCAACGGCGATCAATGCGATCCAGCCGCTCAAACCACGGACGCGCCGAGGCGTTTGTGTTGTTGAAATTTCCACCACTCACGCGTCACCTCCGCCAAGCCAACTACGATCAATACCAAAAAGAATTCGCAAGCCCGTGGCCGCCACGCCCAGCGCAATACCAATCATGATGGCGCGATTGCCCGCGGTGTTGAACACTTGCATGACATAGATGCTGAGATTTTCCAAACGCAAACCCGACGCCCAATCAGGAAACCAACCCGTCAGCACCACGCCCGCAAATGTGCGACCGAGCAACACAATGAACGCCGTGACCAAAAGCAAAATGGCTTCGGTGTTCTTGGCGCGAAACGCGCGGAACGCGGCGCTGGCCACAAAGAACGCCAGCAACGCAAACATGGTGCTGGTGAGCGGCGTGATCATGTATTCATAAATCCATCCAAAGGCCGAGCCCTCCATTTCATTGCTGCCGCTGTAGGCCGCTTGTGGAAATTGTTCGTTGGGATGAATGCCAATTTTCCCAAGACCAATGAACAGCGTGATCAAAAAACTTCCAAGCGTGATAATGCTGTATCCCCAACCCGCGTCACGTCTGCTGAGTTTTTCCAAATGTTGCTTGGCCAAACTTCCGGCGCCCAGCACAAACGCGATCGCCGCGACCACGTTGAAAACATCGGCGAACATTTCGCCCGCGCTTTCAGCCAGCGGAACAAATGAACTCAGCATCATGGCGAAGCCGCCAATGATTGCGATCCACATTGGAATGATGCGCTTCATGTGTTAGCCACCCAACACTTTCTGCAAGACGTCCAAGAACCAGCCGACGGCCGCGGCACTAGGAGCCATGACAAGAATGGTTGAGGCAAGCACGCCTAACGCGATCAACACCACCACCGCGAATTTGCCAACATCTTGGCCGCGCAAAGTTCCAAGTTGCGCGGGCTCGCCGCTTAAATAAGCGCTGGCAGCGAAAAATTCCTCGCCGATCAATGTGTAATCGCAAGCCGCGACAAAGAACGGAAGTTGGCTGCTTTCCGCGGTGCCGGCGATCTGAATGGCGCCAATGGCGTTGCCGGTTTCGGCAAAAATTAAACTCTCCGCGAAGAAGCAGCCCATGTAAAAACAAGTCGCGGGCTTCTCGCGCACCATAGAGCCAACCACGTGCGCCACATATCCAAATTGATCGTCGGTGATGTACGTGATGCGGTCGGCGGAGAAACCATCGGCGCGACCAGCTGAAAGATAACTGGCGCGCACAGTATCGCGCGCGGCTTCCATGACAAGCGAGCGGCACGTGGGCACTTCAATGGTCGCGTCGTATTCGGCGGCGGTCTTTGCAACGCGGCCAAGCATGGTCAAGCCGGCGACCGTTTGAATGTTGTCCATGTCTTGAATGCCGGGTACGAACAAAATGGATCGACCCATTTCCGTGGCGCGGCCCACGGCGTTGTCCACGGCTTCAAGCGCGGCGATGCGGCGAATGCGAATGGGCCGACCACTTTTGGCCAGCCACACAGACACGGTCACGGCGGCGCCAATGAACACAATCCAAAGTAAAAGCGCGGTCTTTTCGCTGTTAAACAAAGGGCGCGCGGGCGTTGCGCTGACTGCAACTAGCGTCGATGTGGCGGACTCCTGCGGCGGCGTGCTTGTATTTTGCGCGACAACAATTCGCGCGGTTGGCGCTATTGGCGCGCTGCCATCGCCGCGAGTTTCAAATGCGAACGCACCAGCGCAACACATCAACATAAATACAAAGGCGGCAACGCGCTTGCACGATTGATTCGTGACGATCCTGCGTGGGATCTTGTGCGTGATGCGCATGCTGACAATGTAACCAATATTTTATGTGGCGATGCGCTCGACATTGGCACGAGGCACAGTCACGGTGCCGCCGCGCTCAAGCGCAACTTCTAACACACGCGCCTTGCCGCCTGAGTCAAGCATCGCTGGCTTTTCGGGCAAAGCTGTAATGGCGCCGATCAAACCAAAATGTGGATCTCGAATAATCCGCACAACAACGCCAGCAGCCAATTCACCGCCGGAATCCTGCGCATTTTCAATTGCTGAAGTGGTGGCGTCATCAAGTGGCACAACAATTTCAGGCCGCATCACGCCAGCGCGAATTTGCGTTGCGCCGTTCACGCTGCATTCGCGCCCTTGATGGCCAGCGAGCAAATCAAACGTGCGACGCGCCATGGCGATCTCGCCGAAACCCTCGGTCAAGATCAGCGTGAGCCCGCACTTCTCGCTGCCAGTGATGGCCACGCCCAAGTCGTAACCAAGAAAGTCGCGCAGGTCGGCGTCATCCATGCCGCCAGAAACAATCGCCGCCACGCCAAGTGATTTCGCCTTGGCGATTGCAGTCGCCGTCATGCGAGCGCCGCCAATCACAACGCAACCTTTCATCTCGGGGCGAATCAAATCTTCGTGCAACTCCTCGTCCGCCGCGCGACACGCCAGAGCAATCGGCCCACGCGCCTCGCCGCCCACTCCAAAAATTCCTTGCACAAGCGCGGCGCTGGCTTCGATCACGGCGCCTTCACTCGGCAACACTTCAACAACGCGCCCAGGCACGTGCGCCAAAATTTCAATCGGCTGCGGAGCGCCGCGCAAAAAAACCATGCCGCTGGAATCGCTCACGCTTTCAATAGTGCCGGTGGCGGCAGCTTTCACTTCTGTCTTCATCATGCCAAACACGCCCTTGCTGCGCGCGATCACTTCGCCGGCGGTCACGGCCTCGCCAACTTTTTTCAACATCAATATAGGCAAATCTTTTGGCGGACAGGCAAGCAGGCTGGCGACTTTCATGGGCGTGATATCACCATCTAAATGCGTGAAAGCGATCACGGTTGCGCCTTGCACGCGGTCACCTAGCGCCACTTGAACCTTGCCCGCCGTTGGCAAAGCGCGGCGTGTGCGATAGATGCAACGGGCGCTCACGCGAAGACCGGGTGTGTATGCCTTAGCCATGGCTTGAAGGTATCAGGGTATTAACTGTTGCGGCTTATGGGGTTATGAAGTGCATTGAGTCATAATTGCGTCATCGACACGATGCATTCTTACCAATTTAGTGTTTATTGTTTTATATTTTAAATCAATAAAATCAATACTAAAATTTGCATTTATTAGCTATTCATCTAGAGTTATGGAAATTAGGGTTATTTTTCGGCGGTTTATCCTAATAAATTAGTAAAGCGAAGTATCAGACCTGACGTGTAGCAGAGGATTATCTTTTGCGCGCATAGTTGGGTTCAGCGGAAGTTGCGTGAGAGTTTTCCTTACAAAATAGCGGTGGCTTTCGGGATGTAATTTTGGAAAAAATTCAATACAGGAAATGCAATGAACAACACACTCAAGATGGGATTCGTGGCGGCATTTACAGTTTTCACTCTCGCAATTATGTCCGCGCAGGCGGGCGGTGAGACTCCCCCGATTAAAGGCGGCATCGCTGACCTTCGATATGTAAAAACAAAAATGACTGTCAGCGTGAGCGCTAGCAATAACACCACGGC
>Ga0214919_10005590_pt1 | contig 17723 bp, 16 predicted proteins | sample LL1503_MetaG_FD_177994 | JGI IMG/M metagenome (GOLD analysis project Ga0214919, IMG submission 177994) | Freshwater microbial communities from Lake Lanier, Atlanta, Georgia, United States - LL-1503 | ecosystem: Environmental > Aquatic > Freshwater > Lake | place: USA: Georgia | collected...
GCTCGCGATTCCGGCCGCCGCACACCTCCGCATTCGCCGCGAAAAATTTTTCACCAAATGCGCCCTCGCCGGCGATATCGGCTTTGCCGAATCGTACATCGACGGGGATTGGGAGACCCCCAACCTCACAGCGGTCATCGCGTTTTTTATTCTCAACGCTGACACCGCGCCCACCCTCTCGGGCTCCAGCCAAGCGCGCACGTTAGCCCTCAACTCCCTGCGTTCACTCAACCGTTTCGGCCACCTGCTGCGGCCCAATTCCCGCGCCACCGCCCAGCGCAACATCAGCGAACACTACGATCTATCCAACGACTTCTTCGCTCTTTTTCTCGACCCCTCGATGATGTACTCGGCGGCGAAATGGACTTCGCCCACCTTCACGCTCGAAGCCGCCCAGCGCGAAAAAAACGATGCTCTCTGCCGCCACCTCCGGCTAAAACCCACTGATCACGTGCTTGAAATCGGCACCGGCTGGGGCGGCTGGTCGCTCCACGCCGCTCGTACCTACGGCTGCCGCGTCACGACCGTCACGATCTCCCGCGAACAACTCGAATACGCCCGCGCTCGTATCGCCGCCGCCGGCCTATCCGATCGCATCAGCGTCGAATTCCGCGATTACCGAGACCTCCAAGGCTCTTTCGATAAAATCGTTTCCATCGAAATGATGGAAGCGATCGGCCATCGTTATCTCCCTGAATTCACCGAGGTGCTTCATCGCTGCTTGAAACCCGAGGGCTTGCTTGCGCTTCAGTTCATCACCTGTCCCGACGCCCGCTACGACCAATTCCGCCGCGGTGTGGATTTCATCCAGAAGCACATCTTCCCGGGTTCGCTTCTGCTCTCGCTAAACCGCGTCAATTCTGAGCTGAGCCGCGCGGGCGGATTTATCCTCCACGCAGTCGATGACTTCGGCCCCGACTATGCGCGCACCCTGCGCGTGTGGCACGACAATTTCCTTGAGCGTCTCGATCAGGTTCGCGCGCTTGGCTTCGATGACCGCTTCATCCGCAAGTGGAGCTATTACCTCAATTACTGCGAAGCTGCCTTCGCCCTGCGCAACATCTCCGTAGTCCACACGCTTCACACCCGAGCCAACAACCTCAGCTTCTGAGTCCATGCTCATTTTTCTACGCGCTCTTTTTATTGTCGTAATCGCCTCCATGTTGGCGGTGACAAGCTGGGCGAGTTTTCAATGCCCGCTCTTCGGCGTGCCGCGCGCCGTCGCCACGCACCCCTGGTTCATCGCCACACTCTTCGACGCTTACTGGGGATTCATCACTTTTTACGTATGGGTCTGCTACAAACAAACCTCGCTCCTCGCCCGTCTGGCTTGGTTCGTCGCGATCATGCTCCTTGGCAACATTGCCATGGCCGCGTACTGCCTAGCTGAGCTGTTGAGCATTTCTAGCCGAGACGCGCTTATCGGGGTGCTCACCACGCGCCGGGAAGGTCCAGGCAAACTCGGCCTTGTACTCGCCGCGCTGGGCATTGCTGTCATAGCGTTGGCTTAAACTCCGCCCGTGCCCGATCCACTTTTGCCCGACTCGACTCCCGCCGCGCCGACCACGCCCGCGCGCAATTTTTGGCAGCGCCGCGTGCGCGACCCGATCGTCGCCCAGCTCACCCAAGGCATCACCCCGGAGAAAATCGCCCTCACCGTCGCCATTGGTAGCGGCGTGGCGCTGTTTCCTATTCTCGGGTCGACCACATTGCTCTGCTTTCTAATCGCCCTAGCCCTTCGGCTTAACCAGCCGATCATCCAGCTCATCAACCAGGCTCTGTGGCCGGTTCACATTCCTGTTATCTTCGGCTGTATAAAGCTCGGCGAACGCATCCTAGGGGCTCAGCACGTGCCCATAAGCTTACATCACATGCAACAGCTCTTCTGGAACCATCCGGCTGAGTTTTTTCAAGAGTTCGGCGCCACTGCCGGTCACGCCATCGTTGGGTGGGCCGTCGTTGCGCCTTTCTACATGAGCGCCGTGTATTTAATCACCTTACCCATCATGCGTACGGTTACGCGCCTTAAAGCCGAAGCCGCCGCCAAGACCGCGGCGTTACACCCCGAACACCCGATTCCATGAGTCCCCTCGCCCTCATCGCCCTCGCGCTCGCTGGACTTTGCGCGCTTTTCGCCGGGATTTATCTCATCGCTCGGCGCATGGATAACTACGGAGTTGTCGACATCGCCTGGTCCTACGCCTTTGGCCTACTCGCGTTTTTCTATGCCGCCTTCGGCCCCGGTTGGCCGGTCCGACGCGCCCTCATCGCCACACTTGCGATTCTCTGGAGCCTGCGTCTTGGGACACATCTGGCCATTCGCGTCATCGGTCACCATCCAGTCGAAGACGGACGCTACATCCAACTCCGACGCGACTGGGCCGGTAATTTCGCGCCGAAGATGTTTTGGTTTTTTCAGATGCAGGCAGTCTCCGTTGTGATTCTTGGCGCTGCCTTTGTAATCGCAGCACTCAATCCTGCGCCCGAGCTTCAGCCACTCGAAATCGCTGGTACCCTCCTGTGGCTCTTTGCCCTCAGCGGGGAGGCCCTCGCCGACGCACAACTGGCCGCCTTCAAAAAAAATCCCGCCCACCGTGGCCAAGTCTGCGCCGTCGGTCTGTGGAGATTCAGCCGCCACCCGAATTATTTTTTCGAATGGCTGATCTGGGTCGCGTTCTTCGTCTTTGCGCTCGGCTCGCCCTTTGGCGGCTTCGCGGTCATCGGACCGGCGACGATTCTTTACCTGCTCCTGCGCGTCACTGGCATTCCGCTGACCGAGGAACAAGCTCTTCGCAGTCGCGGCGAAGCGTACCGGCACTATCAAAAAACCACGAGTGTCTTCATCCCGTGGTTTCCGAAAAAATCTTAAACTTCCAAACCTCTTTCTTTTTTCATGATCGACGCGCTCCTCGAAAAAAACCTTCTCCCTGATTGGCTCCTGCGCATCGGCATCCGCCGCCTCCTCGCGCAACGCATCCGCGACGAGTCCGCCGTCTACGATCGCGCCGCGTACGTCGCCGACCTCAAGACCCGTCCTCTCGCCGAACAAACCGCCGCCGCCAACGAGCAACACTACGAAGTGCCCACGCGCTTCTACCAACTCTGCCTTGGGAGAAACCTTAAATACTCCGGCTGCCTATATCCCACCGGCCGAGAAACCCTCGACCAAGCCGAGGACGCCATGCTCGCCCTTTACGCTGAGCGCGCCCAACTCGCCGACGGTCAATCCATCCTCGAACTTGGCTGCGGCTGGGGCTCCCTCTGCCTCTACAACGCCCAGAAATTTCCCGGCGCCCGCATCACCGCGATTTCTAATTCGCGCACCCAAAAAGAGCACATCGACGCCGAAGCCAAAAAACGCGGCCTCACTAACCTCACCATCATCACCGCCGATATTAACGTCTTCGACACCGCGCCCGCGCAGTTCGACCGCGTGGTCTCCGTCGAGATGTTCGAGCACCTCAAAAACTACCAACTGCTTTTCTCGCACATCGCCCGCTGGCTCAAACCCGGTGGCCTGCTTTTCACCCACATCTTTACCCACCACCGCCTGAGCTATCATTTCATCGCCCGTGATACTTCGGATTGGATGAGCCGCTACTTTTTCACCGGCGGCCAGATTCCCGCGCACGACCTATTTCCGCAATTCCAAGACGACCTCAAGCTCGTCTCCGACTGGAAAGTAAACGGCCGCCATTACCAACAAACCGCCGAGAATTGGCTTCAAAACATGGACGCCCACCGCGCCGAGATTTACACGCTCTTCGTCCAGACCTACGGAGCCGCCGACGCGACAAAATGGTGGGCCTACTGGCGGGTCTTCTACATGAGCTGCGCCGAGCTCTGGGGCTACCGCGGCGGCGAGGAATGGCTCGTGAGCCACTACCTTTTCCGCAAACCGTAAAACCCCGATCTACTTTACCCCACCGCTCGCATGCGCTTTTTGCCCCAACTTGCGGTTCTGATTTTTTTCTTCCTCGGCCTGCGTGCGGCTGCGGGGCCCGGTGTTGGCACGCTCCTTGCCGAAGCCCAAGCCGCTGAAACACGTTTCGATTCCAAGAGCGCTCTTGTGCTTCTGCTCCAAGCTGATGCTGCGCAACCCAACGACCCCGGTATCCTCCAAAAAATCGCACGCCAGTACTCCGACTCCACCCTCGATACCACCGATCTAGCTGAGCAAAAAAAACTCTGCGCCCTCGCTCTCACCTACGCCCAACGCGCCCACGCCCTCGCGCCCAAAAACGCCGTCAACGTCCTCTCGCTCGGCATTTGTTACGCTAAAATTGGTTTTTACGCGGACAACAAAACCAAGATCGCCAACTCCCGCCTGGTGAAAGATTACGCCGTCGAAGCCCTCGCGCTCGACCCCGACTACAGTTACGCGCACCACGTGCTCGGCCAGTGGCACCACGAAGTCGCATCGATCGGCCCCACCACGCGATTCTTCGTCCGCCTGATCTACGGCGGCCTCCCCGCCGCCTCCACCGCCGAAGGGGTACAACACCTACGCCGCGCGGTCGCCCTCGACCCACAAAACCCTTCCCACCATGCCGAACTTGGCTTTGCCCTGCGCTCCGACGGCCAAACCGAAGCCGCGCAACAAGCCTTCACCCGCGCCCTCGAACTTCCACCCCGCGAGAAACACGACCTCGAATCGCAGGCCCGCGTCCGCGCCGCGCTGAAACGCTCCTAAACATCCACGCCAAAAATCGCACGAGTCCGCCCTCCCTGCATCGCGCGCTTGCCTCGCTCTCTGCGCTTGCCGATTTTGATCACGTGCGCACCTCCCCTCGCTTTAACCGCCTGCTGCTCGTTTTACTGCCGCTCGTGCTCGCCGGCTGCGTCTCGAGCGAGGTCAAACAACTCATCCCCATCACTGGCGGAAAAACCGTCGCGTTTTCCTTCGGCCCCAAAGGCGCCGAACCCGGTCGTGCCAACGGCTACGAGGTCCAAGTCGCCGCCCTCTTGCCGGGCACCGATCCGAAAGATAGTTTTTACCAATTTGCGTTCACCGCCCCCGCTGGCGCCCAAGTAAAGCGCGTCCAAATCGAAGACGTCTCCGAAGAAGCCGCCGCGTTACCTCTCGTCGACGACGCAGCGCCGAAATTCACCGGCAACCGCTGGCAAGCCGACTCGGCCAAGATCAGAGCCGGCGACCCGCATTTCGCCTGGGCTATGACCATCCAAACCTCGATGCGCGTCTACCGCTTCACGATCACCGACGCGGCGGGTGCGCGCACCGAAATGCTCCACGTCGTGGGCTACCCCGATTTTATCAAAAGCATGATGCGCAAAAAGTGGGGCGAGAAATACTGACCGCTTCTGTTAACCGCGCTGAATAACCACTCAGAGCGCAGCTCGTTTAGCCGACCACCTCGGCGTTATTACAAAAGGATCTAAACCGCAGCGCTGGCCGGAATGCGTTTACGCAACGCCCCCTGCGCGCGTAGATTGCCAGAAATGATGACCGACTTGCTGGGTCGGGGTGATTTGGAACCACCCATGGGCGATCTCTTCACTGCCGCGAAACTCGCCGCGTGCCGCGCGATCTGGACCCGCCCGTTACCGCGGGAAACTAAAACCCCCGAGCGCCGCATCATTCATGCCCGGGTTCTGCGGCTCCACGGACGGGCGCGACTGCATCGCCTCGGCGTGCGCAAAGGCCAAGGCTATCACAAATGCGGCAGCCGCCAGGATCTCGATTGGGTCACCGCGCTGCGCATGCTCGTATTTCGCGGCGGCCGCTGGTTGACCGTGCTCAACTTAACCGACCTAAGAAAACCCCGGGATGGTGAAACCCTGTGGTTTGATCTCGAGGGTATAGAAACCACGGCCGTGTCCATTGAGATTCGGCGCTCCGGGATCGACGAGGGTTGGACGCCATGGAATCTCGCGGCCTCGGCCCTTACGCTTGAGGGTGAACTGGTCGATCCGCTTGGCCCTCGCCACGAGCGTCTCCTTGAGGTGGCACCTGTTATTCTCACCAAACTGCCTCGCGGCGTTACCGCTTCCGTGCACGACGGCCAAGTGCGTTACCGCACACGCACGTTTGAAGTCGGCTTTTATCTCGCTCGTCCCGGTTTTTCGTTTCTAGGACTTCACTCCGAAGATCCTGCCCACTCCGGCACGAATCTCCTCGCCGCCAAACCTGCTTTTTTCGCGCAGGGCCCGCAACTCCACGAACTCGGCGCGCCCCCTGCGCTCATTCCCGCCGTACGTTGCGACATCACGGGCACCACCCGCGTGCGCGGCGCGACGGTCACGTACGATTTCCATGTCGGGGCGCAACATTACCAACTCATATGGGGTATCACCGCGGCCGGCCTTACGTTGAGAGCCACACGTACCGCTACACGCGACGCACTCGCTTGGGTGAGCGGCGCTTGGACAATCGGCTTCCGCAACAGCGTCGCGCCTTCCCACGTGCTTGGTCAGCTCATCCAAGCAGGTGAGGCCGGCGGCGTCACGCTCCCGCTGCTTATGAACTTTCCGCGCTTCGGCACCTGGGAATTTGCCTCAACCTCTCCACACCTGAGTGCACGCAGCGACTGTTTTCGCCACACCGATCTCAACATCCTCGAACTCAAATTAGGCGAACACGCCACCACCGAGGGTCTGCACCGTCTCCCCAAAGGTCGCTTCAGCGCCCAACTCACACTGCGCCCCAAAACACCGCCCTCCGCTCTCCGCGCAAGTGCACCCACCGTCGTGAAACGCGCCCTTGCGCGCACGTATTTCACCGCCCTCACCTTTCGCGCCGACACCGGCACGCTCAGCAACAACGGCGCCTCCATGCATTGCCCCATCTGTATGGACACGTGGTCGGCGGTCACGCGGCCGATGCCCTCGCTCCTCCCTAGATTTCCCGCGACCGAGCTACTGCGTTACTCGCTTGAGCGCTGGCTCGACGGCGGACCGGGGTACGCCGCCGGTCGACTCCTGCAAGAAGGCCGCGCGCATGACGCGGCCGACGAATACCTCATGACGGGCACCTCCGCCCTACGCGGACTCGGTGATTTTCTACAAACAACCGAGGACCGTGCATGGTTCAAAAAATACCGCACACGCATTCTCAAACTAATCGATGAAGCCCAAAACCGCGACCTTGACGGCGACGGCCTGATCGAAAGTGCATACCGCACAGGCACGAGTGGCAGCGGCCAATGGAGTACATGTTGGTACGACGTAGTTTCGTTTGGCTGGAAGGACGCTTTTGCTAACGCGATTCTTTACGGCGCCCTTCGCGAACTCGCGCCCGCCCTGCGTAAATTTGGTCTTAGCTCCAAAGCCACTGCGCTTGAATCCTGGGCGGAGAAATTAAAAAGTAATTACGCGGCCGCGTTTTGGAACGAACAAACGGGTTGGTTCGGCGGTTGGCGTTGCCAACTCGGGGAGTTGCACGACCACGGCTTCCTCGCGGTCAACGGCGCGGCCGTGTGTGCAGGTCTAGTCGAACCGACTCGCGCGAAAGCACTACTAAAACGCCTCCTTACTGAAGCCCAACGCGTCGGTATGCCGGATGCCGCGCTCGGGCTGCCGGGAAATTTGCGCCCCATTCCCGATCACGATCTGGCCGACATCATGCAGGGTTATCCGCTAGGTTATTATCAAAACGGCGGCCGCACTCACGCGCAGAGTCGGCACTTTGTGATGGCGTTGTACCGGGTCGGATTGAAACGCGAGGCCGATGCGCTACTCGAACGACTCTGCGTCGGTTTTGCCGATGCGCTTGTCTTCGGCGGCAACCAAAGCGGTGTGGACTGGCGCTACTGGGACGACCGGCCGTGCGGGTACGAAGGCTTACTCACCGATCAATTCGGCGTACTTGAAGCGATTTTCCACCGCTGGGGCCGCCGATAATTTCGGTCAGCCTTGAAGCGGGAAAAAGCGCTTAGGCGGAAAATTCTTTCGCGAGCTCGAGACCGAAATAGCCACGGGCGTTGGCGAAGCAGATATTTTTAACCATGCCGCCGACGAGCGCCATGTCGTTGGGAATCTCGCCGCGCGCGATATCGCCGCCTAGGAGATTGCACAACGTGCGACGGAAATACTCGTGGCGCGGGTAGCTAAGGAAGCTGCGCGAATCCGTGAGCATGCCGACGAAGCGCGAGAGCAGGCCGAGGTTGGAGAGCGAGTTAAGCTGCCACTCCATCGCTTCCTTCTGGTCCAGGAACCACCAACCGCTACCGAATTGGATTTTGCCGGGAATAGTGCCGTCTTGGAAATTTCCAATCATTGTCGCCATGACGTAATTGTCGGCGGGATTGAGATTGTAGATGACCATGCGCGGGAGCTGATCGGTGGCGTCGAGCGCATTCAAGTAACGCGAAAGCGCGACGGCCTGCGGGAAATCGCCAATGGAATCAAAACCGGTGTCGGGGCCGAGCTTGGTGAGCAGGCGGGTGTTGTTGTTACGAAGCGCTCCTAGGTGCAGCTGCTTCGTCCAGCCGCGCGCGGCGTCCCAACGGCCAAGCTCCAGCATAAGATAAGAACCGTAGCGAGCGATGTCTTCGGCAGAAGGCACACGGCCGGCGCGGGCAGCGTCAAAAACAGATTGCGCCTGCGCGTGCGTGCATGGTTCGGCGAGCGCGGATTCTAGGCCATGATCGGAGACGCGGCCGCCGATGGCGTGGAAATCGTCGTGGCGTTTTTTTAGCGCGCCGAGGAAATCATCGAACGTACGTACGCCGTTAGCCGCGAAGGAACCACCGGCCGCGCCAGCGAGTTTTTCCATGTAGGCATTGAACACCGCGGGCGTACCCACGGCGAAGGCCTTGTCAGGCCGGAAGGTCGGATACACGCGAGTCTTCAAACCACTGGCGCGGATTTTCTGGTGAAGCTCAAGCGAGTCCGCGGGATCATCGGTCGTGCAGACGACGGCGACCTTGGAGTGGGTCAGAAAATCGTGGACGCGCATCGTGGCCAACTGGGGGTTGGCCTTTTCCCAAATAGCGTCAGCGCTAGCGGGGTTGATGATATCGGTGATGCCGAAATAGCGCGCGAGCTCGAGGTGCGACCAATGGTAGAGCGGGTTGCGGAGGGTGTGCGGCATGGTCGCGCACCAGGCGTCGAATTTCTCGCGCGGGGTGGCGTTGCCGGTGATGAGACGCTCAGAGACGCCGTTGGTGCGAAGAGCGCGCCATTTGTAGTGATCGCCCCCGAGCCAGATCTCGGCGAGGTCGGCAAAGCGGTGGTTGTTGGCGATCTGAGCGGGCGGAAGGTGACAGTGGTAATCGTAGATCGGCTCGTTCTTGGCGAAGGTGTGGTAGAGCTCGCGGGCAGCCGGGTTGGAGAGCAGGAAATCGTCGTGGATGAATGCGGCCATAGAGGGGGGGGATCTAAGAGTTGTGGGTCAGGGACGTTCGCGGAGCGACTTAAGCTTTGGCAATATCGTTAAGCATCGCGGCGAGGCTGGTGTATCCAGCGAGGCGAGTTTCGGCGGCGGTGCACGTCGCGGCGGAGGCGAGACCGGTGTTGCGCGCGAGAAACACAATGTAAGCGGCGATATTTTTCGCGAAGTTGAGGCGGCCTTCGTCACTGATCGTGTAGAAACGTGCGCGTTGGCGGTAGCCGGCGGGGGTGTGATCGCCGAGCGCGGATTTCTCGGCGCGACCGTCAGCGGCGAGCACATGAAGGAAATTATATTCAAACCAGAACATGTGTTCGGGGCTCGGCGTGAGCGCCTCGAGCGCGGTGCGCGTAACAGCCGGGCTAGCGAAAACTTCGGTGGGGTGGCCAGATTTCGCGAGGGCGTCGGCGATGAAGACGCGGGCCATTTTCTGCTCGGTGGCATCGGTGCTGTAAGCGCCCAGCAAGGCGAGCTCGAGGGTGAAGCGATACCAATCGCGCCAGAGCGATTGGTCGGCGGGGTTTTTTGAAGCGAAGAGTCCCCGGCCCATTTCGTACGTGTAGCGGCCGCTGGTCTTGATCTCGAGACGGCCGCCAGTGACGGCGCCCATGACTTGATAATTTTCAGCTGATTTCCCGGAGCCCGAATGGAAGCCGATGCTCGCACCGAAATTCGCGCAGACGGCCCATTGTTTTTCAATGAGAGTACGGAGTGCGGCGTTGTCCGGGTAGGGCATATTTTTCTGAAAACCAAACGCCGGGGCGACGAAGTGGATTTTCATCCCGAGGGCTTCGCAGAGCGCGAGCATGATGGCGGTCGTTTCGGGCGTGGTGAGACCGGGCAATTCATCGATCGAGAGTTCGCGCAGATACGCACGACCGACCTCGGTCGTGAACGCCTGCGCGCGGGCGGCGGCGTATTTGCCGTCGCGGGCTTTCATTTTTTGCAAGGAAGGCCAGACGTAGGCGAGGAGCTTGGCGAAATCGGTTTCGTTGAGCGTGAGGCCGGCTTGGGCGACGCGTGCTTTGACCGTAGCAATGAGGGCCGCAGGGACATGCGCGGTGCACCACGAGGCGGCATCGTCAGCGACCTTCGTCTGCGCGAGTTCAGGGGAGAGATCGAAGGTGATGTAGCTGGCGAGCACGCAGCCGGTGACGAGGGCGTCTTCGCGGCTGTCGAATTTACCACCGATGGGCTGGTGATCGGCGTTGAACGACCAGGCGATGCCGCGGGTATGGAAACCGGTTTTGAGTTTCGAAAGTACGCAGCCGTGGCTCATGCCTTCGACGCTCTGGCCTTGGTGGCCCTCGGGGACGTTGGTGCCGATGAAGGGAAACGGCACGGTGTCGAGTTTGCCGGCGAGCATCACGTCGGTATCGTAAACAAGTTCGCGCGGGATCGAGTTCTGATTGGCTGTGACGCCGATGCCGAGCTGCGCCATTGCCCACTCAACCGCAGGCCAGTGCAACGTCGTGAAACGCGCGCCGATACCGAGCGTGCTACGGCCGAGTTGCTCTGTGGCGCTCGGGAAAATCGTCGAAGCAGGATGGTGCGCTTGGATCAGGTTTTTCAGGCGCAGCAAATTCGCAAAAGTCGCCGGGAAAATGGCCGCGCCTTCTTTTAGCGCCACGCCGTCGGCGAGCGTGTTAACTGCGGCCGCGCCTGTGTGGGTATCGAGGCGCCACGCGCAGTCGCCCGTCGCCACCTCTTCGAGTAACACCCACTTGCCGGCGGCTGTTTCAAAACGGCTGTGCGGCCACACATGGATGGGCTGCGCGCTTTGGATCGCACTTCGCAACGCCGTCCAGTCCAGACAGAAATCAGGCGACACGCACGGGTTGGTCGCGATGCGCAGATTATTGTGCAGAAGAAACGTGTTGATGGCGGACATGGGAAATTAAGCTGAGGTTAAAAGAGAACTAGGCTGCGAAAAACCGGTGGGGGCGCTTCGCGCAAGCGGTGAAAAGAAAAGTTCCGCAGATTTACGCTAGGCTGACAACCCTCGGATTCGTGTCCGCGCTCGTTGATCGAGACTTACCACTTATCTGAAGTATCGCGGATCAGTTGCTGCAAGATCGGGAAGCGCAACTCGCCGTAATTTAAGGCATAGCGCAGTTGCCCTTCACGGAAAATCCACGTCGTCGGCAGCCAAGTGATAGGCAGACCGAGAAATTGCGTCATGCGCCCTTCCTCCGTGCGCGCGGCGTTGGGATGAAGTAGCAGCTCGAAATTCGATTGGGCGCCGACGCCATTTTTAGCGAGAAGCTCGCGACCGAGTTCGTTGTGCCAGCTCGTGATGAAGATGAATTTCACCTCGGCGTTGGTATCGATAAAGGTGCTCCAACCGTTTTTCGCGAGCTCAGCGCCGCAATTCGAGCACCAAGGCGCCCAGAAATGAACAACCGTGATGGCAGGGGACTTGATCGCCTCGGCAACGTGTTTTTCGATCGGTAATAGTTCCGCCGCCCAGGCCGAAAAAGTCAGAGCTACCCAAAGCAATAGATGGGAAAAAAGTTTCATCGCACGACCGATACGCAACCCAACGCAGAGTGCAATTATACGTTGTGTCATTTTCGGGATTGCGCGCGCTCACATGGACTCTGTGCTGGACCTCTTTTTCATGGATCTGCCCAACGCCGAACACGTGCTCCGCCTCACGCAGGAGCTGAACCTCAAAGTCCATCAAGTGGCCGCCACTGCGCAGCTCTTTAAAGAGGGAGCCACCGTGCCCTTCATCGCCCGCTACCGCAAAGAAGCCACCGGCGAACTCGACGAAGTCCAAATCACCACGATCCGCGACCGCCTTGAACAAATGGCCCAGGTCGACGAACGCCGCGCGTCCATCCTCGCCTCGCTTAAAGAGCGCAATCTACTGACGCCCGCCCTCGAAAAGGCGATCAACGCGGCCGATACCGTCACCACGCTTGAGGACATTTACCTGCCGTTCCGTCCGAAAAAACGTACTCGCGCCACCATCGCTAAAGAAAAAGGCCTAGAACCGCTCGCCGATCTGCTTTTCGCCCAAGAGGACTCCACCGATCCCCTAGCCGCCGCCCAAGCCTACGTCGGCCGCGAGTACACCGCCGATGACGGCAAAAACCTCAAGTCTACCATAGCCACCACGGACGAAGCCCTCGCCGGCGCCCGCGACATCATCGCGGAACGCGTCAGCGACGACAAAGACGCCCGCGCTCGGCTCCGCGTCATTTACCAGCGCGACGCCATCGTATCTTCCAAAGTGCTCTTCGGCAAAGACACCAGCGCTGAAGCCGCCAAATTCAAAGACTACTTCGAGTGGAGCGAGCCCCTCGTCAAAGCCCCCTCGCACCGCGTACTCGCGATGCGCCGCGGCGAAAAAGAAATGTTTCTTATGATGCGCGTGCAGTTGCCCGACGAAGCCACCGCGCCCGCCGAGGTCGAGCCGCTTTTCGCTAAAACTAAGAACGCCGCTTCCGCCCAAGTCCGCCTCGCCGTCCAAGACGCCTGCAAACGCCTCCTTTGTCCGGCGATGGAAACGGAGATGCGCCTCGAGTCCAAAAAACGCGCTGACGAAGCCGGTATTAAGGTCTTCGCCTCCAACCTCCGCGAGCTCCTCCTTGCCGCCCCACTCGGCCAACGCGCCGTTCTCGCCATTGACCCCGGCATCCGCACGGGCTGCAAAGTCGTCCTTTTGGATCGCCAGGGCAAACTGCTGCATAACGACGTTGTTTTCCCCGATCGCATGGAAGCAGATGCGAAGGAAAAGCTCCTTGGTTTCGTCACATTCTTCAAAGTCGAAGCCGTCGCCATCGGCAATGGCACGGGAGGCCGCGAAACCGAATCCTTCGTGCGCACCCTCGGCCTGCCGACCTCGATTCCCATCGTGATGGTCAATGAATCCGGCGCCTCCATCTATTCTGCTAGCGATGTCGCCCGCGAAGAATTTCCCGACCACGATCTCACCGTTCGCGGCGCCGTCTCCATCGGCCGCCGCCTCATGGACCCGCTTGCCGAGCTCGTGAAGCTCGACCCGAAATCCATCGGCGTCGGCCAGTATCAACACGACGTCGACCAATCCGCCCTTAAACGCTCTTTGGACGATACCGTCGTCAGCTCCGTCAACGGCGTCGGCGTCGAACTCAACACTGCCTCCAAACAACTTCTCAGCTACGTCTCTGGCCTGAACACCGCCACCGCCGCAGCTATCGTCGCCCACCGCAACGAAAACGGCCCCTTCAAATCCCGCGCTGAACTTAAATCGGTCCCGCGACTCGGTCCGAAAGCCTTCGAGCAAGCCGCCGGCTTTCTGCGGATCCGCGACGCCGCCCACCCGCTCGACGCCAGCGCCGTGCATCCCGAACGCTACAGCGTGGTTGAGAAAATGGCTGCCGATCTCGGCGTCACTGTCCCCGACCTCGTCCGCGACGGCCTGATCCGCTCCAAAATCAAACTCGAATCCTACGTCACCGCCGAGGTCGGTCTGCCCACGCTCACGGACATCGTCGCTGAACTCGCCAAACCCGGCCGCGACCCGCGCGAAAAATTTGAAACCTTCGCCTTCGAGGCCAGCGTCCACAAACCCGAAGACCTCAAGCCCGGCATGAAACTACCGGGCATCGTGACCAACGTCACCGCCTTCGGGGCCTTCGTCGACATCGGCGTCCACCAGGACGGCCTGGTCCACGTCAGCCAACTAGCCGACAGCTTCGTCAAAGAACCTGCCGCGGTCGTAAAGCCCGGCCAAAAAGTCACGGTCACCGTGACCGAGGTCGACCTTCCCCGCCAACGCATTGCCCTGTCGATGCGCAGCAACCCCACGCTTGGACCGAAAACCCCCAACAACGGTAGCCCCGGCGGCCCCCGCTTCCCCGGCTCGGGCCCGCGCCCCGGCGGTAACGCTACCCCCGCCGCCCCCCGTGCACCGGCCCCGGTGAACAACGACTGGTTCGCCGCCGCCATGAACAAAAAACGCTGATCATTAGATAAGATACGCGCAAAATTCAAAGGAGCCTTTTGCCTCGATCCGGGGTCAGATGAGGGTGATGAAAAACCCAAAAATTCTGCCCACCCCCGAAATCTTGGCCGCTAAAGTAATCGTCCGCGGCATCCACCTCGAGCTCACCCCTGCGCTCCGCGCTTACGCTGAGGGAGTAGCCGAGCGTCTCCTCCGCCACAACGAGCACCTTATTCGCGTGCGCCTGGACATCGAACTCGATCACACGCGCGCCGTCGGCGATCAATTTATAGCTAAGGGCCACTTGGAAATCCGCGGCCCTGACCTTATCGCCAGCGTCGAAAGCGACGATGCTTACAAATCCCTCGATCTGCTCGCCGACAAACTCGATGGCAGCCTCCGCCGCCTCCACGGAAAACACAAAAGCCACCGCCATGACGGCGTCACCGAGCCTGTAGAAAACACCGTGCTTTAAACCGCGCGGCGCCAGCCCGACGCGCCTACGGCTCAACGATAGGGCTGGTGCAATTCTACCGGCTTACTCTTGGCGCGTAAGCGCAGGTTCAACATCTCCACGCCGAAGGCGAAAGACATGGAGAAATAAATATAGCCTTTCGGTATATGCTGGCCGAGCGCCTCGCCCACTAGGGTCACGCCAATCAAAATCAGGAAACTCAAAGCGAGCATCTTCAAGGTAGGATGACGGTTCACGAAATCACTGATCGCACCCGCAAACGCCAACATCACGCCCAGCGCCACGATCACCGCGGTGATCATGATCCACAGCTGGCTGGCCATGCCGACCGCCGTGATCACCGAATCGAGTGAGAACACCACATCGAGCAGTAAAATTTGCACGATCGCCGCGCGAAACGAGGCTACCTTACCGCCCGCCGTCGAATGTCCATCCACGCCTTCGAGTTTTTCATGCACCTCGACGACACTTTTTCCGATCAGGAAAAGCCCGCCGAGAAGTAAAATTAGGCTCTTACCGGTGATCCCGACCTCAAGAATTGGCAGCACAAACAGCACCTTCGTCAGGCTCATCAGCCAGGAAATACTAAACAGCAGCAAAATGCGCGTCACCAGCGCCAGCATGAGCCCGAGCTGACGCGCCTTGGTCTGCTGCTCCTTGGGTAACTTGCCCGCGAGGATCGAGATAAAGATTACGTTATCGATACCGAGCACGATCTCTAGTCCGGTGAGCGTGAGCAGCGAAATCCACACCTGCGAATCACTAAGAAATTCCATGATGGAGCGATTTCAGAACGCTTCGGCCCGCTCGGTCAATCCGACTTGGACAAAATCGGTCTGCGAGCTCGAAAAGTTCTAAACGCCTACCCACGCCAGACCCAGCCGCAACCAGAGCGGAATCGTCAACAACCCTAGCCCCGTCGTCCCGAGCACGATTTGCACCGCCGTCAGCGGCTGCCCGCCATAATGCCGCGCCACGATGATCGGCACCACTGCCGCTGGCATCGCTGCTTGCACCAGTAATACACGCTTCAACTCGACCGAAAACGGTAGCCACTTCGCTGCCGCTAAAATTAACAGGGGTAACACCACTAGCCGTACTAAACACGCCCAGAGCGCGATCTTGGGCTGCACCAGCGCCCGCACATCGCCCAGGTAATTGGCCAAACTCACGCCCGTCATCAAAACCCCCAGCGGGATCGCGCACACTGCCAGCGAATGCACCAGGTCGATTAAAATTTTAGGTAAATACGGCGCCGCCCCTATAAGGTTCAAGATCAGCGCCACCACCAATGTGATGACGATCGGGTTCACCAGCTTCCGCCAGCCTTCGCGCAACGATAGGCCGCTCAATACCAACACGCCGACGGTCCACAACGCCGCCTCCACCCCAACATTATGCACGAGCAACACGCCGCGACTCTCCGGCCCCCAGATGCCCGCCATGATCGGCAACGGTAGATAACCATAATTTGCGATCCCCGCCGTCAGCGCAAAGGTCCGCAAGCCCGTCCCAACCGTGAGCCCCGCCCAACCCCCGACGACGCGCGCCAGCAAAATTCCACCCGCTGTCGCGACGAAGCCCATCAGTGGTGGCAACACCACGTTATTCGCCGCCTGCAACGCCGCGTTGCCTGTCACGGATTCAAAAATAAGACACGGGAAACACACGTTTACGACCAGCCGCAGCAAACTGGTTTCCGCCTCGCCCTCGATCCAATGTACCCGCCGCACCACGACCCCGATCGCGATCAACGCAAACACGGGGAGAATCAACTGCAGCAATTGCCAATAAGACATCATGAGAAAAGAGTGCCCATCACAAAACCCGATCCCTCGACCCGCAAGCGCCAAGCCTCTGCGCGCGCTTTAGCTGCGTCGCTTATTTTTTCGCGCCGACCTTGTCATTGCCGCCCCATTGCCACCGCGGCGGCTCGCCCTTCCACCAACACACCGCCACTAACACGACCGACAGCGCCACGGAGTAAAAAGTAAAAAATTGCGCGAACCGCTTCGAATGCTCGATCACCAACGCTCCGCCACCCAGCAACACGACGTAAGCCAAGATGACGACCCAGCCTTGCCAGCAGTTGGGACAACCCCAGCCCCAACCATACGTTTTCACCGGGAACCAATAGTTTTTAGGAGGCGTGGTCATGAGTTTTAGCCTGAAGATGCTTACTTTAGGTTGCGATCGATTTCATCGCGCTGCTGCCGGTACTGCGCCGGGGTGATCTTGCCGTTTTTTAAGTCGGCTTCGTTTTGCCGTGTCATTTCGTTACGAGCAATCTGGCTCACGCAGCCCGCCTCAAAGAGTAACCCTGTGAAAGCGATCAAGACGAACCCAAACTGATTCTTAAAGTGCATAATACACAAAAACTGCTGCCGAAATTTTTGTGATTAAAATGATTACGCTTAATCTAAGCCGGCCATCGCCCGACCGGCCAACCAACCCGTCGTCCACGCGGCCTGGAAATTAAATCCGCCGGTCACTCCGTCCACGTCCAGCACTTCACCGGCGAAGTACAGGCCCGGACACAAACGACTTTCCATCGTACGAAAATCTACCTCGCGCAAGTTTACGCCGCCGCACGTTACAAATTCATCTTTGTTCATGCTCTTGCCGCTGACCGAGAACTCCGCCGCGCACACTTGTGCCGCCAAGTTTGCGAGGGCCGCATTGCCGACATTTGTCCACGGCGTCGTCGCGCCGATGCCGGCCGCCACTACTAGCCGCTCCCAAAACCGCTGCGGCAGGCCCGCGACCGGACTCCAGGTCGTCACCTGTTTCTTCAAGTTTTTCTCCCGCGCTGCCGCCAACTCTTTGACCAGCGTCTCGCGCGTGTGAACGGGTGAAAAATTCACTACGAGCGAGAACTTGTAATCCATCGCCGCCAGCTCTCGCGCGCCCCACGCTGAGAGCTTCAAAATCCCCGGCCCGCTCACGCCCCAATGCGTCACTAGGAG
>Ga0214919_10005591_pt1 | contig 17718 bp, 11 predicted proteins | sample LL1503_MetaG_FD_177994 | JGI IMG/M metagenome (GOLD analysis project Ga0214919, IMG submission 177994) | Freshwater microbial communities from Lake Lanier, Atlanta, Georgia, United States - LL-1503 | ecosystem: Environmental > Aquatic > Freshwater > Lake | place: USA: Georgia | collected...
TTAAGAATCATGTATGCTGTAATTTGTGTGTAAATACAGATGGTATAAAATTAAACTTAGGCATCCGTAATCTTACAGATTTAGAAAATGCAGTAGAACAGTTACTATTTTCCTACAACCACACAGCACATATTGAAATGATGAGAAAACTCAGTACAATTAATCTTACTGAACATGAATTTGCTCAAGTAATAGGTAAAGCTAGGTTGTTCAAACATCTTCCGGATACAAAAAAGGAAGAAATAGTACCACTTCTATTTGGAGACCAGCAAATGGGAGCTGTTGTGAAGGATTTTTACACAGATGAAAATTTTAATATAAAATCCTATTCTGATACAATTAACCTATGGAGTTTGTACAACTTGTTTACTGGTGTAAATAAAAGCACTTATGTTGACCAGTTTCTTCCTAGGGCAATTAATGCACAAGAAATAGTGATGGAAATAGCACAACACAAATCTGGAGAGAAATTGAGTTGGTATATGGTGTAATTAGCAATTAGGGGGTGTTCCGCACTCCCTAGCTAATTTTTTCAAACACTTGTAAATAAATACACTAAGTGCAAATGGAAGAAAATTATTATATTATATATATAAATTTTCTTCTAATGCTATTGAGTTCTTTTTTCTAACTAATGTAGGGAAAGGATTATGTGCAAGCAACTTGTTGTATTTGTCTCCTTTCTTTTTAACACCTTTTGAAGTTTGGGTAAAACAATATGCTGTACCCAAGATAGCTTTGATTTTTTGTAGACTCAACTCTTGTCCTTTTCTTACAGGTCTGTTTAGAGCTAGAAAAGTGTCTATTATTATCTTACTCAATTCAGTAGTAGAATAAGGGACACCTTCAATTAATCCATGCTCTTGCAATGCAAAAAGAAAAATACTTTTACTCTTAACTACATTCAATTTAAAGTAATTGGAAAGTAAATTGAGTTCTTGTTTTGATTTTATTCCACTTATACACTGAACTACACTTTTAGCTGTATATTGATCTTTGCCTAAAATAAAAATTTGATGAACTGTATTGGTTAAACCAGTATATTGAATTTCATTACTCTTGAAATGGTGTTTGTATAGTAGTTGAAGTGCTAGAGTAAGTGAATCTTTAAAAGATTTCCTCTCAGACCCAATTTTCAGATAAGGGTATTTTTCCTGAAAGAATTTAGAATTAATGTTATATTCAAGTAAAGTAAGATGAACATACCCTCTATCTTTACTGAAAACTAAGGAAAATTCTTCCCCATTACTGGCATTAACAAAATCAATTTCCTCACCCAAAGCAGAAAAATTTAGAGCCTTGTAGTAATGTATCCAGTAATCAATTTTAAAATATGAAATTGCAGGCTTTAATTCAATTTTTTTATATCCTAACTCACTTGCAAGTGAATTGACATTTCTTTTCCTAGCAAAATAGTAGCCTTGTTGACGCCTTTCCTCAAAACTAGCTTCAAAAAGTTTTTGAATAGCTTGGCCTTGATTATTAAGCTTGCTCAAGTATTTAGATTGATGCTCAAACTCACATTTTGCTGCATTAAGTTGTGACTCTGCATAATCCAACCATTGTTCTTTGGTGAAGTCAACAAAGTTCTCCACTGGTAATTCAGATTTAACAATATCATGAATAAACAAGATAGCTTTTGATATTCCATTCTTGACTCTGTTTCTGCCATGGATTTGAAGAATCTCATGAGGTGTAAGTAATAACCCTTCTTTTATTGGAGAGCTAAACAATAACAATTCATAAGGTTGCTCCTCAATAATATCATAACCATTAAAATATGCTGAAGTGATAAAATTTACTTTGCATGGGAGATTGTCATCAGAAATATATTTACCTGAAAATTTATCTACTACCTCTAAATTCTCTGCTACTCCTTGAGATACATTAATTGAAATTTCCTCTTTTGTAACAATGTTGTTTAGAACCAATGCATCTGCCATTTTTTCTATACTTGAGACAGAGTTAATTGCCACCAAAAACTTACACTTTGATTTTGGTAAGGCATCAGTTAAATAACTATATACTTGATTTAATGTAGCACTAAATTTTGCTCTGACAGGCAATTGCGCAGAGTAATACTTTACAAATAAATCTATGGACTCTGAAATTTCATATTTAAAGCTAGTTCTAGGCAATGGAGCTAGTTCAGGATCTGTGTGCTCCAAATATGTAGCTGTTATAAATGCAAAGTTTCCATGTTCTTTAGAAATATCAACACCTTCCTCTATTGCACTTCTATAAGTGCTACTTCCTTGCATAAAATCAATTTCATCAAAAAGTATGAAATACTCAGAAATTTGCTCCCCTAATTCTTTAACAAGCTTACCTAAATTATCTATGACAAGGATAATCTTCTTGAAGGGAAATTTCACATTCAACTCACTAGCATCTAATTGCTTGTATAATTCTTTACTTGTTGTTTGTGAATCAAAAAATATTAGCTCTTCATGTTTTTTAGATTTGGCAATTGCTGTAACTTTCAAAGGTTGAACAATGATAGAATGTCTCAGGCATTTTATTTCAAGTGTGGTTGCACCAATTCCTGTAACTCCTTTGTTTATTATTCCTCTGGGAAGAAAAGGAATCACCTGATTAAGGTAAGCCCCATTCTCTAAGATATAATCAATTCCTCCACTTTCATTTGAAGTTTCAGATTTTATTTTCTTTTTATTTATTTTCACCCTACCTGTGCATTTTCATTAATATGCTCTACTATAGAGATAATCTTGTGGGCTGAAGCATCATCAAAGACTCCATTTAATCCACCGTCATTTATATCTGTAAAGGGTGCTTTGAATAACATTTCTGTATCAATTGTACCATTAACAGTAAGAAAGGTAATAATATTCTGTATAAAAGTCATTTGATCTGCCTTAAAATTTCCAACAGATAAAAATTCTGAGAATGCTTGTTGTGCAGCGGTTCTATCCAGACCAATTATACTTCTAATGAAAACTCCTAGAGGTTCATCTCCAAATTCTTTTTTGTAGATTTCTAATGTTCCTCTCTCATCACCATCAAAAAGTATTTGTTCTAATGCACCTAACTCAGCTTCTGTAATTGGTATATTATTAGTAAGTTTTGATATAGTGATGTGATGCTTGTTTTCTCTGATAAAACTCTCAACTCTTTTTTTATAGGCTTCTCCATAAGTAATTAAAGCTGTGTCATCTTCTCTTACTATTTGAGTAACTTCTGAATCCCTTATATCTGTGTATACCATTGATTTACTTGATACATCCAAGTATTGTATAAGTTCTCTAAGTTCTTCTCTGATTTCATCCAATTTCTTCTGAGAAACTCCTTTATAGTAGTTAGGATTTCTAAGGCACTCAATGGTATCTTTTGCCCTTAGCACAGATGGAATAGAATACTTAGTACTTAGACCTTCAGCAATATCTATCAAACTATTCTCATAATTCTTTTTTATGCTTGACATGCTCAATGTTGCAATTTGCATTTTTAACATCATTAAGTCAAACCTCCTTGCCATTTCATTTATGGTTTCAGGAACTGGTAACTCAGATAAAAATTCTTGTACTATATGCATTTCAGATGCACCTAAACTATTCCACCTGTTTCTATCCATAAATTCATCTACATACCTCAGATTCATTTTTACCTGATACCTGTTCTTATCTAGTAGAGTAATTTCTTTGTGTACGATATCTAATAACTTCTGTACCAATTCTAAGTCTTGTTCCTCCTTGGTTTCTTGTAGTAACCTACTTAAGTGGACTCTGGATTCAAATATCTGTTGTGTAATTGGTTTACTTATTTTACTTTCTGTACCATGTGCATTTATTTCAAAGAATTCAAAGTTACTACACACATCAAAGATTAAGAAATGCTCTTTATCTTGACCAACACCAAATACATCAGGACATAACCTTGTACCGCGTCCTATCATCTGCCAAAACTTAGAATAAGACTTAACAGATTTAAAGAATACTAAGTTTAATATTCTCACCGCATCTATACCAGTATCCATCATATCTACTGATACTGCTATCTGAGGATTGTTTTCCTTGTGCTTATCACAAAAAGAATCTATCAAACTTTGAGCATGACTCACCTCATTGTGTATCATAGAAATAAAACCTGCAGGTTGTTCTGGGTATCTTTCTGTAAAACAATCTACTATGAATTTAGCATGTTCTTGATTCACAGCAAATATGATGGTTCTACCTAATTTATCTCCCCCTTCTATTTTCAATCCTTGAGTCATTAAGGTATCCAATACTTTGTTTACTGTATCCTTGTTAAAAATATACTTATTAAGTGCATTCTTGTTAATCTCCTCAGGGAATAATCCTGTTGTTTTATCTTCAAAAGTTAACTCATATCTTTCTTTATCTTCAGGAGATAAGTCTTTATATTTTATTCCTCTTTCTAAAAATTTTGTTGATAGTTTTATTGTTTTATAAGGTACAAGTTTTTTTTCTTTTACAGCTTCTTCCAATGTATACATAAAAGTTGGATCCTCATTACTGCACCCAAATAATTCAAAGGTGTTGAAGTCTATTGCATCTTTGGGAGTAGCTGTAAGTCCAACTACTAATGCATCAAAGTATTCAAAGATTGCTTTGTACCTATTATAAATAGACCTGTGTGCTTCATCTACAATAATTAAGTCAAAGTGACCTACACCATAAAAACGTTCATCTGCATCTCTTAAACTATCAATCTTGTTCATCATACTAGGATAAGTACTAAAAACTAACCTAGTATTGTTATTTTCTTTCTCAGCTGATAAATCTATGGAGGATAAGTCCTTTAAATGTTCTGTAAAATTATTCTTAGCTTGTCTAACTAATGCATTTCTATCTGCTAAAAACAATACTCTTTTTACCCAGTTATTCTTCAATAATACATCTACAAGTGCTGCAGCAGTTCTTGTTTTACCACTTCCTGTTGCCATTACTAGTAAAGCTCTTCTCTTATTGCCACAGATGCCACCATTTCTATCAGTAACAAATGATTCTGCTACCCTTTTTATAGCTTGTAACTGGTAAGGTCTATCTGCAATACCTAAGTTTACTTTAGCTTTTCTTAAATCTTTTATATCTCTTCTTTTAGAAATTAGCCATTGCAATTCTTCTTTAGTATAAAAACCATATACTCTTCTTGGAGCACTGTATAAGGTATCTTCCAAAATCTTAGTTTCATAGCCATTGGTATAAAATATTATTGGACGCTGTCTATACATTGTTTCCAAACAATCTGCATATAACTCAGCTTGGTGCTTAGCAATCTCCAAATCTTTGTCAGTTCTTTTTGCTTCTATAATAGCTAGAGGACAACCATTGTCATCCCACAAAACATAATCTATATAGCCATTTCCATTTGGATTGTCTGGTGTTTTTGGCATTCCTTTTACTGGAAACTCTAATTCTCTACCTTTTGATAAATTAAACCACCCTGCTTCCTTTAGATCAATGTCTATAAGGTGTTTTCTAGTTTGTGCTTCTGTAAATTCTAATGCTACAGGAATTGCGCGTTGTATTTTCTGTACCTGTAATTGTGCTACAACTTTCTCCTGTTCTTGTTTGTAGAGTTCTAATGCAGTTTCACTTTCTTGTGCTTTAGCTAAGATTACTGCTTTTTCAGTTTCTAATTTTTGGACTTGTACTCTTAGTTGTTCTTGTATTCTTTCTTGTTCTTCCTGTATCTCTTTTACTTTCCTAGTAGAATCTCCTACTTTAGGTGTGAAAGTTTCATCAAATAGACCAGGAGTTTTTACAACTTTAGAACTATATGCTACTGCAAACCACTTTAAAAATGGATACAAATATTTTATACTTACCAGTGCATCACTACTATTGAGTCTATTGCCATAGTGAACCGCATTGTTACCAGTTTTTCTAACATAAGCAAGTCCCTCTCTAATCTGATGTGGAAGTACACTTTTTATTTGTTCCTCATTTAGTAGGTTGACTAGTTCTGTATTATAGGGCAAGTCTATATGCTCCAAGTCATAAATGAGGTGCATGCATTCTTCCAGTACAATTCGGCAATAACTTGCAGAAGACACAGGTTCAGTAAATACCCTTTGCTCAGCAAGTATTACTTTTCTGTAGAGGGAAGACCATTCTTCTTGTAGGAATTGGAAGTTACTCATTAGTTTATGTAGTCCATTAAACATTTGTTAAACCACTCAATTGCTGCTTCACCATCTTTTCTTTCCACAGTATTTAACTCATTATCATGTCTTATTCTATTTCTCATAGTGCCAAGCTGGGTATATCTTGACATAACATTCCCTTTTGCTTCAAAAATTTCTTCAAACAGTGACCAATTTTGATTGGACATTAAGATATCCTTGTAATCAGAAAGGGTAAGTTGATTGAGTATTGTTCTAACAGCCATTGTTGATTCTTTCTCCTCCCCAGGATTTTTCTTCAACCATTCATTGTATTTGTTTTCTGCAGCTTCTATTAGTTTATCATTAATTCTTTGTCTAGGATACTCAACTTCATTGAGTTTTTCTGTTATAAGTTTCCTTGTTGCAAGTTCTATTTTACTAATTTCATCATCTAATTCTCTTACTTCAATTGCAACATCAATATTGCTAGACAAAATACTTTCTACTGTAATTTGTTTACCAGAACAAAGTTGCTCAGCTGCTTCTCTTATTAGTGCAGCTCTTTCTTTAATGAACATGTCAAATTGCCTTTTTATATATAGGTTATCTACTTGTTCATTTTTATCAATTTCTGTTAATCTAGTTATCGGTATTAAGTGACTATTTAATCTAAATTTAATTGTGTTTTCATCAAAGATGTTATATTTTTCCCTTATGTATTTTAGTGGCTCCTTTGCTCCCAAACTCTTGTTTGTTGATGAGGTTATTATAGCACAATTTAATACTAAATCAGGATTAATTTCAAGTTCATTTAACACTGCTTTTGGAAAAATGTGGTGATAATCTCTGTTTGACATATTCTCCAGTGAAAGTTTTTGACCATCTGCAAAATCATAAGCTCCAAGTTTTGAAGTAACACACATGATTGCTCTAGCTCTTATGTTTTCTCTTTTTGGCCATCCTATTTTAGTTAAGAAATCAATGTCAGAAACAGCATGAAGTTCTCTATTAAGCACAGGTACATCCTCTTCATGATATGGAAGTCCATTTTCTTTGTGCTTCTTCAATATTACATTTCTTAACATCATATGATCCTTGTAGGCTCTTGATGCAGCTGAATTTTCATACCTGTCAGTGAAGAATGATGACCATAAATACTTCCTTAATAATATTTCTGCCTTACCTCTTTCATCAAGAGTTTCTGGAATAACATTGTACAAAGAAGCTATTACTGCTAATACAGCATTAGTTGGTAATAGTTGTCTATTATAAATCCCTTCATTTTCAAGGAATACACACATCTTGTTCAGCCCATTTTCTAGAGCATTCCAATTCTCAATCATCTTTTCTTTACTCATTTCCAACATACCTGCATTGTTGGGTGTCTTTTCTTGGAGAAGTGCTGAGGTTGCTAAAATAAGTTGTTCAATTATGAAATATCCAGCAACCTTAGGATATTTTTCTTCTAACTGTTTTTGAAGACTATGCAATGAAGTTTCATTTACATTTTCAATCTCTGCTACAATTACATCATATAAGGATAATGGTTTTGTATTGGTGTTCATATTTATGAAAACCTTTAGTGCTATATCTTTAGGGGTGCTTGATGGAAGAGCCAAAAAAGGTAAATTATAATGGCTGACAACTTCTCTTAATTCTGTAATCTTTTTATCAAGAGCAGTTTTACTTGCAATATAGCACTCATACTTTTCAATATAATTTTCATTAGTCTTATCAATAGGCTTCATGTTGCTTACCGCATTTCCAACCCATGTATCAATTTCAGATTTAATATCCATAGGTTTTAATAAATTCATTGGGATCAATCCTTTTTTAAAACATGCCCTTGGATCATCTGCCCACAATGGATATTTTAGCTCCTTTTTAAACCATCTGCTTTGGCAATAAGCCATCATATTATCATTATCAATTCCATCATCCTCCCTATCAAATTCTGGAATATATATGAAAAATGTTTCCATTTCATAATTATTATTCATACATCTCCACAAAGCAGTTATTCTTTGTTGCCCATCAAGAAGATGTTCATTTACCTTAACCCCCGTTTCAGGAGCAGTAGCAAGATATCTAGAAACAAATTTCTCTTCATCTACTTCTAGTAAAAGGGTTACACCAAGAGGTAGGTTGTAAGAAATAGTCTCTAATAAACTAGTAATTCTCTTTTTGTCCCATGCCTGAAATCTTTGAAATCTTGGTAGTTTTATTTCTCCATTCTGAAGCTTTTGAAACCAGATAGTTAAAGTTCTATCTTGTGCTTTACTTGATTGTTGATTTATATTCATAATCCTAATTTAATTTTACACTAACTCTCCTTTAAATGCCTTCTGCAAAAGACTATTAAACAATTCTTCTGACTTCTCTAAACTTGCTTGTGCCTTTGCTTTTTGTTTTTCTATGATGGCTACACGTTCTGCAAATTGGTTTTGGAGTGACAATTCAGGATATATGAACCTCATTTTTTCCAATGGTTTTTGGGTAATTTTTGGCTGCCCAGAATAATCTGCAAATCTATTTAGTCCATAACCTAAGAAAAAATAATATGCATAAGTTAACTCTACCTCTTGAATAAATTTTTTAATATAAATAGCATTATCCGTTACACAAATTTTACCCTTTGTTAAATGGATACTTCCACAATATGCTCCAACTCTTCCAATTACTATTGTATTGTAATCTATTAAAAATTCATTTGCAAAACCAGTTATTCCATTTCCGCCATAAGTTGGATAGTGAAAATTTGGTGATAAGTTTTTAGTAGGGTTAAATTTACCACTTGAAAAAACAAAAATATCTTTTCCTATAATTGTTTTAAACCCCTTAGGATTACTCACCGGATCCCCAAACATATCTAAGAAAAGTGCTTGTGTAAGTTCATCATACTTGGCTAGTAGTGCTTTGTCTTTTTGCCTTAAAGTATCTGCTGCATCTAAAATGGAAGCAATTTTTTGTTGGGTAGGTAATGGTGGTAGAGGGATTTGTATATTAGCTAATCCTTGACCTGTAATTTGAGGCTGAGCTGAACCTGAAATTACATCATCAAGTTTTCTGTATTCCAAGTAATGTTTTAAAAAAAATAAATCAACATCCTTTGACAAATTATCCAATGCCATTGCATTACCATTTACATAAGATTTTGATTCAGAAATATTTATAGATCCACATGTTGCACCTCTACAGGTTATAAGAATTGTTGGATTTTCATGAGTGTAAGTATTATAAAATCCTATTTTACCATTTGCTCCATATACAGGGTATCCCTCACTTTTCAAGTCCCTTGTAGAAATAGTCTTCCACTGTTTAGGTCTGCAAATAGATGTTAACAATACTTCCCTCATCTCAACAGCTCTTCTAACATTGTTAATGCTTCAGCTCTTTCTTTATCCAGTTGTTTTATATCACTGATGATAGAAGATGGTTGAGCATAACTTACCTCATCATAAACCACTTCTTTGTACCTGTTTATAGATAAATCCCACTCATTGGCTTGTATATCTGCCATAGGTACTAGAAAACTTTTATCTGTGCGCAACCTACTTGCTTCCTCTTTTAAATTGTGGTAGCGGTTTACAATATCTTGTATGTCATTGTCCTTGGTTTCTGCTCTTTTATCATCTAAGGTATAACCATCTGCTTGCATGTCATAGAACCATACTTTATCTGTACCGCCAGAACCAGTTTTAGTAAAAAACAATACAGCAGTACTTACTCCAGCATAAGGTTTAAATACTCCACTTGGCATGGATATAACAGCATCCAGTTTATGGTTTTCAATAATCTCTTGTCTAATCTGTTTGTGTGCATTGGAACTACCAAATAAAACTCCATCAGGAACAATTACTGCACATCTTCCACCAGTTTTTAGCATGCGCAACATTAATCCTAAAAATAATAATTCTGTTTTCTTAGATTTTACCACTTTTAGTATAGAAGTTTCCACACCATCATAATCTAAACTTCCTTTAAAGGGAGGATTGGCTAGTATTAATGAGAATCTATTTCTAACATCTCCATTTCCCTCACTCAATGCATCTTTACCAATAAGATTAGGACTTTCTATACCATGTAATTGTAGGTTCATAGCACCAATGCGCAACATGGTATTGTCAAACTCTATACCTGTAAACATATTACTGTTATAGTGCTCTCTAAATGGTTTTTCATGAAACCAATCAGGGTGTTTTTCATGCATATACTCTCCGGCGGTAACTAAAAATCCTGCTGTACCTGCAGATGGATCACAAATGGTATCTTCCTTTGTAGGTTCTACCATATCCACCATCATTCTAATAATATGTCTTGGTGTCCTGAATTGTCCATTGGTTCCTGCAGTAGCAATTTTAGATAGAAGGTATTCATAGACATCTCCTTTGGTATCTCTGTCCTCCATCTTAATCTTATCAATCATCTGTACTACCTGATCTAGTACTCTTGGAGTAGGTATCATGAATGTTGCACCCTTCATATAGTGAGCAAATACTCCTACAGTATCTCCTACCTGTTTCATGTGTTCAAATACACTTAATGAACCTACAGTAGGTTTATTAAATAAGTCAAACATGGTTTCAGGATCCTTATTTTTAAAAGAGCTCCATCTTAGTTCTTGTTGTTCAGGTGTAAAAATCACATTGGAAACAGGTTTCTTAATCATGTTGGCTTTCTTTTCCTCCATAATCTGTGTTTCATCTAACCTCCTAATGAACAGTAAATAAGTAAACTGTTCAATTACAGTAAGTGGATTAGATACTCCACCTGTCCAAAAGGACTCCCATATCTTATCTATTTGTGATTTTATTTCTCCAGTGATCATATTTTTAATACTAATATGAACAAATATAAAGAAAAAAGAGTGTGATACTCTTAGAAATGTGAAAGACTAGTTTAAAACTGGTTTAGTTTTTATAACTTAATCTATAGAAACTTAATTTATATTTTTGCTTGCTTCTTTTTGAGAACAGGAGTGAGTAAATCCTAACAAGAGTATTTCTACTCATGGGATCACTCAACTTTCTGGCTCAAGAAAAAACAAAATAGTAAGATTTTGCTTGCTTCCCCCCTCGGTTGGTTAGGTTGGTACATTAAAGCCACCTAACTTGGAGACAACTGTCAAGTGTTTAATCACCTGATGTGCTTGGAACTCTCTCCCTTGTGCCATTCCTGAGCTTTACACATATCCCACAGTAGCTCAACTCAGTTTCCTGAGAGATGTTGCTGCCGTCATTATTTCCCGACCAACATCTACTATAAAGATACAAAAATAAATTCTTACTATTTCAGGTTTTTAGAGTCTTATTTTAAAATAAATGGTACTATATAGCTAAGTAGTAAATAAAAAACTGAAACATCTTTTATTTTTACTATTTCTTACCCTAAATATGATACAAAACAGGTATTACCTACCAATAAAATGAAGGATGTTTTCCTACTGCAGTACAATCTTTCTTATGGTAACGATATTATTCTGTGGATTTATTAATTTCAGGAAATATACTCCATTACCAGACCAACCATTTAAATCAACATAAAATTGCTGTTGGTTAACTAAACTTGAAAAGACTTGTTGCCCTAGACTATTCTCAATTTTAAGAGTATAATTTGACATTAATGCAAAGTTCCCATTATCAATAGTAATATGATCATTTGCAGGATTAGGATATACCATAATAGCATTCGTATTATTAGGAGCAGGTAAACCAAGAGAGGTATTAATAAACAAAGTATCTGTTACAGAAACCAAAAGAGTATCATAAGTAGTAATGTTTGTAGTTATGGTATCGTAGATAGTAACATTAGTTGTAATGGTATCATATACTGTTACAGTATCTATTTGTAAACAGTTCAAATCAGAAGGAAATGTTAGTTGAGAGTTTGCCCAGATTGGTGCATTAAAAGTATTTTGGTAATAAAACCCATGTACAGTAATTGAATTGTCTGATGAGAAGGTATAATCAATGTAACCATACTTTGCACCTAATGCACCATTAGCAGGATTAGTAAGTAATAATTTAAATCCTTGTTTGTGAGTTCCAATACCTACATTAAAATCTGGGGGATTGTTATATATTTGATTAACAACGTTGCTCTCATTCAACCAATAATCTAAAGCATTAATAGTATCATTTGTACAATCAATGGTGTTATAAGTATTATTAATATTTTTTAATTTGTTTGTTCCATTAGCATAAAATTTGACAGAATTAGATTGTCCATTATTGAAACCATAAACAGAAAAATCACCTGTACCATCAGAATTAACATCAAAGGCTGGGTAATTTGACCCTGGGTTAGTAACAGGATAAATAGCATCAAAATAATTAACATAAGTAACCTGAGCAACCAGACAATTAGATATCGGTAATAATAATACTAGTAGTAATTTTTTCATATTCAGTATTTAAGTTTTAACAAAGTTACATTAAAAAAACACTTACCCATAGTAAATACAACTTCTTACTTCTAATTCCTTAAAATTTAAAATAACCACTATGGAAAAAGAACTATTTAGTATCAAAGAAATGGAAATTGTGTATGTTCCAAACAGTAAAAAATTCACAGAACAAAAAATTACAAGCTCTCAATCAGCACACTTAATCTTCAGAGAGTTATTTAACCCTAACACCATTAATTTTCAGGAAGAATGTATTGTATTATACCTCAATAACTACAATAAAGTACTGGGTGCACAAAAATTAAGTAAAGGAGGTTTAACTGCAACAGTTGTAGATGCGCGCATTATTTTTGCTACTGCATTAAAATCTCTGGCAACAGGAATTATTCTTGCTCATAACCATCCTTCTGGGAATCTTTCACCCTCAAATTCTGATAAAGAACTAACCCGGAAACTAACTGAAGGAGCAAAACTACTAGACCTAAAACTACTAGACCACCTAATTCTTGCACCCAATGAACACTACTACAGTTTTTCAGATGAGGATATCTTGTAGAACAAAAAAGCACTTGGATACCTCTGAGTGCTTTAGATTTTTTAAGAGAGTTATACACCTATAAAATTTAAAAATATGTTAGGATTCTTTCTGTAAACTTCTTAAATTTATATCTTAAATAAAATAAGTTTAACAAGGTATCTTGCTTGCAAAAATGCATGCAAATTTTATTACATAACAGTAAAAACTATACTGGTACTGGGATTTATAGGTTAGAGCATCTGACTGTTAATCAGAGGGTCCTTGGTTCGAGTCCAAGAGGAGGAGCAGACTAAACCCAGTACACCATTAGTTTTACTGGGTTTTTTTATGGGTTTTAGTTTTAGGTGAAAACTACCAAAAAGTGCTAAAAAAGTACTAAAAAGCACTAAAAAAGACCAAATGCATGCAAATATGCATGCAAATTTATGTGAGTAAGATGCCATAATTTTAATCCACATGGCAACATTAAACCTAGTACTAGACAAGAGAAGAGTTAAAAGGACAGTACTTATCCAGTAGTCTTTAGACTGACTGCAAACAGAAAACAAGCTTGTATAATGGCTTTATAAGTTGGATTACTTCCCGAAGGAAGATCTCACATCCTTAAGCTAAGTCTATTGATTCAATCAATCCCACTACTCCATTTCTTATGCTTATTTCTCTTCATTTTCAAGGTTACGCAACACTTCTTCCCATTTTTGTTGGAGCAGAGCTTTGTTGGGTAGTTTGGTTTTGTAATCTGCAACCAAAGTTGGAGAAAGACTTCTGTTTAAAGCATATTCTACCACCGTATCATCTTTTCCCTTACATAAAAGTATACCTATACTCGGGTTTTCATGCTCTTTTTTAATGTCTTTATCCAATGCTTCTAAATAGAAATTGAGTTGTCCTAAATGCTCAGGTTTAAACCGTTCATTTTTCAACTCAATGGCTACCATACAGTTTAGACTTCTATTGTAGAACATTAAATCTATTGCAAAATCCTGGTTTCCTACTTGTAATGGGTATTCTTCACCCATAAAGGCAAAATCTCTACCAAATTCCAGTAAAAACTTGGTTATGTTGCGGGCTATTGCTTTCTGTAAATCCTTTTCTTGGTGTTCCTCTGGTAGGTGCAATAACTCAAAAACATAGGTATCTTTAAATGTGTTGCTTACATCTTGTGGCAATTCTCTCGACAGTGGTGAGAGTTTTGCATCTGCTAACATAACCCTTTCATAATAAGAGCTGTTTATCTGTCTTTCAAGTTCTCTTACAGACCAATTTTCTTTGATAGACATCCTTAAGTAAAACTCCTGTTCTTGTTCATTTGCAAGAGGTAGAATTAATCTATTATGTGACCAACTTAATTCTCGCGACAGTGTGGCGAGTTTTTCATTGTTGCTATAAGTTTCATAAAACTGCTTCATCCTCCAGATGTTCTGAGCAGAAAACCCAATTATATTAGGTTCTGATACTTGAATAAAGTCAGCTAATTCTTTCACAACAGATTTACCCCAAGCTTTTGAAAGAACTTGTTTGCTAACATATTCTCCAACATGCCAATACAAGGTAACTAGCTCTTTATTTACAGCTTGGTAAGCTCTAGACTTTGCAGAAGCAATGAGGGAAGTAATTTCTGTAAACTGTTTTTGTAACTCCATCTGTTTTATTTCAATAAGTTTTCAAAATTGATAATACTGCAGGTTAAAAGGACTCCCATATCTTATCTATTTGTGATTTTATTTCTCCAGTTATCATTTAAGTAGTTTGATTTAAACAAATATACCTAATTAATTAAAGAAAAAAGCCCTGTGAAAACAGCGGGTGATTTTGGTAAAATTAATTTATTTCCTTGACGTAAATCCTGTTTCATCTATTCGGAGTTTCCCCACAGCGAAATGAAATGTAGCCGAAGGAAGTCATCTGTTTTCAGCTATAGTTACGCGAATGTTGCAAAACAACTTGGGTATTCCAAAGATTTGATAGCAGAAGCACTAGGACATGAGTATGGAAATAGTGTTACAGGTATCTATTTAGAGCACTTTGATAATGATATAGTAGATAAGATGAATCAAAATCTTATTAATTCTGTAGTGAAATCTGTGTGGACCAACTAATTATGTTATTATTAAACTATCTTTGATAAAAAATAAGCCAACATGAAAACACTTATCTTACTATTCTCTGTTCTTTTTACAACAATGAGCTTTGCTCAAGTTCCTTCTTATGTTCCTGCTAATGGACTTGTTGGTTGGTGGCCATTTAATGGCAATGCAAATGATGAAAGTGTGAATGGGAATAATGGGACTAATAATGGTGCTACTTTGAGTACAGATAGAAATGGTAATGTTAATAGTGCTTATAGTTTTGATGGGACTAATAATAGTATTAATCTTGGAAGTAATAGTAGTTTAGATATTTATCAATCATTTTCAGTTTCGGGCTGGTTTAATTCAAATTCCTTGAGTGCGGTTCAAGGAATATATTCTAGAGAAGGTGCTTCTGGTGTTGCCTCAACCCCATATATTATTCGTTTAAGAAACAACAAATTATCTTTATGGCTTGGAAATGGAATATCTTTTACGGAATATTATTCAAATTTTATATACTCAACGGTACAATGGTGTTATTTTACAATATGTTTTGATGCTAGTTCCCAACTTGTAAAAATTTACATTAATGGAAACCTAGATAATTCAATTTCGACTACTCAAATTAGTTTTAGTAGTCCATCAACAGCTACAAAAATAGGACAGCAATATTCTACAGATCTTCCTTTCTATGGTGACTTAGACGACATTGGTATCTGGAACAGAGCACTTACAGACTGTGAAATACAAAATCTTTATAACTCTTCAAATCCTACAAACACAACAACAGCTTCAGCATGTAATTCTTATACTTGGAATGGAACAACCTACAACGCATCTGGCGTTTATACAGGAACAACTACAAACTGTGTAACACAATCTTTGAACTTAACAATTACTCCAGCACCAGCTCAACTAACAGGTCTTTCATGTTGGCAAACAGCAACCTTAAATACAACAACATGTGCTTGGGTAGTAAGTGGTACACAACCAACACAACCAACAGGTCTTTCATGTTGGCAAACAGCAACCTTAAATACAACAACATGTGCTTGGGTAGTAAGTGGTACACAACCAACACAACCAACAGGTCTTGCATGCTACCAAACAGCAGCATTCAACACAGCAACATGTTCTTGGGATGTGACAGGCACACAGCCAGCACAACCCACCCTTGCATGTTATGAAACAGCAACCTTCAATACCACAACATGCTCTTGGGTTGTAAGTGGACCAAAAACACCACAAAAAATGAGTTACCAAGCTATAATTAGAAACAGCAATGATTCCTTACTAATTTCCACACCAGTAGGAATGCGTATTAGTTTAGTGCAAGGAACTCCATCTGGCACTGTGGTATTTTCTGAAACACAAGCAGCAACTACCAATGCCAATGGACTAGTTAGTCTTCAGATAGGAATGGGTACAGTTGTAACCGGAACTTTTGCATGCATAGATTGGGCAGCAGGTCCATACTATGTAAAAACAGAAACTGATTTAACAGGAGGCACCAATTACACAATTATTAGTAGTAATGAATTACTAAGTGTTCCTTATGCTTTGTTCAGTGCAAATGGTCCAACAGGTACTCAAGGTCCAGCAGGTCCACAAGGAATCCAAGGTCCACAAGGAATAGCAGGAACCAATGGAAATGATGGAGCAACAGGAGCAATAGGACCACAAGGTGAAACCGGAGCAATAGGTCCGGCAGGAGAAACAGGATCTCAAGGTATTCAAGGTGAAACAGGTTTAACAGGACCACAAGGGCCAATAGGTTTAACAGGAGCAGATGGTACTCCAGGTGCTACAGGACCACAAGGAGTTGCAGGAACCAATGGAACCAATGGAATCAATGGAACCAATGGAACCAATGGAACTTTCCCTCCTGGAACAGTTGCTGGTCAGATTAACTATTGGAATGGTACAGCTTGGGTTACAGTTGCACCGGGGTCTAATGCTAATCCTCAAACTTTAACTTTTTGCAACGGTGTTCCTACTTGGGGGCCTTGTCCGTGGTCAATTGGCCAAAGCTACCAAGGAGGAATAGTTGCCTATATTCTGCAAGCTGGAGACCCTGGATATGATGCAAATGTGCCTCACGGCTTAATTGCAGCACCGAGTGACCAAGAATTAACACGATGGGGATGTAATTGGATAGAAATTTCAGGAGCAGATGGAACAGCCATTGGAACAGGAAATCAAAATACCATTGATATAATAAATGGTTGCAACCAAGAAGGTGCAGCTCGTCTCTGTGGAGATTTAGTATTGGGTGGCTACAGCGATTGGTATCTACCAAGTAAAGATGAGTTAAACCAGTTGTATCTAAACAGAGTTGCCATTGGCGGTTTTGCTAGTAACTACTATTGGAGTTCTACGGCGCTCAATAGCTTCAGTGCGTGGGAGCAGTATTTCGGCAATGGCTACCAGGGCAACCTCGATAAGGACAGCTTCGTCAATGTGCGTGCTGTTCGGGCTTTTTAACTATTTAACTATTTAACTATTTAACTATTTAACTATTATTATTATACTTTAATAAAAAGTTTTAAAGTTTAAGATTAAAACTAATATAAATTTATTAGTTCCCAAATTATTTAAAAAAAATCCTCCCATG
>Ga0214919_10005592_pt1 | contig 17718 bp, 19 predicted proteins | sample LL1503_MetaG_FD_177994 | JGI IMG/M metagenome (GOLD analysis project Ga0214919, IMG submission 177994) | Freshwater microbial communities from Lake Lanier, Atlanta, Georgia, United States - LL-1503 | ecosystem: Environmental > Aquatic > Freshwater > Lake | place: USA: Georgia | collected...
GTGAGGGTCCTTCATTTAGTAACGATATACGTGACGGTGATGGGCCATCCTTAAGTAACGCAATGCGTGATGGTGCAGGTCCTTCATTTGGTAACGATATACGTGACGGTGATGGGCCATCCTTAAGCGATGCGATGCATGATGGCGAAGGCCTGATTGATACGCGGGCAGCGCTCGATGCCGTCGGATTAATTGACGCACCTGGATTTGATGATGCACAAGGACCCTCAGACGCTCGTGCAATGCACGATGCTGATGGCTCAGTTGATGCGCACGCGAATAACGATGCCGAAGGTCCCTCCGACCCTCGCGCATTACTAGATGCTGAAGGGCCCGCAGATGCGCGGGCGATGGAAGATGCCGAGGGACCTTCTGATCCTCGTGCATTACTAGATGCTGAAGGGCCCGCAGATGCGCGGGCGATGGAAGATGCCGAGGGACCGTCTGATCCTCGTGCATTACTAGATGCTGAAGGGCCCGCAGATGCGCGGGCGATGGAAGATGCCGAGGGACCGTCTGATCCCCGTGCATTACTAGATGCTGAAGGACCCGCGGATATGCGGGCGATGGAAGATGCAGAAGGTCCATCTGACGTACGTGAACTAAAAGATGCTGAAGGACCGGCTGACACTCGCGAGATGCATGATCATCACGCGATGATCCCGCCGGGTGCAGAGTTAACGGGAGAATTTGCTAAGACCCAAGAGCAAATAGAAGCAGAAGCCGCCGAGGCCGCTAAGCAAGCTGAGCAAAGCGCGTATGTGGAATCGATACTGAACGCGAAAGCGCCAGACGAAGCGACACCTTGGGCACTCTCAGTTCACCTTGAACAACGAATACAGAAACTGCAAGACGAAAAATCTAAAGTAAACGCCCAGCTGGATAGCTTGGAAGTCTCTTCGAAAAAACTTGAAAAACGACTGTCATCATTATGAGCGACGCAGACAACGATAAAACTCAGGCCATGAGCGCTGATGGATTTTCACCCGCCCCTCCTCCTCCGCAATTGACTGAGGAAGAAGCTGGCATCGTGCCCGAAGGTGAATCCGCCGAAACCGAAGGTGATGATGGAAACATTTCTGTCTCTAAGGACACGGCTAACCGCGCGCTGGAAGCGGTACAAATTTTGGTTGAAAATAATCGCTCTGCGTCTCAGCAGCTCGAATCACTCATGACCATCGTTCTGGATGCCGCCGAAGTGGCGAATCGTTCAGCATCGCATGTCACAACGACCGGTGGACAACTCAACAAAGCCGCTGAAAAACTGATCGATGGTGCACAACGAACATCGAACCAATCAAAAGTCGTATTGGCGTTGGTGGCCGCTGTTCTAGTGGGGTGCGCTGGCACCTTTAGTTTTATCGCTGTTCAATTACAAGCGAAGGTCGAGCAGTTAGATGAAATGATGCTGGCCGTCGGTAAACGTGCGGTTGATTTGAAGCGTCGTATGGAATCGATGGATGACATCAATACGCAATTGACGGAACTCAATCTAAAACAGGAAAGTACGCAATCCGTTCAGCAAGCGATTGAAGACAAAATTGCTACCATTATTGATATCGCCAAAGGCGCACCGAAAAAAGCACCTGAACCAGTCGGCAAACCTGCAGTAGTCCAACCAGAACCTGCAGCACCCAAGAAAGCTGAAAAGGCAGAAGCTGCAGAATCTGCACCTAAAAAAGCTGAAACTAGCAACGCTGATAATGCAAAAAAAATTGAAGCCGCCAAAGCCAAAGCCGAAGCGGCTAAAGCAGAAGCTGCGCGCGCCGAAGCGGCTAACAAAGCATTGCTGCAGCAACTCAGCGGACTCGATGCACTGCTAAAAGAACAATCTAAGTCAGTCAAAGATTTATCTGGCCAAGTCAATAATCTGCAAGGCTCCGTCTCTAACGTGGAAGCGATTAAGAAAGACGTTGAAGGACTCGCCAAACTGCAACAGCAACAAGAACGTGCACGCGCGCTAGAAGCAGAAAAAGCCGCTCAAGAGCAGGCAGCTGCGAATGCACGACGTGACAAAGAACTCAAAGATAAAGAACGTGAGCTCGCACGTGAACGTGATCGCTTGCGTGAGCGCGAAGTCGCACGCGAGCGTGACCTAGTTAAAGAACGTGAAGCAGCACGTGAGCGTGAACTAGCTAAAGAGCGTGAGCTAGCCAAAGAGCGTGAAAAAGCACGTGAACGTGAACTAGCTAAAGAGCGTGAGAAGGATGGTAAATCGAAGGAACGCAGCGTCGCCTACAATCGTGAGCAATCTCGACCCAGCGGCAATGCTAGTACGGATGTACCCGCCTATAACAAGCCGTCGGTAGCTAAGCCTGAGTAAGACATTGGGGGTTACGGCGACGATTTAAGGTCTGCTGAATTTAATAACCAAAGCAATCTAAGTACCGAAAGCATCCACCAGTATTTCGATGCGGCGATTTTTAGCGCGGCCTTCGCGTGTATCGTTAGCAGCGACCGGTTTCGTATCGGCCATGCCTCTAACCATCAAACGCTCACGTGGCACACCTCCGCGCTCGCTTAAGTAATCTGCAACGGCGCCTGCACGCGCGCCTGATAAATCCCAATTCGAACGAAAGCGATTGTGTCCCGATAAAGGCACATCATCGGTATGGCCTTCAATCACGATACGACCGCCTGCTTCGGTGATAGTCTTGCCAATTTTATTTAAGACAGGCATAAAATCGGTGGCTAGATCAGCGCTTCCAGAATAAAAGCTGCCCTGCACCACCATACGAATGACGATGCGCTCGCCGTCGCGTTCGACTTGCGCTTGACCTTTACCAATCTCAGTCTTCAAGGCTTCACGCAACTTCTCAATCTGACGCGCAGTTTCTGCAATCCGCTCACCCGTCTCGATACCTTCACGCACTTCAACGACAGTTTCAACTTGGGCTTGTGCTTCGGCGATACGACTATACAAATCGATTAACTCTTGCGGCATCACACCTTTACCGCGCTCGGGTAACTGCAAAACTAGTCGACCGTTTTCAGCACGCAGCTGAATCTTATTGCCGACTAAATCAGTAGAGAGTTCTTTTTGTAGCTTACCGAGATCTTTAGCTAGCTGTTCTGAAAAAGGGCCAGCTTCTGTCGCAGGCCCACCAGCAGTAGACGGACCACCCGCAGCCAATTGCGTATCCGTCGGCGGCGCGACCACCACAGGCGGCGCTTTCTCGCTACCCAGCGATTTTTGCAATGAGCCACTCACGTCGTGAAAGCGCGTGGGATCAAGATCAGAAAAAGACAGAAGCAAAACGAAGAATGCCAACAGCAACATCACCATGTCAGCGAACGTAACTATCCAGGGTGGCCAAGGAAGACGTGGGTAGTGTGCAGGATGATCGTCATCGAACAAATTCGACGCCGCAAACATCGATTGATGTTCAGGCTTCTCTAGTTCGGCAACCTCTTTTTCGGTACTCATCAGACTCAGGACTTGATGTCCGTTTCGGCTGGTGGCAGGGCAACTTGCGCTGTCGCTGGCTCAGGTTCAGGTACGGGTAATGCTTCGGGCTCGGGCTCAGTTTCAATTTCCTGTTTTAAGTTGCCCAGCAAAAGATCAGGCAGCATCCGTGGATCACCACCTTTTTGCAGAAACAACATACCAGCGATCACGAGCTCATAATTATTTCGTATGCGCTTACCGTGCCCCATAATTTTTTGTACCAGCGGACCCATGACAACGTTCGCGAGTATCGCACCGTACAAGGTGGTCAATAAGGCCACTGCCATACCCGGGCCAATCGCGCGCGGATCGCTCATGTTACCCATCATGAGTACCAGACCTAAGAGCGTACCTATCATACCCATTGCTGGCGCCAACTCTTGGGCATAAGCGAAAAAATCACGCGCATGATCGTAACGCGTCTTTTCTTCTGCCAGCTCACGCAGCAAGGCATCTTTCATCAGCACGGGATCAAGACCATCTACCCACATTCGCACCGCCTTAGCAATGAAGCGATCGTTATATTCGCGATCTTCTAACATCACCATCCAGCGATCGTTGTAACGTGCGACACGACCGACTTCAATCATTTCATCAATCAGGTCAGTCAAGCGCGTAGGTGAATGCGAAATAGCTTCGCGCGCCGTTTCAAATGCGCTCTTAAATTCAGTAAGCGTACTCTTGGCCAAAACGCATAAGAAGGTACCGCCAAATACAATCAAAATCGCAGGGAGATCAACGAATTGTAAAAAGTTACCACCAGTGGCAGTAGCGATCAGCAAAAGAGCGCCGACCATACCAACCACACTGCTCGTTTGAAGTTTAGACTTAGACATAATTTCTCTTACGCGGAGCGAAGCCGGTATTTATCGATTTTTTCAATCAGCGTAGTTCGTTGCAAATTCAGCAGACGCGCTGTTTTAGATACGTTACCTGCAGATCGATCCAGCGCTTGTTCAATAAACGCTCGCTCGATTTGCGCCATTTTTTCTTTCAACGACATGCCTTCGGGTGGCAGCACAGGTCCACCCTGCGCCAGCATGATGATGTCCTCTACATGATTAGGTTCATCGGACACTGGGATAGATGCTGGTACCGTACCCGGCTCGTCGAGCGCAAACATTTGCAATACATCCGCTGAAGGCGGATCAGGTTCTTCGCCAGCTCGCTCTTGCTGCAGTTTCTGCAAACCCTTAGGTAACATTGACACCGGTATGCTTGCCAGCGTTAAGTACTGACCCGCAAACAACGTAGAAAATCGATGCACAAGATTCGATAATTCGCGCACATTGCCCGGCCACTCGTAGGATTTCAGAGCGCTCTGAAACTCGGGCGAAAAAGTGATGGGCGTACCCTTGTGCGCAAATTTTTCTGCATAGTGTTTCAACAGCAGCGCAATATCGTCACCACGGTCTCGCAACGGTGGCGTAGTCACCGGGAGTACGTTCAGTCGGTAATACAAATCTTCGCGGAAGCGCCCTTCGGAAATTTCTAATTCCAAATCGCGGTGAGTCGCAGCGATCACTCGCACATCCACTTCAACCGCGCGTGAGGAACCCACAGGATCGACCATGCGCTCTTGCAGTACGCGCAGTAACTTAACCTGCATGTCGAGCGACAGATCACCAATTTCATCGAGGAAGAGTGTTCCACCATGAGCAAGCTCAAAGCGACCTACTCGATCAGCGAGTGCGCCGGTGAATGCACCTTTGCGATGACCAAACAATTCGCTTTCCATTAATTCTTTGGGAATCGCTGCGCAATTCAGCGGAACAAAATTCGCGTCCGCACGAGAGGATTGATGATGCAATGCTTGGGCGACTAATTCTTTGCCGGTTCCGGATTCGCCATTGATCATCACAGTCGCCGTCGAGTCCGCAATGGTCTCGATTAGCTTGCGTATGTCTCGCATCGGTGGACTGTTACCAATGATGGGATTCGGCTGTCGCATCAGATTGTGACCCCTGAAGGTATCGTTAAGGGTACGACGGAGAAAATAGGGTTTATTAAGTACCCGACTTCCCGAATGTTTCCCAATTGGAACATACGGATGCCATACTGTCAACGCTGAAGATCTAGCAAAATCAAGGACTTAGCTTATTAAAAAGATAATTCCGGCATTTAATCTTACAAATCCCTCGCCTCAGGGTCTAGCTACAATGTCAGGGTTAGTTTTAACTCAACCCGAAAGACCTTAATGCACCTGCTGCTGCCGACCGCTTTTACTCTATCGCCCCTGGTGGGCTGGTGGATAGGCGCGCCTGGGCTTACTCTCGTGCTAGCTGCCATCGCCATTCCCGCGGCGGAGTGGTTTTGGGGGGGCTATGCATCAACCGCCCCAAGCTACCGCTGGGGAGTGTGGCTACCTCGGGTCATTATGCTGTCGGTACTGATTATGACTGGTAGCCTCGCCATTAACGCAGCCCACTATGAGTGGGATGCTCTGGTCTGGCTAGCACTCTCTTCTGGTTATGTCTGCGGCGGTATCGGTATCGTGCTGGCTCATGAGCTGGGCCACAGACGTGCCCTGCTCGACCGCTCACTCGCCCGCACCCTGCTCACATGGGTCGCGTTTGGCCACTACGTACTCGAACACAACCGCGGACATCATCGGCATGCTGCCACGCTGCACGACCCCGCTTCCGCCCGACAAAATGAAAGCGTGTGGCGCTTTATGCCGCGCTACTTTTTAGGTATATATCGAGATTCGTTAAAGCTATCGCGCGAACAACCGGGAAAAATAAACGAGACTCTTACACTGACCACACTAACATTCTTACTGTTCGCACTCGTGATGCTGGCCGCTGGCTTGAAAGGACTTATGTTTTGCGTCATTCAAGCTTGCCTGGCTAAAACCTTAGTCGCCACGATTGATTATGTTGAGCATTGGGGCCTACAGCGACGTCAGATCGATGGCAAACACGAACGCATGAATGCTAGCCACATCTGGGATTGCGCAAACCGAGTCTCGGACGCGCTATTGTTCAACTTGCCCAGACACGCATCACATCATTTAGAACCTTCGCTAAATTGCGATCAGCTCTACCCTATGCCCGAATCACCCCAAATGCCGACTGGCTACGCGGGTATGGTGCTGCTAGCTTGGATACCATCGCTCTACGTCAAAATCATGACACCCCGTTTGCCCGCACCCCATAACAACACTCATTAAGAGACAAGGAAAGCGCTTCATGGACTCAAAAAAACTAAAAGAGCTGCAATGGAAAATTTTTCAAAACGTCGCCGCTGCTCAGCTCGTTCCGCTGATGCGTATAGGCGATGAGCTCAAGCTCTTTACTACCTTAGCTAATTTGGGTCCTTCTAAGAATAATGATTTTGCCAAAGCGGCTGAGATCGATGCTCGCTACAGCTTAGAGTGGTTATCGGCCATGTGCGCTGCAGGCTATGCAACGTATGACGAGGTTGAAGGAAAATTTTTTCTTAGTGAAGAACAAGCCGCTGTATTTGCCCATGAAGATAGCACCGCACTGATGATCGGTGCGTATGACAGTTTGGCCGCTAGCGTGATGGATGAACCCAAAATTCGTGCCGCCTTCAAAACAGGTCAAGGTGTGGGCTGGGGTGACCATCATCAATGCTACTTCCGTGGCACCGCGCGTTTCTTCAAACCGGTTTATAAGTCGAATTTGGTTTCACGCTGGTTACCAAAAATTCCTGCGCTAACTGACAAACTTAGCGCCGGCGGAAGTTTTGCGGATGTCGGTTGCGGCCACGGTGTATCGACCATGCTGATTGCTCAGCATTTTCCTGAGTCACGTGTGCATGGCTTTGATTTTCATGGTCCATCGATAGAGGAAGCTAAACGCCTCGCCGCCGATGCTGGCCTATCTTCCAGGATCACTTACGAAACGCGCAGTGCAAAAGACTACGAGGGTAAATTTGATGCAATAGCCTTTTTCGATTGTCTGCATGACATGGGCGATCCGGTTGGTGCGGCCGAACATGCCTGCAAACAGTTAAATGATGATGGTCTTTTAGTGATTATTGAACCGTTTGCAAATGATAAGTTAGAAGATAATTTGAATATCGTGGGTCAAATGTTTTACTGCGCCTCCACCATGGGCTGTGTACCGGCTTCCCTGGCTCAAGAAGTAGGTTTAGCCTTGGGTGCGCAAGCAGGACCAGCACGACTAACGATGGTTTTACAACAGGCTGGCTTTAAAAAAGTAGAGATCGTCGCCACCACCGCCACCAATATGGTGCTGTGCGCAACCAAATAGCGAGGACGTCATGAGCACGATTGCACAATTGCGCCGGATATTAAAAGAGAACCATACGATTGCTATCGTTGGCTTATCCGCCGACTGGTACCGGCCTTCGTATTTTGCGGCCAAGTACATGCAAGAGCATGGCTTTAGAATTATTCCCGTCAATCCAAAATACACGGAAATACTCGGCGAGAAATGCTACCCCGATTTGAAATCAATTCCTGAAAAAGTTGATATGGTCGATGTGTTTCGCAAAAGTGCTGACTGCCCACCAATAGCAAAAGAAGCCGTCGCCATTGGCGCCAATGTACTGTGGTTGCAACTGGGCGTAGAAAATGATGAGGCAAAAGCTATCGCTGAAAGTGGCAGTTTAGAGTTCGTGCAAAACCGCTGCGTAAAAATTGAATATGCGCGACTGTTTGGTGGACTATCCTGGTTTGGTGTAAACACCCGCATTATCTCGTCGCGCCGCCCGATGTAAAACGAACGCCTATCAAATTACCATCGCATGCACTTCCTACTGATTCAGTCTCTGCTTATTTTTTACTGATAACGCCATGTCACAAGACCACATCTACGATTTCGATACCCTCTGTCTTCATGCAGGGCAATTACCTGATGCAGCCACAGGTGCACGCGCTGTGCCTATCTACCAAACCACATCCTATGTGTTTGATAGCGCCGACCATGCAGCAAGTCTGTTTAATCTCCAGACTTTTGGTAATGTGTATTCGCGCTTATCGAATCCCACCGTCGCTGTATTAGAAGAGCGTATCGCCGCGCTGGAAGATGGTCGCGCCGCAGTAGCAACCAGTAGCGGCATGGCTGCTCAAATGATCGCCATATTAAATATCTGCGAAGCCGGCGATGAAATCGTCGCAGCGCGCACGCTATACGGTGGCACGCACACGCAACTCGATGTGAATTTTCGTAAACTGGGTATCAACACTATTTTTGTTGATTCTGATGACCCGGAAAATTTTGCTAAGGCCATCACACCCAAAACCAAACTGCTTTATGCAGAAACTATCGGCAATCCGTCGATGAATGTATTGGACATCGAAAAAGTCGCCGCCATTGCCGCACAAGCTGATCTGCCACTATTTATCGACAATACCTTTGCCAGCCCCTATTTGTGCCGCCCCTTTCAATGGGGTGCAGCAGTTGTGATGCATTCAGTGACTAAATTTTTAGGCGGGCATGGTACGAGCATGGGTGGTGCAATCGTTGAATCGGGCAAGTTCAATTGGGGTAACGGAAAATTCCCGACCATGACTGACCCATCACAGGGCTATCACGGTGTACGTTTTTACGAAACCTTTGGTGATTTTGGTTTCACCATGAAATGCCGTATGGAGGGCTTACGTACCTTTGGTCCAGCGCTCTCGCCAATGAATGCTTTCCTGCTATTGCAAGGTGTTGAAACGCTACACTTGCGTATGGAGCGTCATTGTAGCAACACCATGAAGATTGCCGAGTATCTTTCATCTCACCCCAAAGTCTCATGGGTGAATTATCCCGGCTTGAAAAACAATCGTTATCACGCACTGGCGCAAAAGTATCTACCCAAAGGTGCGGGAGCTGTTTTATCGTTTGGCGTGAAAGGTGGTGCGGCGGCTGGACAAAAATTTATCGAGAACGTGGAGTTTTTATCGCACCTAGCCAACATCGGTGATGCGAAAACTTTGGTGATTCATCCCGCCTCGACTACCCATCGTCAACTCAGTGAAGAACAACAAGTGGCTGCCGGTGTGCCACCTGATTTAATTCGTTTAGCCGTTGGTATTGAATCGGTTGACGATATTCTTTGGGATATTGATCAGGCGTTGTCTAAGACTTAAATCAAAGACCTGATTCACTCATCATTAGGCAATTAAACGCTGAACAAACCAAAGCGTTGAAATCGCCAGTACTGCGAGCGATCCCCAGATCATGATTCGGCGCTTGCCTTCCTCTGAGCGAACTAGCATTAATACGGGGAGCGCTACCGCGAGCACGGTGGATAGCTGGCCGAACTCAACGCCAACATTAAACGCAATCAGCGTTTCTAGAAAGTAGTCTGAAGCAAGGCCTAAATCTTTTAGGCCGTTCGCAAATCCTAATCCATGGATCAGTCCAAACACAAAGGCCAGCTGCCAATGATTGAACTGATATTTTTTTTGCAAATTCATCACCGCTGAAGCCATGATGGAGAAAGCAATCAAACATTCAATCAGTTTTTCTGGAAACGACACTAAGCCAAAAGTCGCTAACGCTAGCGTAATTGAGTGCGCAATCGTGAACGCGGTAATTACTTTCAAAGCGAAAAATTCTGCTTTGCGATTAACTCGTCCTTCGGACTGCATATCATCTGACAAAGCGATGTCAGAGCGTTTTTTCCACAACATGATTCCGGGTAGCAGTAGCGTCAACAAAAAAAGTAGATGATCGAAACCTTCCCAAATATGTTTGGCACCTTCTTTGGCAAACAAAAAAATCGTCGAGAAACGTTTTGTCTCACCTAAAGCAAAACGCTGAATCGCATTCGATTGATCGATGACCGATGAGATTTCATCGCCATTCAACGCCAAGCGAAGAAAGGCGCGACCTAGTCGATCGTTCTGCGTAAAAAATTCGTAGCGAACAACGACGAAGCGAGCTTTCGGCTCGACAGCAGGTCCAACGAATTGCTGCCTGACATACAAGCCATCGTTGTGAACAGCAACTGATTGAGCCGTGAATTGCAGCGGCATCAGTTGCTCATCGATTTCAAGCTTTAAGGATTTTTGTATGGCTTCGGTGATCGGCTCTTGTAAAGATTTCAGCTGATCCGCCGTCGGTGGAGGCGTACTTTCTTTGCCGGGCTTTTGTAGCAGGTTACCCAGATCGCGTACATAGAAATCCAAGTCCACCGCCAAGTGGCCATCGACCTGGCGAATATTCAAGTAGCTATTGCCGGTCTGATGCGCGTAGCCAGTACTGAATGCGCTAAAGACAAGCCATAGACAACAACCCATCAAGACTTTGACAAACCATGATGAGACGCACTCTGCGTTACCTACCCTTGCGACTGTCATTGTTGCGCCAATGCCTCAAGCGTTAACAACTTCAAGCTCTGCGGGAAATCCTTTTGCAATTCCTGAACCATTTTTTTAAACTTTTTTTGCCCTTCGTCTTTAGGCAATACCTGCTGATTAATCGCCTGCAGATAATGAATCCCGAGAATGAAACGAACCTCTTCAGCATTCACCAACGTATTTTTCGATTTCAGCAAACCTTCAGCGAGACCGATCATCTCAATCAATTCTTCTTTGGATTGAAAAAACGGTGTTAAAGGATTGTCTGAAAAGCTGTCGTAAAAATGACTCTTCAAAAGCATGAAACGCGCATGCTCAACGAAAGGCGCTTTAGGGTCGAGCTTTATCGCTTCTCTGTAGCTTTTCAAATGGGATAGATACAGTCCCGTTTTAGGCGACGCTTCAAGTTTGTCGGGCGTACGACTCAGCTCGTTCAACAGCAGCGAGGTTTCTAAACCTTTGACTATGCCGTGGCTGATCATGTCTTGATTAAACAAGTCTCTGATTTCATCCACTGTCGTTGCGATCTGATACTGAGCTTTAGCGCGAGCACTGGCCGGCTCTTTAGAGTTTAAAACGGTGTGCAGGTCCTGCAGCTTGGCCAGATAGTTTTTTCTAGCTTCGCTGTTGATGGAATCATGCGCTACCACCGCTTGGGTGGTAAGCGCACTAACAGCGACAACACAAGCAAAGAAAACTGAACGCAGATTACTCATCATTGCTCAACCGGTTTATCAGGCATCTCTAATTTTTCGCCATTGAAAAAAGCTTTGGCACCCGGATGAACATTCATACCAAATTTACCTTTACCCGGATTCACTAAATGCAAGCGGTCAGCATCTTGCATCAATGTGGCGGCAATCAGATAGCCATGATGTAGAGGTAGATCAGGACGCGTAATTAACAGGTACTTACCGTTATCAACTAATACTTCTATCGGCAAGGGAGCATATTCTTCAAACGGAGGCGAACCCGTAAACATTAGGCGTGCATGCATGTACGATAAAACAGCCAGCTTGCTCTGATTCGTTTTCAATAACGCGGCAATACGGGGCATGTCATGCGCGCGGCTCACCAAAGCACGACTGAGCGGCAGTTTTTCGCGTAACAGCGCAACCCATTCATCCCCCACTTCGTCGCCTGGCAAATCAGCGTGCGAAGTTAGAACTTGAAGATTCCGTTTTCGGAAAATATCCCATTGTGCGTATGGAGTATGAGCAAAGCTGGAAATAGCTGGGAACGTAACACCAGCAAGCAGCGCGGCTGCTCTGGCGATGAATTGTCTTCTGAACATGGTCTTTCCAAAAAAAGAGCGAGGTAAAACCTCGCTCTTAAGTGTGCTTCATTTCAATGAATTATTTATCAAAAATATTCATTGGGCAAATCGTGGTCACTGCATAGTTAGGAACGTCAACAACGTTACTGATACGCAGATCGCAAGCAACGCTGGTAACAACAAACGCTTGCTCTTTAGTCAGACCTTTAGTGGTCTTGAGCCAGTCAAGCATGTTGATCAGGGAGTTACGAGCAGCCAGTGTGACATCGTTTGACAAGTTAGTCAGTGGCTTGATCTTCGCGCTATCCAAATATGTCCACTGTGGTGGCACTTCGCCAGCAGCTTTCAAAGGATAACCAACGACAGCGTGGAAGCTATCTGGCTCGAGTTTTTTGATCTGCGAACCGCCTTCAAACATTGGCTGCTTAACGACTGAAGCCATACCTTTACGGATCGATGTCTCGACGGTCACAATAGCGCCCATTTCGATCGCTGTACCAGCCACTTCGCCATCGCCTTGTGCAAAGTGCACGTCACCGATGAACAGGCCGCAACCATCAATAAAGCATGGCAACAGCAAGGTTGTACCTTCAACCATTTGTTTCACGTCCATGTTACCGCCGTTTTCACGTGGTGGAATGGTACGCAAGCACTTGTCTTTATGGCTGCCTTTAGGGCCGCAAATTTCAGCAGGACGAGCACTCGTTGGCTCTGGAGGCAAAGCCACACCACCCGCTGCTGCCAGTTGTGTTTCACGTGCCAACCATGTTTCAACTTCTTCTGCGCCTGGCATCACACCAACTGAACCCATGAAACCATTCATAGGAATACGAACGCCTGGAATTTCAGCCGATACCGCTTCAACACGGTTCAGTTTCCAGTTCGCGACGAACGGCTCAGTGTAAATATCAGGTAAGAAACCAAAACCAGGAATGATGGTGGTGTAACCATATTCATTTGGAGTGATGTTGACCAGTTTGATGGCTAACACGTCACCGCGCTTTGCACCTTCGATATAGATTGGGCCAGTCATTGGGTGAATCAAGTTCACATCAATCGCTGTCACATCTTTTGGTTTCGAATTGATGTTCAGGTTCGAATCCAAAGCATCACGTGTATGCACAACGATCTGGTCGCCTGGTTTTGCACGGGCTACTGGTTTGATCGCTGGGTGATAACGGTTAAAGCAATTCGGGTCTTGCTCGCAATGAGCGCCCTTCTTTTTGACTTCGACGATGTTCTGAGTCTTGACTTCGGCCGTATCTGCAAAAGCAGACGGGCCAATGGCTGATGCCAGCAAGGCAACCAGCACGGCGGGAATTAAACGCATTGCAAATCTCCGGTGGGTGTGTAAAGAGTGGGGTTCTTCTGGTACCACTATGACGCAACTTCTTAAGCACAATTTGAACTTTACAGTCCATTCGCATTGTTGCCAAACAGCACTATTTTGTCCAGAAGAACTTCTTATGAATTCAATACCAAGTGACATCAACGGCTGATTTATGCGCCCCGTCTGCGATAGTAGTGCGACGGCGCACCATAAAACAGCAAGGCTGCACCGAGGGCTTGCTAAAAGTTAATTAGATTTTCAATAGTTTATTGAAACATAGATTGTATTCAGGTAGAATGTTCCCATATTACTTTCAGCGCTAACTGAATACAGCCATGACCGAACACACCACCACTGACCTTGATCTACCCACCATGCGCGACGCCGCTAACAATGCCTGCGCCCTCATGCGAGTGATGTCTAATCCAGATCGGCTGATGCTGTTATGCCAACTGGCTCAAGGTGAACGTCGCGTCGGTGAGTTAGAAGAACTACTCGACATACAACAACCTACCCTATCCCAACAACTTGCCGTGCTGCGCGAAGAGGCACTCGTTGAAACGCGTCGCGAAGGTAAGCAAATTTACTATCGCGTGACCAGTCAAGCAGCGTTAGCAGTAATTCACGTTCTTTATCAACAGTTTTGCGAAACATCTGAAGGAGATTCAGCATGACCTTAGACACCTTTCACTTCACCCCTGGCATGTCGCTACTCGGTGGACTGCTGATAGGCACGGCGTCGGCACTTTTTATACTTGCCAACGGTCGTATTGCGGGTATTAGCGGAATTCTCGGTGGGCTGTTACGACCAACATCGGGTGATGTGATGTGGCGACTGGCTTTTTTGCTAGGTCTCATCGTTGCACCCGCCGTTTTAGCCGCGTTTGTCGCGCCAGTTATACCAACGATCGATGCTGGCCCCACGACCCTGATCGTTGCAGGCCTGTTGGTAGGCATCGGCACTCGCTACGGCGGTGGCTGCACGAGTGGTCATGGCATCTGTGGCTTGTCGCGTTTATCGCCCCGTTCATTGATTGCCACACTCGCCTTTATGGGTAGCGGTATGGCCATCGTGTTTGCGATGCGTCACCTGCTAATAAACGCATAACGCCAAAACTGATTGAATTGGAGCACTGAATGAAAACGCATTTAGATACCGTATCGTCATTTATCGTGGGTTTACTCTTCGGCATCGGTTTGATTTTTGCCGGCATGACCGACCCATCTAAGGTTATTGGTTTTCTTGATATTGCAGGTCTCTGGGACCCTTCACTGGCCTTCGTGATGGTAGGTGCCATTTTGGTCGGGCTGGTGGCCTTTCGCTTTGCTCGCAATCGTACGATGAATTTTTTGGGCGGTGCTATCCGACTCCCCACCAAAAACGATATCGACAAGCGTCTGATCGTGGGCAGCCTACTCTTCGGCGCAGGCTGGGGCATGGCGGGCTTCTGTCCTGGCCCTGCTCTAGTCACGCTGGGCACGGGCGCACCTCAGGCCATCATTTTTGTACTCTCTATGATCGCTGGCATGGCATTATTCGAAGGCGCAGAGCGTCTGATGAATGCACGCGATGCACGCAATGGCGCCGTTGAGCCCAGCGCTGCCCCGGCAACCCCGCAGTAAGATTCACCTGGTAATTTCAATTGACTTGATTCAAACAAGGAGAATGTCATGATGAAAAATATTGGTAATACCGACCGCGCACTTCGTATCTTTATCGGCAGCTTGCTAATTCTGCTGTCACTGCTCAATATCATCGGGCCGTTGGGGTGGTTAGGTTTAATACCGATTGCCACGGGCGTATTCCGTTTCTGTCCAGCGTACGGAATCCTCAAACTCAACACCTGCCCCGTTGATACACACTCAACCGATACACACTAAGTCCATGCCTAAAGTTCGCTCAAAAGGTTTTTCCAATCCTGCTGCCACCTGGGATACGCGTTTCTCTAGCACCGACTACATCTTCGGCAAAACACCGAATGTGTGGTTGGCGCAGCATAGCGAACTGCTGATACCCGGTGGACGCGCACTGGCCGTAGCTGATGGCGAAGGTCGTAATAGTGTTTGGATGGCTGAGCGTGGGATGCAAGTTGACGCCTTTGATATTTCACCTATCGGTGTAGACAAAGCGCGTCAGCTTGCCTTGGCTGCGAATGTAACGGTGAATTTCAATGTGAGCGATTGCGACGAGTGGGATTGGCAGCCTGATCACTATGATCTAGTGGTCGCTATTTTTATACAGTTTGCTGATCCTGAATCGCGCACACGTTTGTTTAAACGGATTATCGAAACCGTAAAGCCCGGCGGCCTTCTTTTGCTGCAAGGTTATACGCCTAAGCAATTAGACTATAAAACCGGCGGGCCACCGCGACTTGATCATTTGTATACCGAGGATTTACTTCGTGCTGAATTTGCTGGGATGGACATCATCGAGCTAGAGAGCTACGAAGAAGTGCTGCGTGAAGGTACTCAGCACAGTGGGCAATCGGCACTCATCGGTTTAGTCGCTAAAAAAATCTAAGCAACTAAGCATGACGTCTTAGCTCTTACCGCGTATTCCCAGTCGGCTTAACAAAGCGCAATCATCTTCGACTTCGGGATTACCGGTAACGAGTAATTTGTCGCCATAAAAAATCGAATTCGCACCCGCCAGATAACACAGCGTCTGAATACCCTCGCCTAACTGACGCCGTCCCGCTGATAAACGCACGCGTGCTTTCGGCATGGTGATACGAGCCACCGCGATAGTGCGGACAAATTCCAGTGGATCAAGGGCTTCTTGCGCTGCGAGTGGCGTGCCTTCCACCGCGACTAAATGATTGATGGGTACCGACTCGGGATAGGGATTTAAATTGGCTAATTGCGAGATCAGACCCGCACGTTGCTCACGTGTTTCACCCATGCCCACAATACCGCCACAACACACTTTCAATCCCGCTTCGCGAACATGTTCCAACGTATCTAATCGGTCTTGGTAATCACGTGTGCTGATGATGTCACCGTAAAATTCAGGCGCCGTATCCAAATTGTGGTTGTAATAATCCAAACCAGCATTGCGCAAACGCTCTGCTTGCTCTTCTTTCAGCATGCCTAAGGTGGCACAGGTCTCCATACCCAAGGCTTTAACTGCTTTGACCATGTCTTCAACCGCATCCAGATCACGATCTTTCGGTGCGCGCCAAGCCGCTCCCATACAAAAACGCGTAGCACCACTATCTTTAGCTGCCTGCGCTGCTGCAACGACTTCTTCTACCGGCATCATTTTTTCTGCCGTTACACCAGTATCGTAATGCGCCGATTGCGGGCAATAACCACAATCTTCCGGACAGCCGCCCGTCTTAATCGACAACAGCGTGGCTAGCTCAACTTCATTCGCATCGAAATGCTCACGATGTATTTTTTGTGCACGCCACAGTAAATCATTAAACGGAAGCTCAAAAAGTTTCACTACTTCAGCCACAGGCCAGATATCGCGCGCAGCGGCCAAGGTCGCAATTTTGTTACGAGCAGCGTGAAAAGTAATGGGTTGCGATGACATGCATGAATCCTGTGTAAAAAATCCGTAATTAACTATAAAGACGACGTTTGGTATCTATTTCGGCCAGTGTAGCAATGGCGAAAAATCCAGCTTATCAGCCGCCAGCGCCGCAGACGGCACAGACATCCAAGGCAAACTACCCAAGCAAGGCGCAGACAGACGCTCACGCAATGCTTCTATGTTGGCAGCCTGATGCGGCATCGCCGGATCAATCTGGTTAACAACCCACCCTGCCAAACGCAAACCTCGCGCGGCGATCGCCTCGGCGGTTAGAAAGGCATGATTCAGACAACCCAATCGCAAACCAACCACGAGGATAACATCAAGCTGCAATCGTGCTGCGATGTCGGCCAAGTCGGTCTGGGGTGTCAGGGGGACGCAAAAACCGCCCGCACCTTCAACAATGACGGCCTCGGTTTGGGCACGGATGTGCTCGAATGCGGTAAAAATAGTGTCGGGATTAATTTGCTGGTCTTCTAAAGCAGCGGCAACATGGGGCGCGGCAGCTTCTTTAAATAAAAATGGTGCAATCAAATGCGTAGGCAAGGTCACGTTCGCCTCGCCACTCAAGAGCGCAACATCCTCATTCCATAGTTTGCCATCGCGCAGCTCAGCACCTGCTGCCACCGGTTTCATACCTGCCACCTTCAAGCCATTCCTAGCGAGACCGTGGATCAATGCAGCGGACACGAGTGTCTTGCCCACATTGGTGTCGGTTCCGGTGACAAAGTAATCCGCTCTACTCGTCATGACTACACTTCCTCGAGTGCATTAACGCGGCTAGCTAATTGCGCCACCTGATCAAGCGTATGCGCCGCAGATACAGTTACACGTAATCTCG
>Ga0214919_10005594_pt1 | contig 17714 bp, 17 predicted proteins | sample LL1503_MetaG_FD_177994 | JGI IMG/M metagenome (GOLD analysis project Ga0214919, IMG submission 177994) | Freshwater microbial communities from Lake Lanier, Atlanta, Georgia, United States - LL-1503 | ecosystem: Environmental > Aquatic > Freshwater > Lake | place: USA: Georgia | collected...
CGGATCTGGGCAAAACAGATTTGATCAATACTTGAACATCTTGATATGGATACAAGTAGATCCGCAAGTTGGATTTAATCGAGTAATCGCCCGCGATGGAGAACAGGTACGGACTGAAATGTTGAAATTTTTAGATGATCAAAATAATCATTTTTTAACAGAATTAACAGAGTTTAGAGCGGATTACACCCTAAATGGCGCGCCTTAAACTCTAGTTTTAAGTCTCATTCTCTAAACTTTCACCGTGTCTGATCTAACTGGTGAGTTAATTGATAATCGATACCTTTTGCAACGATTAATTGCCTCTGGTGGAATGGCAACAATCTACGCTGGAATTGATACGAGGTTGGATCGTCTAGTTGCAGTAAAAATTATGCACGCTCATCTTGCAAATGATGAGGCATTTGTCTCGAGATTTATTAAAGAGGCTAAAGCAACTGCTGCTCTGTCTCATCCAAATATTGTTTCAATACAGGATCAGGGCTGGAATGAAGGTGGACCACCAGCAGTTTTTCTTGTTATGGAATTGGTAGAAGGAAGCACCTTAAGAGATTTTTTAAATCAACAAGGTGCAGTCTCCATTGAGCAGATGTTTCAACTTATGACCCCAGTAATTAGTGCTCTTGCGGCAGCGCATAAAATTGGGATCATTCATCGTGATATTAAGCCGGAAAATATTTTAATTTCAAAGGATGGGCGCGTTAAAGTTGCAGACTTTGGATTAGCTAGAAATATGGCAATTGGGCAGACCATGACGGTTGAATCAAGTGTGGTGTTGGGAAGTGTCTCCTATCTATCACCTGAACAGGTGCAGCGTGGAGTAGCTGATGCTAGAAGTGATATTTACGCAGTTGGAATAGTTTTATTTGAGATGCTTACCGGTGGAAAACCTTATGAGGGTGAAACACCCATTCAAATTGCTTACCGCCATGTTAACGATCGAATTCCCACTCTTCAAAGTGTTAAAAGTGATATTCCAATAACAATCTCAGATCTTGTGCATGCAGCAACAGCTCCTGATCCTGATCATCGGCCAAAAGATGCTGAAGAGTTACTTAACAAATTTCGCGAAATTCAAGCACAAATTGACCCAAAGAAAAGACAAATGAGTTTGGAGCTTGATCTACCTCCATCAATGATGAAGTCGGTTGCTAAACGAGGCAAAGTATCGGTCGGATCAGCACTTGAAGGATTGAAGGAAAAAACATCTCAGTTAATCTCAACTAAACCAATTAAAGTCAGTAAACCAGAAGATTCAATTGGAACAAAAAAAAGAAAAGTTTCTAAAAGAGTTAAACGAAATCGGATAATTGCACTTCTCCTACTGGTTGGTCTAGTTTTTGGTGGCTTTAGATTGCTAAATATTGGCAAGATTTCAGTTCCATCACTTGTTGGAATGAGCCAAACTGAAGCAAGTAAATCTCTAGAGCCACTCGGCTTAGATTTGGAAATCATTGAAGAGGTATTTAGCGAGGACATTCCTAAAGGTCGAATAATTGCATCTAAGCCTGGTGGTGGTGGCAAAATTTCACCTGATGAAAAGGTTGGTTTAATTCTTTCAAAAGGTCAAGAAAGAATATTGATTCCGCGACTCAACGGACTCACACCCGATGTTGCCTCCGCTCAGCTTTCTAGCCTGGGCTTAACAGTGGGTGAGATAAATGAGATCTTTGACATGAAAATAGCGGCTGGATATGTAATTGCTACAGAACCAAAAGAAACGATGGCTGTTAAGCGCAAAACAATTGTTAATTTAATTGTTAGTAAAGGTGTTGAGCAAATCTCACTTCAATCATATGTTGGTAAAGGTGGTGAGCAAGCTCTCTCTGAACTAACAGAGATGGGATTTGACGTTGACGCCGTATATAAATTTAGTGATAGCGTTTTTAAAGGACAAGTTATTTCTCAATCACCTGAAAAAATGGAGAGTATTGGTAAAGGAAGTAAAATTGATTTAACAATATCTAAAGGTCCTGAATTTGTGTTTGTGCCAAATGTATTAGGAAAAAATAAGAATGACGCATCCCTAGATTTAGAGAATTTAGGGCTTCGTGTAAAAATTAAGGGTTCTGGAAAGGTAAACAACATATCCCCCGCTATTGGGGCAAAAGTTAAACAAGGCGCAGTTATTACCCTAACTCTTAGATAGAAGAGGTTTGACCCCTCTCAGGTAGGCTCACCAAGTGGTCAGAGTAAAAAGTCCGATTCGAATTGGCGCACATGTGCCTACATCTGGCGGTATGGCAACTCGATCTATTGAATATGCATTAACCATTAAAGCGGACGCAATCCAAGTATTTGCTTCAAGTCCTAGAACATGGGCAACATCTACACCTAACCCTGCAATGGATGAAGCTTTTAAGATTAAAACAACAGAGCACGATATTAAGCCCTTTGTTCACGCCTCATTTTTAATTAATTTAGGATCTCCAACTCAATCTACATATACAAACTCTCTTTCTGCTACTGCCTACTCGCTAAAACGTGGCCGCGAGATAGGTGCGCATGGTGTTGTTGTCCATACTGGCTCAGCAGTTGATGAATCCCATGTGGATCAAGCTTGGAAGCAAATCCATGAAGGTGTAATGCCAATTCTTAATAATCTTAAAGATGATGATCCTTGGTTACTTTTAGAGCCAACGGCCGGGCAGGGTCAATCATTAGTTAAAAAATTAGATGACCTAACAAAGTATTTTGAAGCACTTGAATGGCACCCAAAAGTTGGGGTTTGCCTTGATACCTGCCATGTTTTTGCTGCCGGACATGACATTAAAAAGCCAGGTGGTATGACGGAAACCATCGATCTTCTTGTAAAAATTGTTGGGGTTGAGCGAATTAAATTAATACATGTAAATGACTCAATGGATATTTGTGGAAATTTAAAAGATAGGCACCAAAATATTGGTAAGGGTGAAATTGGCACAAAACCATTTACTGAACTGGTATCACACCCAGCAATACTAAATGCTCCCCTGATTTTAGAAACTCCAGGTGCAGAACCAGAGCATGGCAGCGAGGTTGCCCTACTTAAAAAAATGCGTGATAAAAATGAAAAGTAAACTGGCTCTCTATATAGCAATGATTTCGATTGCAGCCGTATGGGGTAGTTCTTTTGTAGTAATGAAAGATTCACTTGAACGGCAAAATGTTTTTTCCTTTCTATCTTCTAGATTTATTCTCGCAGCCTTGCTTATGTTCTTGTATAAGCCTGGAGTGTTCCGAGGTTTAACAAAAAAGTTTATTTATAGGGGAATTATTGCGGGAATACTGCTTGGCAGCGGATATATTTTTCAAACATATGGTTTAACTAAAACCACTGTTTCTAATACTGGATTTATCACTGGCCTATATCTTGTTTTTACCCCACTAATCTCACTTATAATTCTTAAACGCCATGTTTTAAAGATCCAATGGCTTGCTGTGATAGTCGCGACAATCGGGCTATTTTTTATCTCCTACAATGGGGTAACAATTGGTCTTGGCGAAATATTAGTTCTAATCTCAGCTTTTATTTACGGCGCCCACTTTGTAGCTCTTGGTGAATGGAGTGATGGTAAAAATACATATGCATTAACTTTTATTCAGGTAGCAACAGTCGCTGCTCTTACCTCAATTTTTGCTTTCAAAGATGGTTTCCAAGTAGCTCCAGATAGCACAGTTTGGTTAGCCATTCTTTATACTGCATTTTTTGCAACCTTTATCGGATTTTTGATTCAAACAAAGGCGCAGTCGGTGATGAGTGCGACGGTTGCGAGCGTTCTTTTGGCAACTGAGACACCTTTTGCAGTTTTTTTCGGTCTCTACTTCCACAGCGATCCCCTTACATTAAGAATAATTACAGGTGGATCACTTGTAATGGCAGCTATGGCACTCGTTATTTGGTCTGATAACAGAAAATCAGGTATGAGAAGATTAAGCAATGAGTAACACGCATTTAATTGATTTAAGGTCTGACACTGTTACCAAACCGTCTGCTCAGATGCGTGAATTTATGGCCGCAGCTGAGGTCGGTGATGATGTTTATGGTGAAGATCCAACTATTAACTCCTTGGAAGAAAGAGTTGCCGATTTATTCGGCAAGGAGGCGGGATTGTTTTGTCCCAGTGGATCTTTAGCAAATCAGTTATCAATTAGAATGTTAGTTGCACCTGGTGAAGAGTTAATTACAGAAACTAATTCTCACATTGTTAGGGCAGAGCTAGGTGCTGGAGCTGTGTTTAGCGGAATAACAACAAGAACCTGGTTGGCTGATAGAGGTCTCCTATCTGCTGCTGATGCACTTAATATCGCAAGGCCAGACTCTGGACCTTATTTAGTTTCAACAACTGCAATTGCCATTGAAAATACTCACAACTTTGGTGGAGGAACAGTTCAACCACTTGATGAGATTAAAAAATTAAGACAAGAAAGTCAGGCACTTGGAATCGCATTACATTTAGATGGTGCCAGAATTTGGAACGCCCATATTGCATCTGGAGTTGAGTTCAAAGAGTATGGAAAATACTTTGACACAATTAGTGTTTGTCTTTCAAAAGGCTTAGGCGCGCCAGTTGGCTCGTTAATGCTTTCTACAAAAGACCGGGTTGTAAAAGCAAGACCATGGCGGAAAAGATATGGTGGCGGGATGAGGCAGGCTGGAATTTTGGCAGCTGCAGCTCACTACGCTTTAGATACAAATTTACCATTACTTAAAAATGATCATATTCGGGCAAAGAAAATTGCTATGGCAATAGCACAAGTTGCACCAAAGGTAATTATTCCCGATCATGTTGAAACAAATATTATCGGCCTAGATATTACTTCGATGAAAATATCTGCAGCCCAGCTATCAGAGCAACTCAAGGCAAGTGGAATTCTAGCTAGTGCGCTAGGACCAAAGTATCTAAGAATGGTGACGCATCTTGATTTAACTGATGCCGATGTTGAAAAGGTCAATCAAGTTCTACCGCAATTACTTCAGCGCGCCCTCGTGTCTTAACAGCCACTCTTTAACTTCATCGCCATATGCGTAGTTTCCCAATGCTCCGCCGCTTTTAATTATTCTATGGCAAGGAATTATTGGCGCGATCAAGTTATTTGCACAAGCTGAGCCAACTGCTCTGACTGCACTGGCCGAACCTGCCCGCTTTGCTAACTCAGAATAAGACCAAGTTTTTCCAACTGGAACTTTTCTCATTGCTTTCCATACAGATTGAGAAAAGGCTGGTCCAGATTGGCGAACTTGAATGGAATTTAAGGCTGAAGTGTCACCGCTAAAGTAATCATCAATTAGATCACTAATTACTGGAATTTGTTCTACTGTTTCACTTTTCCTATTAGCATCTAGTGGGGAAAGGCGTTTAGTTAACTCACTAAAACCTGTAAATCCAGCTGCTAATAAAATCTGATCATCTGCTATTAGATAAAGTATGCCTACTGGAGTCTTGTAACTTGTTTTTGAAAGCACAAGTGAAGATTAAACCTAATTTGGCGAAAAACCAATACTACTTTTTATGATCCCTTAACATCTCCGCAACTAAAAACGCTAATTCAAGTGACTGGGTATGATTTAACCTAGGGTCACAAGCACTCTCATATCGAGTTGCTAGGTCTTCATGGCTTATTTGCTCTCCACCGCCAACGCACTCGGTAACGTCATCACCAGTTAATTCGATATGAATTCCACCAGGATGAGTACCTAGTTTTTTGTGAACCTCAAAAAATCCTCGAACTTCATCTAAGACGTCATCAAATTTACGGGTTTTGTATCCACTTGGTGCCTCATATGTATTTCCATGCATTGGATCGCACACCCAAAGTACTACTGAACCAGATTTCTTCACGGCCTCTACTAGGGCAGGTAATTTCTCCCTTATTAACCCCGCTCCCATTCTTGTGATAAATGTAAGCCTGCCTGCTTCATTACTTGGATTTAGTTTTTTAATGATTGCCGATATATCTTCTGGAGTTGTCTTAGGCCCAAGTTTTACACCAATTGGATTATATATTTTTTCTGCAAAGTCCATATGGGCGCCATCTAATTGCCTTGTGCGCTCACCAATCCAAACAAAGTGCGCTGAAACATCGTATGGATTATTAGTGCGAGAATCGATTCGAGTTAAAGCTTTTTCATACTCCAAAATTAGTGCTTCATGACTTGAGTAAAAGTCAACAGATTTAAATGATTCTGGATCAACTCCTGCCGATTGCATAAACTGAAGTGCTCTGCCAATTTCATTTGCCATCTCTTCATAGCGAGCGCTAAATCTGGCATCAGCTGCAAAACCCTTATTCCAACTATGCACTTGGCGAAGATCTGCAAAACCTCCTTGTGTGAAGGCGCGAACAAGATTTAATGTTGCAGCTGAGGTGTTATAAACCTGTACTAACCTTTTTGGATTAGGCGTTCTAGATTCCTTAGTAAATTCAATGTCATTAACCGCATCCCCTCGGTAGGCTGGCAAAGTTTGACCATCGCGGGTTTCATTATCATTACTTCGCGGCTTTGCGAACTGCCCAGCCATTCGCCCGACCTTAATTACTGGTAAGGATGAGAAGTACTGCAGCACCGCAGCCATCTGCAAGATAGTCTTAATTCGATTTCTTATTGAATCAGCATTTGCGCCTACAAATGTTTCAGCACAATCTCCACCTTGAAGCCAAAATGCTCCACCACTCGCTGCCTGGGCAATTCGCTTCTTTAAGTTATCGCACTCACCAGCAAACACAAGTGGTGGAAAAGATTCAAGCTCTGCCACTGCAGCTTTAACCGCTTCTGCATCTGGCCAGGAAGGCTGCTGAGCTGCGATTAAGCCAGAATTAAACAACGAGTTAGCGTTCATAAGATAATGGTAGGCAATCCCTTGGTATTGAGGTGGCTAATTAGCCCCCATCATTAACCGAAGAAAATCTCCGCCTCTTTATATAGCTCAGGATCGACCGTCTTTAACTTCGAGGTAGCAGAAGCTAATGGCACACGCTCAATCTTGGTGCCATGAAGTGCAACCATCTTGCCCCAATCACCATCATGAACTGCTGTAATGGCATGTAATCCAAATCTAGTTGCAAGTACTCGATCAAATGCAGTTGGAGTTCCACCACGTTGAATATGTCCTAATACAGATGTGCGGGCCTCTTTGCCGGTCTTAGTTTCAATTTGATTTGCTAACCACTCGCCAATACCAGAGAGTTTTGCGTGGCCAAATGAATCAAGGCTTTTATCTTTAGTGATCATATCTCCATCTTGTGGAATAGCGCCCTCTGCGATAACAATAATTGGTGAGTAGCTTTGCTCAAATCTAGACTCAACCCATTTACAAACTTGATCAACTGAGAATTTAACCTCTGGAATTAAAATACATGAAGCACCACCAGCAAGGCCAGAGTGCAGCGCAATCCAACCAGCATGACGGCCCATTACTTCTACAATTAATGCCCGATGATGTGACTCAGCTGTGGTGTGTAGACGGTCAATTGCCTCAACTGCGATATTAACAGCGGTATCAAAGCCAAATGTGTAATCAGTATTATTTAAATCATTATCAATTGTTTTTGGAACACCAATTACTTTAACTCCTAGTGAATCTAATTTTGTTGCAACGCCTAATGTATCTTCGCCGCCAATTGCAATTAAAGCATCTACACCAGCTTTTGCTAGATTTTCTTTAATTTTTTCAACGCCACCCTCAATTTTAAATGGATTAGTTCTAGAGGAACCAAGAATTGTTCCGCCCTTAGGCAATATTCCTCGAGTGGCTGGAATATCTAATTTCATTGTTAAACCTTCTAACGGCCCACGCCAACCATCACGAAAACCTATGAACTCATAGCCATAGGCCTTAACACCTTTACGGACAACTGCACGAATTACTGCATTTAGTCCAGGACAATCTCCGCCGCCGGTTAGAACACCAATACGCATTTAGCATGCTCCAAACTGAATATGAGAATAAGAATTGGTCAACGTTGACGGCTAAGTCTACTCTGCCGTTATGGGAGTTAAACCCGAGGTAAAAGAACACCTAGCCCAGCGGGCTAGCAACGGCCTGCCTGAAGTTTGGCAGGCGCCCTTATCTGAGATCCGAAAAAACACCCAATCTCACATTGCCCTTAAGCAACCCTTAATCGATATTCATGAAGTAAGGCATCTGAGTATCTCAGGGCCAACTTCGCAGCTTCCTATTCGAATCTACCGACCAACGGGTGAAACAAATTTACCCGCCCTTGTCTACTTTCATGGTGGTGGTTGGGTTTTAAATTTTCTAGATATCTACGAACCCTCGCTTAGAAAGATTGCAAACCACGGTAAATTTATAATCATTGCAGTTGAGTACCAAAAGGCACCTGAAAATCCATATCCAACACCCTTTAATGATTGCTATGAGGGGCTTAAATGGACAATAGAAAACGCATCAGAGCTTGGAATTGATCCATTATCTATCGGAGTTGGTGGAGATTCTGCTGGTGGTAATTTAGCAGCCGCTGTTGCAATTAAAGCCAGAGATGAAAAATTAATTAATCTGGCATTTCAACTTCTGATTTATCCATGTCTTGAAGTTAATATGGAGTATAAATCAGCAAGAGATTTTGCAGAAGGGTATGGCCTAACTACAAAAGCTATGAAATGGTTCTGGGATCAATATCTTTCAGATAAAAAAGATCATGAGGATATTTATGCAGTACCCGCCAGAGCAACAACTCTTCGTGGCTTAGCACCTGCAATCATTTTAGCCGCTGAATTTGATCCGCTAACTGATGATGGGCGCAACTACTACCGTCGTTTGAATGAAGATGCCGTGGCAAGTATTTATAAAGAGTATGCTGGGCAGATTCATGGCTTTTTAAATCTTGGCGGGGTAACTGAAGATGCAGATCTACTCTATTTTGATATTGCCCGTGAGATAAATGCAATCTTGGGAAGAGGAAATTAATTGACAAAAGTCGGTTGGGGAAGATTTGCTCTTCTCGGTTTTCTTTGGGGCACACCATATTTATTTCTTAAAGTTGCTGTTGAGGAGATACCTACAGCCACAATCGTATTCTTCCGTGTCTTTATTGGTGCGATCGTTTTAATACCAATTGCTCTGCGCGGTAAAAACTTAGTGGTTGCCAGAAAGTATTGGCCATTTGTATTTTTATATGCGATAACCGAGTTAATAGGACCTTGGTATTTAATAACTCACGCTGAGCAAAAATTAACATCTGGACTTACCGGACTTCTTGTTGCAACCGTTCCTATTTGGTCTGCAGTTTTAGCGTCAATCTTTGGCGATCACACTGTTTGGCATAAAACTAGACTTTTTGGTTTAGTAGTTGGCTTCATCGGTGTTGTCGCAGTGGTTGGTATCGAATCACTTAGCGGGCGCCAAGATATAGTCGCGATATTAATGGTTCTTCTTGCTGCTATTGGATATGCCTATGCAATTAACATGATTAATCGCAGAATTCCAGAGGTGCCAGGAATTGCGATAAACACCTGGGCAATGATTATTACAATGATTGTTTATCTACCATTTGTATTTCTAAATATGCCCACAGAGGTTCCATCACTAGAGGCTATGGGATCGGTATTAGCACTAGGTGTTTTCTGTACTGCAATTGCCTTTATTATATTTTTTAAACTTGTGGCAGAGGTTGGCCCACCTCGAGCATCCTTTATTACCTATTTAAATACGGCAGTTGCTGTTCTACTAGGTGTGATTATTTTGGGAGAACCAATCACATTAGGCATTGCACTAGGTCTTCCGTTAGTTTTAATTGGTTCCTACTTTGCTAGTCGGAAAGTGAATCGATAAAACCAAGTTTAGAAAGCAACTTTGGATCCTTTTGCCACTCCTTAGAAACCTTAACGTGAATCTGTAAAAATACCTGTTGGCCAACAATATTCTCAATTGACTTGCGAGCAATACTGCCAATCGCTTTTAACTTACTGCCTTGCGGGCCAATGATTATTCCTTTTTGACTATCACGCTCAACATGTAGTGTGGCTGAGATATCAAAAATCTTTCCATTATCGCGCTCCCCCATCTCCTCAATTGTGACCATAACTGAGTGTGGAAGCTCTTCATACAACTCTTCAATGGCAGCTTCTCGAATTAAATCAGCAAACATAAGCTCTTGTACTTGATCAGTGTTTATGTCAGTTGGATATAGGGCTGGAGAAAGTGGAAGTTTCTTAGCCAGTAAATCAAGTAATAAATCAGTTTGTTCAAGATTTTTTGCTGAAATCGGAATAATCTCTGCTTTTTCTTGGCCAACTTTTTTGGCAAATTCAGTTACTGAAACCAGTTTAGCTGCTAACTCAGATTTTGAAACAGCATCCACTTTTGTAACGACTAAAAACACCTGTTGTCGGCCTTTAATTTGCTTTGCTATGTACTCATCCCCAGCACCAATATCTTCATTAGCTGGTAGACATAACACCACTGCATCGGTTGAATCGATGTTTTCATTCACCATTGAATTTAATCTAGTTCCAAGTGCTGTCTTAGGTTTATGCATTCCAGGTGTGTCAACTACGATCATTTGAAAAGTATCTCTATTTATTATGCCTCGAATTGGATTACGAGTTGTATTTGGATGGTGGGATGTAATTACAATTTTAGTTCCGACTAATGCATTTACCAATGTTGATTTACCAGTGTTTGGTCGGCCAACAATTGCTATGAAGCCTGCTTTAAAATCACTCATTGGGCTTATTCTCTCACCTTTTTACTCACCTCATTTGCAATGGAGTAATCACCTCTAATATCTCATCTAGGCTAGTTGCGATATCTGCTACGCGTTCGGCTATTAAACGATGACACCCCTCACTTAAGGCTGAGGTAACTGGACCAGGGATTGCAAATACCGGTCGAAATATCTCAGCGGCATCCCTAGCTGTTCTAATTGATCCGCTAATAAATTTTGCTTCAACTACAACAGTTGATCTAGAAAGTGCTGCAATTAATCTATTCCTGATTAAAAATCTATATGGCTTAGATTCAATGTTAGGCATAACTTCAGATATGAGTAGACCAGATTTAGTGATATCTTTAAATAATTTTAGATTTTCTAATGGATAAAGCCTATTTATGCCACCTGCTAAGACCGCAATACATACGCCGCCCACAGATAATGTTCCCTGATGGGATGCGGTATCAATCCCATAAGCGCCGCCACTGACCACAACTAAACCGGCAAGGGATGCTTGAGAAGCGAGAGAGTATGAAAGTTGTGAGCCATAATTTGTAGGTTGCCTGCTACCAACAATTGATATTGATTTATCTAGTTTTAATAGTACGCACCTATCACCTGCTATCACAAGTCCAATAGGTGGCATCGCTAAATCAGCCAAGGAAGTCGGCCAGTCATTATCTTGGGGTGTGATAAATGCTCCGCCCGCCTTACTTATCTCTATTTCTAGTTCTTTAACCTGCCGCTGCATAATTTGCTGCTGTATCTTTAAAATATCTTTTTGTTTTAGGTAGTAGCGTCCAGAAACGATTCGTGTATAAACTGATAATCCCCCGCGCTGATTTATTTCATAACTCCAAAACGGATCAGCGGGTTCAATGATAGAAAATAAGATTAAACGGGCACTACTCTCATTAATCATCTAACAAATCTAGCCAAGTATTTGGCGATTAATACATAAAAGAGCGATCCTGTGTATTACTTACCTGCATCAATGACTGCAGCTATATTTGCAAATGATTTACGGTGAATTGGTAGAACGCCGTGCTCTTTTATTGCAGCGGTATGTGATGCAGTTATATACCCTTTGTGACTAGCTAATCCGTAATTTGGATACTCTTTATCTAACTCAATCATAATTTTATCTCGATACACCTTAGCTAGGATTGATGCAGCGCTAATTGAAATTGCTACTTGATCACCTTTCCAGACAGCTAAATTTGGTGTTGTAAGGCCTGGGATTGGGTAACCGTCGGTAAGGACATACTCGGGCTTAATATTTAAGGCATTAATAGCACGCCTCATTCCCTCAATATTGCATTTGTGCAAACCAAGTGAATCAATCTCACTGACAGAAACTTCAATAATCGAATAAGCCACTGAATTATCAATAACAACTTTGTATAATTCTTCTCGTGCCTGAGCGCTTAGCTCCTTAGAGTCTTTTATTTCATTTAAAGCTGGCGATGATGGATCTTTTAAGATTACGCATGCAACGACTAGAGGACCAGCGCATGGCCCGCGTCCTACTTCATCAACTCCAGCAATATTTTTAATCCCTGCTTTTATTAGAGTTAACTCAATCATTTTATCTCTAGGGCTTGTCTTTGACTGGAACCTTTTTTAAATCCTCACCCTTTGGTATTAAAGCAATATTTGAAATAGGCCAAACAATAAAAGTGGCGCGACCTACTACTTTACTTAGAGGAACCATTCCATTGTTTGCACTATCTGGGTGAAATCTTGAATCAGCACTTGCACCACGATGATCGCCCATAACCCAAACAAAGCCCTTTGGGATATCAACATTAAATTGCATGTCACTTGGCTTATCACCTTCAAAAACATACGGCTCTTCTACAGAAACACCATTTACCTGCAATTTTCCAGTAGCGTCACAGCAAACTATATTGTCGCCGCCAACACCAATTACACGTTTTATCAAATACTGTTTCGCTGGATCTGGTAACACACCAACTAGAATTAATCCACTCTTTATTTTCCCAGAGATAGTTGATCCATCTGATTCTAAAGATTCACCCAACCAATTATCTGGATCAGCAAATACTGCCACTTCACCACGTTTAATATCACTAAACAACGCACCAAACTTATTAACAGCAATTCGGTCCCCTACCTGCAACGTGTTTTCCATTGAGCCAGAAGGGATAAAGAAAAAATGCAAAAAGAAAGTTTTAATGACTATTGAAACAATTAAAGCAGAAACTACGATTACTGGTAGTTCGCGAAGGAACGAACCCTTCTTAGGCATAAGTTTTTAATTACTTAAGCTTGTGGGGTTTCTTCTGCAACTGCTTCAACAGGTGCTTCTTCTGCAACTGGTGCTGCCTCTGCAACTGGTGCTGCCTCTGCAACTGGAGCATCTTGCGCAACAGCTTCAGCAGGTGCTTCCTCTACAACTGGTGCACTCTTAGCAGCTAAGCGTTCGGCTGCTTTCTTTTTTAATGTTGTTGCACCATCTGCTGGTTCAGCCATCGCTTCTTTTACTGCTGCTTCATAAGCAACTCGCTTATCAATACGTACTGGCTGTGGCTTTAGTGTGCCCTCTGATCCTGGTAAGCCATTAGCTTTCTGGTAATCACCAGTAATTTTCAGTAATGCAGTTACTGCTTCAGTTGGTTGTGCGCCAACTCCTAACCAATATTGCACACGCTCTGAGTTAACCTCAATTACTGATGGCTCAGATGCTGGTGAGTAACGACCAATTTCCTCAATTGCTTTTGAATTTCGAGCAGAACGAGAATCTGCAATCACAATACGAAAATGTGGTGTACGGATCTTGCCAAGACGCATTAACTTAATCTTTACTGACACAAAACTCCCTGTTGAAAATAATTCGGCTTATCTTTAGTAAACAGCGGGGGCGTTTACATCCAGAGCTAACCTTGCGGACAATTATTGCTACGGGTTAGAGGGTCCCACTAGCAGGAGGCTAATCTTGCCAGCAGTGGGTAGTAATCCCAAATTGACCTACATTCCCTCCTGGATTGCCCGCTTTGCAGGGTTACCTGATCGGGATTTTTTCTTAACATTCTGAATACCAGGTTTAGGTTTCATTGCCCCACTCATTCCAGCCAAAGGTGCGCTCATGCCAGCTGGCATATTGCCACCTCTTATTTGTTTCATCATTTTTTGGGCTTGTGAAAAACGCTCAACTAATGAGTTTATTTCCGATACAGCCCTGCCACTTCCAAGTGCGATTCGTGCTCGTCTAGATCCATTTAATACTTTTGGATCTCTTCTTTCAAGTGGTGTCATTGATTCAATAATTGCTCTAGCTCTTACTAATTCTGACTCGTCAAAATTTTCTATTTGTTTTTTCATTCCACCAGCGCCGGGTAATAATCCTATCAACTTACTCATACTTCCCATATTTTTCATCGCCTCTAATTGCGAGAGAAAATCTTCAAATGTAAATTCTTCACCTTTATTAAATTTATCTTCAAGTTTTTTAGAAGTTGCATCCGGCATTGCTCGTTTGGCACTCTCCGCCAAGGATGCGACATCTCCCATACCAAGAATTCGCGATGCCATACGTTCTGGATAAAACAGATCAAAATCATTTATTTTCTCTCCAGTTGATGCAAAAATGATTGGTTTACCAGTCACCTCAACAATAGATAATGCCGCACCTCCCCTAGCATCACCATCTAATTTGGTAAGAACTACAGCATCAAAGCCCACACCAACTAAGAACGCATTGGCAGTAACCACTGCATCCTGTCCGATCATGGCATCGACTACAAAAAAAGTTTCATCTGGCTTTACTGCATTTTTAATATCGTTAATCTGCCGCATTAATTGCTCATCAACACCAGTTCTGCCAGCAGTATCAATAATGACAAAGTTATGTAACTTATCTTTTGCAAACTTCACAGACTGCCTTGCAACATCAACTGCATCCCCTGTGCCATTTCCTGGCTCGGGAGCAAAAACTGGAACTTTTATAGAGTCGCCAACAACTTGTAATTGAGTAACCGCATTTGGACGTTGCAGATCAGCTGCAACTAGAAGTGGTGTATTGCCATCTACTTTTAAGTAGTTAGCTAACTTTCCAGCAAGGGTTGTTTTTCCTGCCCCTTGTAGGCCTACTAATAAAATTACAGTCGGTGGCGCCTTTGCAAAACGTACCCGCCTGGCTGAACCACCTAGAATTTGGGTAAGTTCACTGTTGACAATTTCAAAGATTTTTTGAGCTGGATTTATACTTTTATTAATCTCATCAGATCGATCCTGAGATTCTTTATAAACACGAGCGGAAAAAGATTCAGCTACGGAGAGTGCAACATCTGATTCAAGTAAGGCATCTTTAATCTGTGCAGTAAAGTTCTTTAAATCTGATTCAGATACCTTCCCGCGCAGGCCAGAGAATATTGAACTAAATCTCTGACCTAGCGCTTGGAACATGGAGGCATCTTACATTTTTTTAGATTGCTTCATCCCCACTCTCACCGGTTCTTACTCGAATCACTGATTCAACTGGTGTGGCCCAGACTTTGCCATCACCAATACTTCCTGTCCGAGCTGCTTCGGTAATTACTTTGATTGCTTTGTCAGCAATCTTGCTGCTGACTAAAACTTCTAATCTAATTTTAGGAATTAGATCGACTTTGTATTGGGCACCGCGATACACCTCAGTTAAGCCCAATTGTCTACCAAAGCCCTTTGCTTCAGAGACTGTCATGCCAGTTATACCAGCACCAACTAAAGCTTCTTTCACTTCGTCTAGTTTTTGTGGCTTAATAATTGCTGTGATTAGTTTCATGAACTAAAACCTCCTCTTGAACTAGATGTTAATTCATATCCAGTTTCAGCATGTTGATCATAATCAATTCCTGCAATCTCCGCCTCTGGTTTCACCCTAAAGCCAATTGTCTTATCGATTATCAACCCGATAATTAAAGTAGCTATGAATGAGTAAATCAGAACAAAGAAAGCACCAAAGGCTTGCTTACCTAATAAAGTGGCTCCGCCGCCATAGAAGAGTCCATCAAGACCAAGACTGTTGATGCTGCTGCTTCCAAAGAATCCAATTGATAAGCAACCCCATAATCCGCCGATTAAGTGGACTCCCACTACATCTAGAGAATCATCAAAGTTAAATAGGTATTTAAGACCTACTGCTAGTGCGCAGAAGATTCCTGCAAATAACCCAATTAAAACTGCAGCCCAAGGGGCTACAAAGGCGCAAGCAGGAGTTATTGCAACTAAACCAGCAACTACACCAGATGCAACACCAAGTGATGTTGGATGACCATCTCTTATTTTTTCAACAAGTAACCAACCTAAAGCTGCAGCAGCGGCGGCAACCTGCGTATTTAACAACGCAAGAGCGGCCACACCATTAGCACCTAATGCAGATCCGGCGTTAAATCCAAACCAACCAAACCATAGTAGGCCGGCGCCGACTAATACCAACGGCATTGAATGTGGTCGCATTGATTCCTTGCGCCATCCAATTCGTCTACCTAAAACTATCGCCAAAGCTAAACCAGCTGCGCCTGCATTGATATGAACTGCAGTACCGCCAGCAAAGTCTTCAACGCCGCGCGCAGCTAAGAAACCTGCTCCAGTTACTGTATCGCCAACCTTGTTACCAAAGGCAAATACCCAGTGCGCTACCGGGAAGTAAACTAATGTGGACCAGACGGTAACAAATACTGCCCATGCTGTGAATTTAGTTCTATCTGCAATTGCTCCTGAAATAAGTGCTGGAGTAATAATTGCAAACATTAATTGAAAAGCAGCAAAAGCAAGTAGTGGAATTGGATATGCACCACCATTATTTGTTAATTCATTTACCGCACTTCCAAGGCCTGAAAGTGAAAATTCACCATACCATTGTGAATTATCTTTATACCCAAATGCTAATTTAAATCCATAGATCACCCATAAAACACTTACGATGCCAATTGTTATCATTGACATCAACATCATATTTAAAACACTTTTCGCTCTGACCATACCGCCATAAAAAAGAGCAAGCCCAGGTGTCATTAATAAGACCAACGCTGTGCTCGCTAATACCCATGCGGTATCTCCGGTGTTTAGTACTACATCTGCCATAGCAGCTCCAATTTCGCAAAATCTGATTGCGGTAATCGATTAAAAACTTTTGGCCTCGTCATTGAGATGGCCAAACTATGGCCTGATCGGGTTAAATCAAGTGTTTATTTAGATTTCAACCCTGTGACAGTTTTGCTTCAAATGTTAAAAGTATGTTACTTATTCGAATAGGCCTGAGATATACGCCTCTGGATCAAAGCCACTTAGGTCTGAAATCTTCTCACCGGTACCTACAAACTTGATCGGTAGCCCAGTCTGCTTCTCAATTGCAAGTGCGATCCCACCTTTGGCTGACCCATCTAACTTAGTAATGATAAAACCAGTAACACCAACTGCTTCAATAAATATTTTTGCCTGATTAATTCCATTTTGCCCTGTTGTAGCATCAATTACCAATAAAATTTCATCAACAGAGGATTGTTTGTTAATTACTCGCACTACTTTGCCTAGCTCATCCATTAAATCTTGTTTAGTATGAAGTCGCCCCGCTGTATCAACTATAAGATAATCAAATTTTTCAGTTTTAGCTTTAGTTACCGCCGAGAATGCAACAGAGGCAGGATCACTATTAGTCTCACCTATAACTGTTTCGGCTGGAATTCGCTGAGCCCAGGTCTGTAGCTGTTCAGTCGCGGCTGCGCGAAAAGTATCAGCTGCTGCTAGTAACACTTTGCTACCGCTCTTACTTAATCTATTAGCCAGCTTTGCCGTAGAAGTAGTCTTACCAGTTCCGTTAACACCAACAATTAACACGGTGTTTAGACGATTTAAATCTGAAAAAAGCTCTCTGTTTTTACTAGTTAGCCATCCCTTAACTTGATTAGTTATTGCTAAAACTGCATCCTCTGGCTTTGCTGACTTTGCTTTCTCAATTACCTCATCAACTAATTTAACTCCAAGGTCTGAGGCAATTAGTGATCTGCGAATTTGATCCCACTCATCAGAGGAAACAGATCCAGTTCGTAGTGAGTTAA
>Ga0214919_10005595_pt1 | contig 17713 bp, 11 predicted proteins | sample LL1503_MetaG_FD_177994 | JGI IMG/M metagenome (GOLD analysis project Ga0214919, IMG submission 177994) | Freshwater microbial communities from Lake Lanier, Atlanta, Georgia, United States - LL-1503 | ecosystem: Environmental > Aquatic > Freshwater > Lake | place: USA: Georgia | collected...
TAAAGTATTATCGGGAGGAGTGGATGCCAATGCCTTGCAAAAACCTAAACGTTTCTTCGGTGCGGCTCGTAATGTAGAAAACGGTGGTTCTTTGAGTATCATCGCCACAGCTTTAACTGAAACCGGTTCTAAAATGGACGAAGTAATCTTCGAAGAATTTAAAGGAACTGGTAACATGGAGTTGCAGTTGGACAGAAAAATTGCCAACCGCAGAATTTTCCCGGCTATCGATTTGACTTCGTCAAGTACGCGTCGTGATGATTTATTGTTAGACGAAAAAACACTACAAAGAATGTGGATTCTACGCAAGTTCCTTGCCGATATGAATCCTGTGGAAGCAATGGATACTATTAATGATAAGATTAAGAAAACGAGAAATAACGATGAATTCCTCATTTCGATGAACGATTAGTTATATAATACTAACTTAAAGGTTGATTTGATATTAAGAGGAGAATGTCCAGTGGACATTCGGCAGATGTTTTTCTATAAGAATACTTTTTACTTTATTGCTATTTTTAGTACAAGATAATTTTCGGTTTCGTAATTTTCTACTACTCTAAATTAACACTAAAACTCCAAAATCATTAATCTTTTAATCTTAATTCCTAAATGAAAAAATGCCATCTTGTCATATTGATTTAATTTAAAACTGACAAATTATTCTGATTTGTTGCTTGGCATAAAAGTTGACTTTGCGATAATAAGTTTATAAAATTAAACACAATTAATAAAATATAAAAATGGGAAAAATTATTGGTATCGACTTAGGTACAACCAATTCTTGTGTGGCAGTTATGGAAGGTGGAGAACCAGTTGTAATTGCAAACGCGGAAGGTAAAAGAACAACACCATCTGTAATTGCATTTGTAGAAGGTGGCGAAATTAAAGTGGGTGATCCTGCAAAAAGACAGGCAGTTACAAACCCAACAAAAACCATAGCGTCTATTAAACGTTTCATGGGAAACAAATACACAGAAAGTGCTAAAGAAGCATCAACTGTAGCTTATAAAGTTGTTAAAGGAGATAATGACACACCGCGAGTTGATATTGATGGAAGACTTTATACACCGCAAGAATTGTCTGCAATGACACTTCAGAAAATGAAAAAAACTGCCGAAGACTATTTAGGTCAAACAGTTACAGAAGCAGTTATTACGGTTCCGGCTTACTTTAATGATGCACAACGTCAAGCTACAAAAGAAGCTGGTGAAATTGCAGGTTTAAAGGTTATGCGTATCATCAACGAACCAACAGCAGCAGCATTGGCTTATGGTTTAGATAAAAAAGGAATTGACCAAAAAATTGCAGTATACGATTTAGGTGGTGGTACTTTTGATATTTCTGTTCTAGAACTAGGTGACGGAGTATTTGAAGTGTTATCAACAAACGGTGATACTCACCTTGGTGGCGATGACTTTGACCAAGTAATTATAGATTGGATGGCTAACGAATTTAACACCGAAGAAGGTATTGATTTGCGTAAAGACCCAATGGCACTACAACGTTTAAAAGAAGCTGCCGAAAAAGCAAAAATAGAATTATCATCTTCTACTCAAACAGAGATTAACTTGCCATATGTTACTGCTACGGCTTCTGGTCCAAAACACTTAGTTAAAAGTTTAACTCGTGCTAAATTTGAACAATTAGCAGAAACTTTAGTTAAACGTTCTATGGAGCCTGTCGCTAAGGCTTTGAAAGATGCTGGTTTATCAACTTCGGATATTGATGAGGTAATACTAGTTGGAGGTTCTACAAGAATACCAGTTATTCAAGAACAAGTTGAAAAATTCTTTGGTAAAAAACCATCAAAAGGAGTAAATCCTGATGAAGTGGTTGCTATTGGTGCAGCTATTCAAGGTGGCGTTTTATCTGGAGATGTAAAAGATGTTTTGTTATTAGACGTTACACCTTTATCATTAGGAATTGAAACTATGGGTAATGTAATGACTAAATTAATTGAGTCAAACACTACTATTCCAACTAAAAAATCACAAGTATTCTCTACAGCTGCAGATAACCAACCAAGTGTTGAAATCCACGTAATTCAAGGAGAAAGAACTATGGCAGCAGACAATAAGACAATCGGTCGTTTTCACTTAGATGGTATTCCACCAGCACCAAGAGGAGTTCCTCAAATTGAAGTTACTTTTGATATTGATGCTAACGGAATTATTAAAGTTTCGGCTACTGATAAAGGTTCAGGAAAATCACATGACATTCGTATCGAAGCTTCCTCTGGTTTAACTCCAGAAGAAATCGAAAGAATGAAAAAAGATGCTGAAATGAATGCGGAAAGCGATAGAGTAGCTAAAGAGAAAGCAGATAAATTGAATGAAGCTGATGGTATGATTTTCCAAACAGAAAGTCAATTAAAAGAATTAGGAGATAAATTATCTGACGATCATAAAGTAGGAATTGAAGCTGCTTTAACTGAATTGAGAATGGCGCATCAATCACAAGATTTAGAAGCTATTCAAAAAGGGCTTGATAATATTAATGCCGCATGGAAAGTTGCAACAGAAGCTATGTATGCTCAAGGTGATGCAGGTCAAGCTCAAGAAGCTCCATCACAACCAGAAGCTCAAGGTGATAATACACAAGATGTGGAGTTTGAGGAAGTGAAATAACAACTTTTAAAAATAAGCTATAAAAACCGGGTAAGTTATTACTCGGTTTTTTTATGTTTTAAATTGAACATTCTCTCTATTACAAAAACATGTGGAAAAGTTATAGCTGCTAAAAAAGAAAAGAATATAGAATCAAATATTTTATAATCTTTAAGTAAAAAATACAAAACTACTATACCAAATAATGAAATTAACCAATAAAGAAAAGCCGATTTACAATATGCCTTAAAATTTTTAAGTGATACTTTACCGTATAAAAATTTTATTTGATCAAGCAGTGAAGGTATGCTGTGCCAAAAAATAAAATAAATTACAAAAGCCCAAATTAAATCACCAACTTTAAAAATAATTGCGAAAACTATAAGATACAATATTTCAACAACCAATATTTTTTGAAATACTTTACTACTAAAATAGTTATAACTAAACAAAGCTGCTAATAAAAAACCGTTAAGTTTTAATAGTAAAGAAATACTAATAAATGTAAATTCTATTCCTGTTATTCCAAGCATTATAGCTATAACTTCCTTATTGTGAAATTGAAATAATAACAATAAAATAAATAAGCCATATGTTGTATAGAATAAAGTGTTTATAATTTTATGATCATACAAATTTTTATTTCCCCAATGTTGTTCTCCAAAATGATAACTGCTAACAATTATAAATAAAAGCATTGCTAGCCAAGGAATAAAACTAAATAATAGTACTGCAATGAATATCACTATTAAATAATTAAATAATGTTTTCCAATATGATTTAGACTCCTCTTTATATATTTTTTTTATCAAGAGTAAATCATTAGCACCATGCACAATCCCAAACGATAATATTAATATAAAACCTACAATAAATTGAGTTTCATTTTTTATGAATGAAGTGAGCCACAAACCTAAAAAGCTTGTTAGTATTGATAAATTTGTAATTTTAGACATACTATTTTAAATAATTTTTAAATATAAATATAAAAAAACAATTAAAAAATTTTTTTATTTGTTTCAATTTTTTTAGCTTTGTTTAAACAATTAATCAATTTAAACCATTATTTTATGACAAATTTTATTTCATCAACAGCATTGATTGCTAAAATGTTACCAACAGATTATGTTGGATTTACTTTTTTTGTTGGCTGTATGGCTATGATGGCTGCTTCAGCTTTTTTCTTTTTATCACTTAACCAGTTTGATAAAAAGTGGCGTACTTCTGTATTAGTTTCGGGTTTAATTACCTTTATTGCAGCAGTTCACTATTATTACATGAGAGATTATTGGGCTTCATTCAATGAGTCTCCAACATTCTTTAGATATGTTGACTGGATTTTAACAGTGCCATTAATGTGTCTTGAGTTTTATTTAATCTTAAAAGTTGCTGGCGCAAAACAAAATTTACTATGGAAAATGATTTTCTATTCAGTAGTTATGTTAGTAACTGGTTATTTTGGAGAAGCTGTTTACCCAGAAAGTGCTCAGGTTTGGGGATTCATTTCAGGTGTTGCTTATTTTGCAATTGCTTATGAAATTTGGTTAGGAAGTGCTTCTAAATTAGCAAAAGAAGCTGGTGGAAATGTTTTAGCTGCTCACAAAATTTTGTGTTGGTTTGTATTAGTAGGATGGGCTATTTATCCTTTAGGATATATGCTAGGTACTGAAGGTTGGTACACAAGCATATTTGGAAAAGGTAATGTAGATGTTGCTTACAACATTGCAGATGCAATTAACAAAATTGGTTTCGGTTTAGTTATCTATACTTTAGCTGTGAAATCTCAAAAAGATTAATTAATTATATTTTTTTTTAAAACCGAGCAATTTATTGCTCGGTTTTTTTTTGCATTTAATTCAATAGTTTAATTTCAAAAGTTTTATTCCAGTTCTTCCCTGTAACAAAGATGGTATTTGTTTTTTTGTTGTAAGCTATACCGTTTAATACTTCTGCTTCTTTATTTGTTACTTTAGCTCGTAAAGCTGATAAATCCATTACACCTTCAACAGCTCCAGTTTTTGGATTAATTATGGCTATAGCATCTTTTTGCCAAATATTACCAAAGATTTTACCGTTTATCCATTCTAATTCATTTATGCTTTTGATTTTACTATCATTAGTATACACATTAATAAAATCAGTTAATTTTTGGGTATCAGGATTCATAGTCCAAATTTTTTCTGTTCCATCTGAATGATAGATATTTTTTCCATCATTAGTCATTCCCCATCCTTCAACTTTTTTATCAAAAGTAAATGTTCTTAATTTTTTTAAGGTGTTAGCATCATAAATAAAACCTTTTTCATTCTGCCATGTAAGTTGGTATATTTTATTATTAATAACTGTAATTCCCTCGCCAAAATATTGTTGGTCAATACTAACTTTTTTATATGATTTTCCAGTTTTATAATCAATTTTTGCAAAATAAGATTTACCATTTTGTCCAGTGCTTTCGATCAAAGTATCACGAAAAAATTCAAATCCTTCGTTAAAAGCATCAACATCATGTGGATAGGTATTAACTACTGAATACTTAAATAATTTCGGAATAACATTTGAGGAAATTTCAACTCTCGTTTTGGTAGAAACTGTATCGCCTTCAAAATAAACTAAAGCTTTAATATTTTGATAACCTAATTTTATTCCTCTTGAATCTAATGTGAATTTTTCATTGCCTTTTACAGACTTAACTCTATTGTCATTAGCATAATATACAATACTGTCAATGGTTTTGTTTTTTGGATTTAATAAAGTTAAATCAACTTTTTCTGTTACTTGATACATAGGCTTTATTGCGCTATCATCGAAACTGAAATAGTTCTCTCTTTCTTTTTGACTATCATTGCAGCCAACAATGTTAAAAGCTAATAAAATAGTAATTAGGGGATTATAAAGTTTCATTTTGTGGAATTTATTTTTTACATACAAATATATTTATAAAGCTATCAAATTCTTGCAAAAAAATAAAAAGATTGTATATTTGCACTGGCAAGTCCTACACGACCAGCTCCTGCAAAATCCTCCAGGATGGGAACATAGCAAAGGTATGTGGTTGTAGCGGTGCGATGTAGGTAGCTTGCCATTTTTATTCCGAACTTGGTTCGGATTTTTTTTTATAACAACATCTGAATTTATTATTTTAGTTTTTAGAAAAAAGATATCAAAAATTAGTTTTAGTTTTTATCTTTAAACTTTAAATTTCAAACCATAGTTTGAATGGTTAAGTCAATACATATATTAAATAAGGTAGATGGCTTTTGTAAAGTTTTTATAAAAAATAATTAATGAGTAAAGTAGTTTTAATCACGGGTGGTTCATCAGGAATTGGAAAAGCAGTTGGTGAGTTTTTATTTCATAAAGGTTATACCGTTTATGGAACAAGCAGAAATCCAGAAAAAATATCAAATTCTATATTTCCTTTAATAGCACTTGATGTTCGAAATGTGGAGAGTATTAAAAATGCTGTTGAGAAAGTTGTCGCCTTATCAAAAAGTATAGATATTGTAATAAACAATGCTGGAGTTGGAATAACTGGACCTATAGAAGAAACACCAACAGATGAAATGAGAAACAATTTTGAAACTAATTTTTTTGGTCCCATAGAAGTTATAAAAGCTGTTTTGCCTAATATGCGTAAACAAAAATCGGGGTTGATAATCAATATTACGTCTATTGCTGGTTACATGGGATTGCCTTATCGTGGAATATATTCTGCTTCAAAATCAGCCTTAGAAATAGTTACAGAAGCTATTAGTATCGAAGTGAAACCATTTGGAATCAATTTAGTTAATGTGGCACCAGGAGAATTTGCAACAGATATAGCCTCGCATCGTTATCACGCTCCATTTATTGAAGGTTCTGTTTATGAAACACCTTATAAGAATACTTTAAATAAGATGAATTCACATATGCATACTGGTGGTGATCCAACCGATTTAGCCGTAGTAATTTATCAAATCATTAATGATAAAAACCCAAAATTGCATTACAAAGTGGGTGCTTTTATGCAAAAATTTTCTATTGTATTAAAACGAATTTTACCCGATAGAATTTATGAAAGTATGTTGATGAATTATTATAAACTTAGTGATTAGCAATAAGGAAAATGGTATGAATTTTTTGATGAGAAATAAGTTTCAATTTCAAATTTGCTGTTGTACTTTTGTATTTTAATTTTGAAAAACAACTTATACATTATATAAACAACTAAATTATGAAATTTTTTATCGACACTGCCAATCTTAACGAAATTAAAGAAGCACAAGCGCTTGGAGTTCTAGATGGCGTTACCACTAATCCTTCGTTGATGGCTAAAGAAGGCATCACAGGAAAAAATAATATTCTAGTACACTATGTTGACATTTGTAACATTGTTGATGGTGACGTTAGTGCAGAAGTAATTGCTACTGATTATGAAGGAATGATTAAAGAAGGTGAAGAATTAGCTGAATTGCACGAACAAATCGTAGTAAAATTACCTATGACAAAAGAAGGAATAAAAGCGTGTAAATATTTTTCAGATAAAGGGATAAGAACTAATGTTACTTTAGTGTTTTCTGCGGGTCAAGCATTGTTGGCTGCAAAAGCTGGGGCTACTTATGTTTCGCCTTTCTTAGGAAGATTAGATGATATTTCTACTGACGGTTTGGCGTTGATACAAGAAATTCGTGATATCTATGATAACTATGCTTTTGAAACTCAAATTTTAGCAGCGTCTATTCGTCATACAATGCACGTTGTAAACTGCGCAAAAATTGGTGCAGATGTTATGACTGGTCCATTATCTTCAATTTTAGGATTGCTAAAACATCCATTAACAGATATTGGTTTAGCTCAATTTTTAGCGGATTATGCTAAAGGAAATCAATAAAAAATGATAGTATAAAAAGGGTTTTCTGATGAAAGCCCTTTATTTATTAGTTCAAACTATCCTCAAAGTGCACATCGAAAATGTTGGTAAATGCATTTTTTATTTTTCCATTATTTCCAGTAACAATAGCTCTGTAGATTTTATTGATAGCCCATTTTGATTTAATGCCTTCAAAATTAGGACATCTTAATTCTGAAATTCCTTTAAAGTTATAATCAGATAAAACTTTTTCAAAATCTTCTTGTGAGTCATTTATATTTATGGCAATAAAATCATAATTTGGGTATTTTGTTTTTAAAGTAAATATTTTTTTATGGGCTGCTTCTAAGTGCGATTTGGCACTATTGGTCCAAAAAAATATTACCGATTTTTTTGTAATTACTTTATCTGATGTAATTTCAATTCTGTTTTTATCGATTAGTTTTACAATAGGTAATTCAAAATTTGGTTTTAATAATTGAATAGCATTCCCAATTTTCAAGATTTCATTTTCATAACTCTTATCAGTAGAATATTTATAGTAAGTATCAATAAATATATTATTATTTACAATATTTTGATCTTCTAGAAGATATTGAAAAGCGATAGTGTTTAAAACTGTATTTTTTACCTTTATATTTTTTATTAGAGTATCTGCAATATTCATTTTATTGATATTGGTCTTCAAAGATAAATCAGCTTCAGAAAAATGGTTATGATAATTAATCGCTCCCATGTTATTTAACATTTGAGTTAAGTACATCACAAATGGCGAATAGAAGGCTAGAACAACATTGTTACAGTCAATATTTTTCCTAAAACTATAAAAGTCCTTCGGCAAACTTTCAAATACATCTTTACCAGTTCTCATCTTATGAATAATTGGATAAAATTCTTTCTTAGAGTAATATTGATAATCTAGAGCAGCTTTTGCATATTCATTAAATTCATCACTCCATTTAATTTCTTCTCTTCTAGCGGAATAAAATTTATTGGCAACTTGATAAGATGAATCAATAGAATAACTAAATTTATTTACATCATAATCCCATATTGGGAACATACTATTTTTATCCTTTTCATTCTTAAGATATTGTTCTATTAGGAAGTTGTTTTTCTGATCTCCACGACCACAAAAAACAACCGAACCATCAAAATCCTTGGAATTGACTCTAACCATGATACTGTCATTTTTATCAAAATAAACATATTGATATTCTCTTTCATGCTTAAAAGTGTACATGCCAGCAGCAAGTGAGTCAAACTGTATAAAGAAACGATTATTCTTGTCTAGTTTTAGGGTATCAATTACTTCATTCTCTTTGCAGAACAGTACATAAGTATTCTTTGGATTAACAATTTCGCCACCAAAATAGGCAGCATAATCAGTTCCTTTAAATTCATTTTTACACGAACAAAAAAGAGTAATAATCGGAATAATAAAACTTATAAATTTTATATTTTTTAAAGATAACATGCTTATAAAACTAATTGACAAAAATATTTAGATGAATTGAATTATTCTGTTAATCAATAGTTAAATAAAGAAGAGTAAAAATCTGAACCTATGATAACAAATACTAAACTCTATTCACTACTTTTGCACAAAATTTAACAAACTTATAATTCATGCTTACAGTTTCTAATTTATCAGTTCAGTTTGGTAAAAGAATTTTATTTGACGAAGTAAATACAACTTTTACTCAAGGCAATTGTTATGGTGTTATTGGCGCTAATGGTGCAGGGAAATCTACTTTTCTTAAAATTTTAGCTGGAGATATTGACCCAACTTCAGGACGAGTTTTTCTAGAACCAGGAAAAAGGATGTCAGTACTTAACCAAAATCACAACATGTTTGATGAGCATACTGTGTTAGAAACTGTTATGATGGGAAACAAAGTCTTGTTTGCTATAAAATCTGAAATGGATGCTTTGTATGCGGATTATGATGATAAAAATGCCGATAGAATAGGAGAGTTGCAAGTGCAGTTTGAAGAAATGAATGGTTGGAATGCAGAATCTGATTCTGGTGCTATGCTTTCAAATCTAGGGATTACTGCCGATATGCATTATACTTTGATGAGTGAGATGGAAGGAAAAATGAAAGTTCGCGTTCTTTTAGCTCAAGCCCTTTTCGGAAATCCAGATGTATTAGTAATGGATGAGCCAACCAATGACTTGGATTTTGAAACCATTAGTTGGTTAGAAAATTTCTTAGCCAATTATGATAATACAGTAATTGTAGTCTCTCACGACAGACACTTTTTAGATTCGGTTTGTACACATATTTCTGATATTGATTTTTCTAAAATTAATCATTACTCTGGTAATTATACTTTTTGGTATGAATCGAGCCAGTTAGCAGCACGTCAAAAAGCACAACAAAACAAAAAAGCGGAAGAAAAGAAAGCTGAGTTAGAAGAATTTATTCGTCGTTTTAGTGCTAATGTGGCAAAATCAAAACAAGCTACTTCTCGTAAAAAGATGATTGAAAAATTAAACCTTGACGAAATAAGACCTTCAAGCCGAAGATATCCTGCTATTATTTTTGATGTAGAAAGAGAAGCTGGAGATCAAATTCTTCATGTGCAAAACTTAGCCGCTTCTGTTGATGGAGAAATATTGTTTAAGAATGTAGATTTAAATATGGCAAAAGGTGACAAAGTAGTAATCTTTTCAAAGGATTCTCGAGCAACTACTGCTTTCTATGAGATTTTAAATGGAAATCAAATAGCCGATGCAGGAACATTTGATTGGGGAATTACTACTAATCAATCGTATTTGCCAAATGATAATAGCCAGTTTTTTACTGATGGAAGTTTAAACTTGGTAGATTGGTTACGTCAATTTGTAAAAACAGAAGAAGAGCGCGATGAAGTCTACGTTCGTGGTTTTCTAGGTAAAATGATATTTTCGGGAGAAGAAGCTTTGAAAAAATGTACGGTACTTTCCGGGGGAGAAAAAGTGCGTTGTATGCTCTCTAGAATGATGATGATTCGCGCCAATGTTTTAATGCTTGACGAACCAACCAATCACTTAGATTTGGAATCTATTACAGCTTTTAACAATTCGTTGAAAAATTTTAAAGGGTCAGTATTGTTTACTACTCATGACCACGAGTTTGCACAGACTGTTGCTAACCGAGTAGTAGAAATAACTCCAAATGGTGTAATTGACCGTTATATGACCTTTGACGAATATCTTGAAGATGAAAAGATTCAGGAAATGAGAAAAAAAATGTACAGTTAACATTTAAAATAGATATCCCGTTTAGTACTTAAGCGGGTTTTTTATTTAATTCATTTTGGATACTGGAATGCTCATTATCAAGGTTCTTTTTAAAGTTAAACTGGATTTTTACTTATTATCGTTGGCTATAATATCGTTCTTCTATCCTTTTGATATCTTTTATGCTGTTTTTGGCCCAAGCTAAGCGTTTTATTAAAACATCTTCTTCGGTGAGTTGCCATTTTACATCAGATTGACGCAGGCGACTAGTAATATCTTGTATGATGATAGCGGCAGAAACCGAAATATTTAAGCTTTCAGTAAAACCCACCATCGGAATTTTAAGAAAACCATCCGCTTGTTGCATCACTTCTTGTGAAAGTCCTTCTTTTTCGGTGCCAAAAAAAAGAGCACTCTTTTTGGTAATATCAAATTCATGGAGCATGCATGAGTCATTATGAGGTGTGGTGGCAATGATTTGGTAGCCTTTATTTTTTAGGGTTTGAATACAATTGGATATATTTTCAAATTTATTGATATCAACCCATTTTTGTGCGCCCATGGCAATTTCTTTGTCGATGTTTTTGCCAAAGCGTTGCTCTACAATATTAATTTCCTGAATACCAAAAACCTCACAACTGCGCATTACTGCACTTGTATTATGAAATTGGAAAATGTCTTCTACTGCAATGGTAAAATGGTTTGTCCTGTGAGCTAATACTTCAGTAAATCGCTCTTTTCGGTTGTCAGTTAAAAAAGCTTCAAGATAATTAAGGTAATCTAAGTCAATCATAATAAACATTTCAACAAAAATACTAATGTGGCTGAATTATTACTACTACTACACTACTATTTTATGAATTAATTGACTTGTAAAAATAGTTTTATATTTACAGAACAATTCATAATTCTTGTATTAGTGGTAAATAAAAAAAAGAAGTTAGTGGTGTTAACAGGAGCAGGAATTTCTGCCGAAAGCGGTATTAAAACTTTTCGGGATGCTAATGGACTTTGGGAAGGACATAATGTTATGGATGTGGCTTCACTCGAAGGTTGGCATAGAAACAAAGTATTAGTATTAGATTTTTACAACCAACGTAGAAGACAATTACATGGTGTAAAACCTAATTTTGGGCACATTGTTTTAGCTGAATTGGAAAAAGAATTTGATGTGCATATTATTACGCAGAATGTAGATAATCTCCACGAACAGGCGGGAAGTAATAAAGTGTTGCATTTACACGGTGAATTATTAAAAGTCAGAAGTACAGTTGATGAAACTTATATTTTAGATTGGAACGATGATTTGAACGATGGCGATTTAGATGATGAAGGCAATCAGTTGCGTCCACATATTGTTTGGTTCGGCGAAGCAGTACCAGCGCTTGACGAAGCTATTGCAATTACTAAAACCGCAGATTATTTAGCTATTATTGGTACATCTCTGCAGGTTTATCCAGCTGCTGGATTATTACATTATGCCAAAAGCAGTGTCCCTGTTTTTTATATTGACCCAAAACCTGTAGCCATTTATGATTTACAAAATCCATTAGAAATAATACCAATGATTGCTTCAGAAGGGGTTCCTCTGTTGAGAGAAAAAATGTATAATTTGTTTTAAAAAACTTAAAACTCATAACCCATAACTTACAACTTATAACTATTTTTGTATCACAAAACAACAACACAATATACATGTCACTCACAACATTAAATTCCATTTCACCAATAGACGGACGGTATCGAAAAAGTACAAAACCATTGGCTGCTTTTTTCTCTGAAGAAGCTTTAATAAAATATAGAGTTTTAGTTGAGGTTGAATATTTTATTGCATTATCTGAAAGTAATTTACCTCAGTTGAAAGGAGTAAATAAAAACAGCTATGATTCGTTAAGAAATCTTTACAAAAATTTTTCCACTGAAGATGCATTGGTTATTAAAGAAACTGAGAAAATAACTAATCATGATGTGAAAGCTGTAGAATATTTTATCAAAGAAAAATTTGAACTGTTAGGATTAAACGAATTCAGAGAGTTTATTCATTTTGGTTTAACTTCACAGGATATTAATAATACAGCTATTCCACTTTCGACAAAAGAAGCTTTTGAACAAGTGTATTTACCAAAGTTAATTGCTTTAATTGCTAAACTGAAAGAATTAAGTATAAATTGGGCAGATATACCCATGTTAGCCAGAACTCACGGTCAGCCTGCATCTCCAACCAGATTGGGAAAAGAAATCTTAGTTTTTGTGGAGCGATTAGAAGAACAAATGAGATTATTGTTCAATATTCCTTTTGCTGCTAAATTTGGTGGTGCTACGGGAAATTTCAATGCACATCATGTGGCTTATCCTAACGTTGATTGGAAACAATTTGGAACCAATTTCGTGGAAAATATTCTTGGATTGCAACATTCATTCCCAACAACACAAATAGAACATTATGATCATTTTGCTGCTTTCTTCGATGCTTTAAAAAGAATAAATACCATCATAATTGATTTGAATAGAGATATTTGGACTTATGTTTCGATGGATTATTTTAAGCAAAAAATAAAAGAAGGTGAAATAGGTTCCTCAGCCATGCCACACAAAGTAAATCCTATTGACTTTGAAAATTCTGAAGGAAATTTAGGCATTGCTAATGCTATTTTTGAACATCTTTCTGCAAAACTCCCTATCTCGAGATTACAACGTGATTTAACTGATAGCACTGTTTTGAGAAATGTAGGTGTGCCTTTTGGTCACACGATAATTGCTTTTGAAGCCACTTTGAAAGGATTGAATAAATTACTTTTAAATGAAACAAAATTTGCTGAAGATTTAGAGAAAAACTGGGCAGTTGTTGCCGAAGCGATACAAACCATTTTAAGAAGAGAAGGTTATCCAAATCCGTATGAAGCATTGAAAGGATTGACCAGAACTAATTCTGTAATCAACAAAGAAGCTATTCATGCTTTCATTAAAACATTAGAAGTTTCAGATACAATCAAGGCTGAATTGCTTCAAATCACTCCAAGTAATTTCACAGGAATTTAATAAAAAAAAATTGGTTTAGTATCAAAAAAATCCCTGTCTCGTTTTTAAACGAAACAGGGATTAATTGTATTAATTCGTATTTGTTAAACCAGCACAGGCGGGAAACCAATCTATCGTTTCACAACTCTCAAAGTTCTAACTTCTTCTCCTTGATTTAAAACAACATTATAAACGCCACTTGGATAACGATCTCCGATTTGTTGTTCCACCATATCTGATGGTCTTACTTCTCTTCTTTCAATCAATCTTCCTGTCATATCATAAATCACTATACTTACTTTATCTTCAGTTGAAGTAGTTAAACTCAAGTTAATCGTTTCTGTGTATGGATTTGGATATGCTATTACATCAAATGGCACACTTACTGTTCGAGATATTACTGGTGATATTCCTGTTATCACTCTTGCTGCACTAGATGTACCTGGACATTGTGATGTACCATAGAAGGCACGTACAGTATAACTTCCCGCTTGCGTTATAGCTATTGTCTGGTTTGTGGTTCCTTGGTTAGTAGTACTAGTCATTTCAACTCCATCCTTATACCATTTCAACAGTATAGGCGCAACTGTCGTAGTACCTATTACCTGTACAACACTTGACTTTAAGAAGATTGTCGGAGTAGTAGAACTCAATACTGTAATCGTACTTGCCGTTCCTGTCGATGTTACTGTTGTAACTGTAGGCACTGTAGAAGGGACTGTTCCAGTTGTAACCGTTACAGTGTTACTATTTGCCGGACAGAACCCTGTTTGAGATAATATCAAACGGTAGGTACCTGAGTTAGCTGCTGTGTTTGTAACTGTTAAGTTTTGTGCTGTACCACCAGTAGTAGTAATGTTAGCATCATTTCTTTGCCATTGTAATGTAGTACCCGTTGCCGGCGCAATACTTGATGACAATATTGTAGAAACTGTTGATGCGCCACATAATACTGAAGTATCAGGGGTAACTACAGGTGCTGTTGCAACTGTACCTTGTGCAACATTAAAGCCAGTACTTATTAAACTACTACAACCTGAAGATGGGTTTGTAACTACAACAGTGTATGTTCCTGATTGGCTTACTGTAATTGTTTGGTTATTGGCACCAATGTTTACTGTTGGCGACAATAATGAACCGTTTAAGAACCATTGTAAAGTTGCTGTAGTTGAAGGTGCAACACTAGACTTAATATTCAATGTTCCTGGTGTTCCACAAAGTATTGATGATGCTCCAACTGTTGCCGTTGAAACCGATGCTGTAGCTGGTAAGGCAGCCCAGGTTACAGCTGTCGCATTACTTACTGCACTCGGGCATCCTCCAACTTGTGTGGCTACTACAGTATAGCTTCCAGCTGCTGTAGTACCTCCTGTGATTGTATGTGTTGTAGAGGTTGCAGTAGAAATAACTGTTGTTCCTTTGAACCATTTCAATGTCACTGCTGATGACGCTGGCACACTAGAGGTAAGCACTACTGATGCTGTTCCACACAATGATGTAACTCCTGAAGTAACTGTAACTACAGGGGTTGGTGCGACAATACCTTGCGTAATATTAAATTGAGTACTCGTTGCACTACAGCCTGTAGATGGGTTTGTAACTACAACTGTATATGTTCCCACTTGATTTACAGTAATTGTTTGGTTGGTAGTTCCTACGTTTACTGTAGATGTTATAGGTGAACTGTCACGGTACCATGTCAATACTGCAGTAGCTGTTGGAGCAACACTAGCCTTAATATTCAATGTTCCTGATGTTCCACAAAGTATTGGTGATGCTCCTGCTATTGCCGTTGAAACCTTTGCTGCTGCTGGTGCAGTATTCATTGCAACTGCTATCGCATTACTTACTGGACTTGAACAGCCTCCAACTTGCGTTGCCACTACTGTGTAGCTTCCAGCTGCTAAAGTAGTTGCATTCGTTATTGTTAACGATGTACCTGTTGCTCCTGATATGTTAGCAGTACCTTTTCTCCATTGTAAGGTTGTAGTTCCTGCTTCTGCTGGCACACTTGATGTCAATACCAATGTTTGGTTTGAACAAAAAGATGTACCTCCAGATGAAGAAACAACCGGAGTTGGCGCTTGAACAAGTTGTGTAACTGCTAAGCCATTACTTAACGCACTGCTACATTCTGTAGATGGATTTGTAACCTGAACAGTGTATGTTCCTGCTTGGCTTACAGTAATTGTTTGGTTGGTAGTTCCTACGTTTACTGTAGATGTTATAGGTGAACTGTCACGGTACCATGTCAATACTGCAGTAGCTGTTGGAGCAAAACTAGACTTAATATTCAACGTAGCAGAACCACAAAGAACCGAAGATGCTCCTGCTATTGCCGTTGAAACCGTTGCTGCTACTGGTGCAGTATTCATTGTAACCACTATCGCATTACTTACTGGACTTGAACAGCCTCCAACTTGCGTTGCCACTACTGTGTAGCTTCCAGCTGCTAAAGTAGTCGCATTCGTTATTGTTAACGATGTACCTGTTGCTCCTGATATGTTAGCAGTACCTTTTCTCCATTGTAAGGTTGTAGTTCCTGCTTCTGCTGGCACACTTGATGTCAATACCAATGTTTGGTTTGAACAAAAAGATGTACCTCCAGATGAAGAAACAACCGGAGTTGGCGCTTGAACAAGTTGTGTAACTGTTAAGCCATTACTTAACGCACTGCTACATTCTGTAGATGAATTTGTAACCTGAACAGTGTATGTTCCTGCTTGGCTTACTGTAATTGTTTGGTTGGTAGTTCCTACGTTTATTGTTGACGACAATAATGAACCGTCTTTGTACCACGCCAATACCGCAGTAGTTGACGGAGCAACACTTGATTTAATATTCAAAGTAGCAGAAGAACCGCAAAGAGCCGTAGATACTCCTGGTGTTGCTGTTGAAACAATTGGTGTTGCAGAAACTGCATTTACTGTTACGGTAATCGAGTTACTAGTTGCAACACATGTTCCTACTGTTACCTTAACAGAATATGATCCTGTTCCAAGTCCAGTAGCATTTGTTACTGTCAACGTTGCACCAGTTTGAGCTAAGATTGCCGTTGTCCCTTTGAACCATTGTAACGTTTGCGTTGCAGATGGGGCTATACTCGATGTTAATACAACTGTTGTTGTGGCACAGAAAGTTATCGGACCATTAGCTGTTACAACTGGAGCTGGGTTAGCAGTAACATTTATTGCGTTACTTGTATTCGTACAGTTTCCAATTGTTCTTACAACTGTATATGCACCTGTACCTAATGCAGCTGTGTTAGTAACTGTTAATGTTGTTCCATTTGCATTTGCAATTGCTATACCATTTTTCATCCATTGTAATGATACAGTCGATGAAGCCGCAACACTTGAGGTCAAGACTACAGTTGATGTTCCACATAATGTCGTACTAGTTGTTGTAGACACAACTGGGTTTGCCGGTTGCGTTCCTGTTACATTCCAAGCACAAGTTGTTGTATTGAAAGTTGCTGTCTCATAACATGCCAATATTGGTTGAGCAGGTTGTGTACCAGTTACATCCCATGAACATGTTTCTGTATTAAATGTAGCACTTTCGTAACAAGCCAATGTTGGTTGAGCTGCTTTTGTTCCTGTTACATCCCATGAACATGTATTAGTATTAAATTTAGCACTTTCATAACAAGCCAATGTAGGTATTGTAGGTTGTGTTCCAGTCACATCATATTGACAGGTAGTATCATTCCAAGTAGCGGTTTGGTAACATGCAATTAATGGTGCTACAGGTTGTGTTCCTGTTACATCCCACGAACATGTATTGTCATTAAAGGTGGCTGATTGATAACAAGCTAATGTTGGTTGATCAGGTTTAGGTGTAATTGTTAAAACTAATGTTTTAGTATCAACACATCCAGAAGCATTTGTTCCTGCCGAAGTATAAGTCCCGCTTTCAGTATAAATTTGTCCATTAAGTGACCATGTATAGTTATCACAAGCTGTAATTGTCTCAGTTGAAGAAGTAGCTGCAGTATCTTGGGTAATAA
>Ga0214919_10005596_pt1 | contig 17713 bp, 20 predicted proteins | sample LL1503_MetaG_FD_177994 | JGI IMG/M metagenome (GOLD analysis project Ga0214919, IMG submission 177994) | Freshwater microbial communities from Lake Lanier, Atlanta, Georgia, United States - LL-1503 | ecosystem: Environmental > Aquatic > Freshwater > Lake | place: USA: Georgia | collected...
CCGCCACACCTCGTCCGCCTACGCGGCCGGGGACGCATTCGTCTTCGGGCAGGAGACACGCGGCCTGCCGGAGGAACTCCTCGCCGCCATCCCCGCTGAACAGCGCCTGCGGCTACCCATGCGCCCGGGCAATCGGAGCCTGAACCTGTCGAATGCCGTGGCCGTGGTCGTGTTCGAGGCGTGGCGACAGCAGGGATTCGACGGCGCGGCCTGACCGCGCCGTCCGCTAACCTTCGCGCTAACCTTCGCTTTTCGGGTCGCGCGAAAGCAGCATTTCGAGGACCGCCTGCGCGGAAGCCTCTCCATCCAGCACCGCATTCACCGCGCCCGTGATCGGCATCTCGACGTTCATCCGGGCGGCGAGCGCGAGCACTTCGCGAGCCGAACGCACGCCTTCGGCCACATGGCCCAGCGCAGCAAGTATCGCGTCCAGGGGACGTCCTTTTGCCAGCTCCAGCCCGACGGTGCGATTGCGCGAAAGCGAGCCGGTCGCGGTGAGGATCAGGTCGCCGGCCCCGGTCAGCCCCATGATGGTCTCGGCGCTGCCGCCGAGGGCCACGCCCAGGCGCTGGATCTCCGCCAGGCCCCGGGTCACCAGCGCAGCGCGCGCGTTCTGGCCCAGGCCCAGGCCATCGGAAATCCCCACGGCAATCGCAAGCACGTTCTTCACCGCCCCGCCGACTTCCACGCCGGTCACATCGGTCGTGTAGTAGACCCGGAGGCGCCCGCCGTGTAGTGCCGCTGCGGTGGATCGCGCGAAAACCGCGTCGCCCGAAGCGAGCGTCAGCGCGCACGGCAGCCCCTGGGCGACCTCGAGCGCAAACGAAGGCCCCGACAACGCGCCGCACGACGGCGCTTGCGTGCCCAGCACAGCCTCCACGACCTGGTGCGGCAAAAGCCCGGTGCCGGCCTCGAATCCCTTGCACAGCCAGAGGAAGGGCACCATTCGGCCGCGCGCCTTCAGCGCCCCGACGACTGTGCGCAGGCCCGCCGCAGGCGTCGCGATCACGACCAGCTCCGCTGAATCGAGCGCCGCCCCCAGGTCAGCAGTGAGCGAAAGCCTTTCCGGAAGCACCGCCTCGGGGAGGTATTTCTGGTTGCGCCTCGTGGCCTGCAGCGCCGCAGCCTGCGCAGGATCCCGTGCCCACAGCGCGGTGGCATGGCGTCCGCACAGCGCAATGCCGAGGGCCGTGCCCCAGGCGCCAGCGCCGAGGATCGCGATCTTCATGCGCAAAGGGCGGCTAGAGGCCCCAGATGACCGACGCCCTGACGAATCCGGTCGAGCCGTCGGCATGGCGTACGCGCACCCAGCCGCCTTGCGCGATCTCGACGAGGTCCAGCGCGACGTTCTGGGTGACCTGGAAGGCCGCAGGCGCGCCATCTTCCGCCCGGCTTTTCACCTCGACGTTCGGCGCCGTCACGATCACCATGCGCCGCTCGGACAGGGACTTCTTCTCGACCCAGGAGAGCGTGCCAGTGTGGTCGCGGACCTTGACCCACGCGTCCAGGTTGACGATCAGCTCCACGGGATAGAACCGCGAGGCGACATAGATCGGCGTCGATGCCCGTGACGGGGCGTCGTACATCACAGCAGCCCCCTCGCCGATGGAACGGAAATCAGCAGCCTGCGCCAACGCCGCGCAGGAAAGCAACGCCGCTGCCAGGACCGCGCGCATGGCCTAGTGCGCGATCTCGATCTTGCCCTGCTCGGCAGCGCCCTGCTCCTGCACGCGCTGCATGTAAAGCGCCTCGAACGACACCGGCGCGAGCAGCACGGGCGGGAACCCCGCACGGGTCACCACGTCGGACACGGCTTCGCGGACATAGGGGTACAGGATCGTCGGGCAGCCAATGCCGAGCAACGGATCGAGTTCTTCCGCAGGGACGTTCGCGATCGTAAAGATGCCGGCCTGGGCGACTTCGGCGAGGAACAGGGTCTTCTCCCCGGACTTCGCCGTGACCGTCACCGTCACGATCACTTCGTAGAGGGCGTCGGTGAAGTGCGCGGCCGCGGTGTGCACCTGCACGTCAAGCTGCGGGGAATCGGCCTGCATGAACACCTGCGGGGCGTTCGGGACCTCGAGGGAGATGTCCTTCACGTAGATCTTCTCGATATTGAAGGACGCGGCTTGCTGGTCGGCCATGGCGGGTCTCTAGGGTGTTGGATTCAGTGAGGGTCAGGCGCGCACCAGCAGCGGGTCGAGCCCGCCGGCGCCATCGAGTGCGTAAAGGTCGTCGCAACCGCCGACGTACGTCTCGCCGATCCAGATCTGCGGCACCGAGGTGCGGCCGGTCTTGTCGGTCATCTCCGCGCGGCGGTGTGGCTCCTGGTCGACGCGAACCTTGTCGACGGCAGCGCCCTTCGACACCAGCAGCCGCTCGGCGGAGATGCAGTACGGGCAGGTCGCCGTACAGTACATGAGGGCACGCGCCACGGGATTACTTCACCACCGGCAGGCCGGCCTGTTGCCAGGCGGGAAGCCCACCGGAAAGGTTGACAACGTTCGCGAACCCGCCGGCGCGCAGGGCGGCCGCCGCCTTGGAGGCGCGGCTGCCATCGGCGCACACCACGATGACGGGCTTTGCCTTGTGCTTGTCGAATTCGCCGGCGCGTCCTTCGACCGCGGCGAGCGGGACGTTCTTTGCGCCGAGCATGTGGCCGGCGGCGTACTCCGTCACCTCCCGCACGTCGAGCACCAGCGCGTCTTCGCGGTTGATGAGTTGCGTCGCCTGGAGCGTGCTGACCCACGGCCCGCCGGAACCGCGGCGCAGGTAGGGCCAGAGCAGCATCGCGCCGGACACGGCTGCGGCAGCGATGAGCATCAGGTTGTTCTTGATAAAGTCCACGGGAATCGGGAAGGAGTCCAAGGTAACCGCACGGTAGTTCAGGGCCCTTATTATAGAATAGGCGGACCCGGCCAGCCGGCCCCTCTCAATGCACCGTCAGCGCATCGCCGCATCCCGATCCCATGCACAAACTCGTCCTGCTCCGCCACGGTGAATCCGACTGGAACCGCGAAAACCGCTTTACCGGCTGGACCGACGTGGATCTCTCGACCCGCGGCGTCGAGGAGGCGCGCTCGGGCGGCCGGCTGCTGAAGGCGGAGGGCTACGATTTCGACCTGGCATTCACCTCGATGCTGCGACGTGCGATCAAGACGCTGTGGCTTTCGCTCGAGGAAATGGACCGCATGTGGATCCCGGTCGAGCACAGCTGGCGGCTGAACGAGCGCCACTACGGCGCGCTGCAGGGGCTGAACAAGGCCGAGACGGCGGCGAAATTCGGCGAACAGCAGGTGCTCGTCTGGCGCAGGAGCTACGACACCCCGCCGCCGGCGCTCGAAAAGGACGACCCGCGCTTCCCGGGGGGCGACCCGCGGTACGCCGGCCTGAAGGCTGACGAGCTCCCGCTCACCGAGTGCCTGAAGGATACGGTGGCGCGCGTGATGCCCTACTGGAATGGTTCGATCGCCCCCGCAATCCGCTCGGGCAAGCGGGTGATCGTCGCCGCTCACGGCAATTCCATCCGCGCGATGGTCAAATACCTGGATGGCGTGTCTGACTCGGACATCGTGGGCCTCAACGTTCCGACCGCGATCCCGTTGGTATACGAACTCGACGACACCCTGAAGCCGCTGCGCCATTACTACCTTGGCGACCAGGACGAGGTTGCCAAGCGCATTGCGGCCGTGTCGAGCCAGGGGAAGGCGAAGGCCTGACCCATGAAGGTCGCGCCGTTCCTTGCGGCCGTCCTGTTCTGCAGCCTGTCGGCGCACGCCGGGCCCAAGGCCACTGCGGACAAACGGCGCGACGCCGAGGATCTCGGGGCGCTGCGCTCGCGCATCGAAGCGCTCAAGACGGAACTCGACCAGAAAGAGGCCTCGCGCCGCGAATCCCGCGACGCGCTGCGCGAATCCGAGCGCGCGATCTCCGACGCCGGGCGGGAACTGCGAGCGCTCGAAACCGAGAGTCACACGGCGCAGGAGGAACTGAGGGAGATGGCCGCCAAGCGCCGGCTGCTCGGCGAAGGATTGTCGCGACAGCAGGCGGCGCTGGGGCGATTGCTGGCCGCCCGCTACGCCGCCGGCCCGCCGGATGCGATGCGCGACGTCGTACGCGTGGCGCTTTCCGGCATCGACACCAACGACGCGGCGCGCGACCTCTACTACCTGGGCGTGCTCTCGCGCGCCGCCGCACGGCTGGTTGGCGCTTTCCGGACGAGCGCCGCGGAACTCGAGGAAGTCGCGCAGGCGTTGCGCGAGAAGGCGACCCGGCTGGAGGAAATCGAGGCCGGCAAGCGCACCGAGCGGGAAAAGATCCTCGCCGAGTCCCGCGAAAGAAAGCGCGTGCTGGACCGGCTGGCGGGCGATATCCGCGCGGGCCGCAGGGAGATCAAGGGCCTGGTCGCGGACGAGTCGCGCCTCGCCCGCCTGGTCGAGGAGATCGGCAAGGTCCTGTCGGCCAAACCCGGGGCCGGCTATTCGCGACGGGAATCCCGGGGCATCGCGACCGACAAGGTGCCAGAACCCGGGACTGCGGACGCAGACGGCGCCTTTTCCCGCCTGCGCGGCAAGCTGCGCCTGCCCGTGCGCGGGGAACTTGTTGCCCGCTTCGGCAGTCAACGTGGTGAAGGGGGCGGAACTTCCAAGGGCATTTTCATCCGCTCGGCCGCCGGCCAGCAGGTGCGCGCCATTGCCGCAGGACGCGTGGTATTCGCAGACTGGATGCGCGGCTTCGGCAACCTGTTGATCGTGGATCATGGCGAGACCTATCTTTCGGTCTACGGCAACAGCGAAACCCTCCTGAAGCAGCCCGGCGATCCGGTGGCGCCCGGGGAGCCCGTCGCCACGGTCGGAAGCACGGGTGGCAGCGCTGAAACGGGCTTATACTTTGAATTGCGGCACCTCGGAAAAGCGTTCGACCCATTGCGCTGGTCGAACCTGAAGTAGGGCCGCCCCCAGGAGCGAGTGAATGAGCGGTAACTTCAAGGGCAGCAGAATCAGACAGGCCGGGCTGGTGCTCGTCGGCGTGGTCGCCGGCGTGCTGGTCAGCCTCAACTTCCAGGCGATCGCGCAACGCGACCGCTCGCCGCTGCCGATCGAGGAGTTGCGCGCGTTCACTGAAGTATTCGGCGCGATCAAATCGAACTACGTCGAGCCGGTCGAGGACAAGAAGCTCATCAGCGAGGCCATCAACGGCATGCTCACGGGCCTCGACCCCCATTCGGCCTACCTGGATGCCGATGCGTTCAAGGAGCTGCAGGTCGGCACGCAGGGCCAGTTCGGCGGTCTCGGCATCGAGGTCGGCATGGAGGACGGCTTCGTGAAAGTCGTCTCGCCGATCGAGGACACGCCCGCCTACCGCGCCGGGGTGAAGCCCAACGACCTGATCGTCAAGCTCGACGATACGCCGGTCAAGGGCATGAGCCTGAACGACGCCGTGAAGAAAATGCGCGGCAAGCCCAACACGCCGATCACGCTGACGATCTCGCGCAAGGGCGAGCAGCAGCTGATCGTGCTCACGCTCACGCGTGCCGTCATCAAGGTGCAGAGCGTGAAGTCGAAGATCGTCGAACCCGGCTACGGCTACGTGCGCGTCTCCCAGTTCCAGGAGGCCACCGCCGAGAGTCTCGCGAAGTCGCTCGACAACATGTTCAAGCAGGGCCCGATGAAGGGACTCGTGCTCGACCTGCGCAACGACCCGGGCGGCCTGCTGTACGGCGCCGTCGCGATTTCCGCCACGTTCCTCCCGCAAAAAGCGCTGGTGGTGTCCACCGACGGCCGTACCGAGGACGCGAAGAGAAAGTACTTCGCCTCGCCGGACGACTACCTGCGCGGGGGCGGTCGCGACGACTTCCTCAAGAACCTGCCCGCCGCGATCAAGAGTGTCCCGATGGTGGTCCTGGTCAACGGCGGTTCGGCCTCGGCCTCGGAAATCGTGGCCGGCGCGCTGCAGGACTACAAGCGTGCCGTGGTCATGGGCACGCAGAGCTTCGGCAAGGGCTCGGTCCAGACCATCATGCCGCTGGGCAACAGCACCGCGATCAAGCTGACCACGGCGCGCTACTTCACGCCGAGCGGCCGCTCGATCCAGGCCAAGGGCATCACCCCGGACATCATCGTCGAGGAGCCCGGCGCGAGCCCGCAGGCAAGGCTGCGCGAAGCCGACCTGCAGCGCCACCTCTCCAACGGCAACGACAAGGAGGTCGCCGAAAAGGAAGCCGCCGAGAAAGCGGCCGCCGCAGCCAAGGCCCGCTCCGCCACGCCAGCGCCCGCCGACGAAGCCGCCAGGAAGCCGCCGGTCGAGCTCGGCTCCAAGGACGACTTCCAGCTGATGCAGGCGCTCGCCCACCTCAAGGGCGAGCCGGTCAAGGGCCAGCCGCCCAAGACCGTCGCGGACGCCAAGGCCAACTGACTTTCGCGCGAGGCCGGCCGTGCACGACGCGCAACTGCTGCGCTACAGCCGGCACATCCTGCTCGACGAGTTCGGGGTCGAGGCGCAGGAAAAGCTCCTTGCAAGCCATGCCCTGATCGTCGGCGCAGGCGGCCTCGGCTGTCCTGCGGCGCTCTTCCTCGCAGCGAGCGGCGTCGGCCGGCTGACGATCGCCGACGGCGACAAGGTCGACGCCACCAACCTCCAGCGGCAGATCCTTTACCGCGAAGCTACGGTCGGCCAGCCCAAGGCCGAGTCGGCAAAAGCCGCTCTGCGCGATGTGAACCCCGAAGTGCAGGTCGTGGCGCTGGGCGATCGCATCGAGGGCGCGCGCCTCGAAGAACTGGTGGCGACCGCCGATGTCGTGCTCGACTGCACCGACAACTTTGCGACCCGCCACGCGCTGAATCGCGCGTGCGTCAAACACGCCAAACCGCTGGTGTCCGGCGCGGCCATCCGCTTCGACGGGCAACTCGCAGTCTTCGACCTGCGGCGCGCGGACGCGCCCTGCTATGCCTGCCTCTTCCCGGAAGACACCGCAGCGGAGGACGTCGCCTGCGCGGTGATGGGCGTGTTCTCGCCGCTGACGGGAACCATCGGCACGCTGCAGGCGGCGGAGGCGATCAAGCTGCTGGCGGGGATAGGCACGCCGCTGAACGGGCGGCTGCAGATGTTCGGCGCGCTCGACGGGGAGTGGCGCACGGTGCGCGTGCCGAAAGACCCAGGCTGCCCGGCCTGCAGCCTGAAATCCTGAAGATTACTTCCTGAAGATCGGCTCCTGGAGCCGCTTTCCGGTCAGTGTTCGTGCCGGATTTAGAAACTACCCGATGTAACGCCAGTGCCCTGAAAGCGCCTCGGACGGCTTCCTGGAGAACCCGCTGTGCGCGTAGGCATGCAGGCAGCCGATCGAATACCGGGTCAGCGCCGCCGCGTGCGCAGCCGGGTCGCCCGCCGCGTCGGCGGGCTCCAGCGCTGCGGCCAGCTTGAGGGACTGCTTCAGCGTCGCCTCGAAGCGGTCGAAGAACTGGTTGATACGCGACTGCAGCCGCTCGTGCTCCCCGACCAGCGCCTCGCCGGTGAGGACCCGCACCATGCCCGGGTTGGTTTCGGCGAACGCGAGCAGCGTTTCGACCAGGCGGGGCGCCTGGCGGCGCGCGTCGGCCTCTTCCTCGGCGATACGGTTGGCCAGCGAGAAGATCGAGTTCTCGATGAACTCGATCAGCCCTTCGTACATCTGCGCCTTGGAGGCGAAATGCCGGTACAGCGCGGCCTCGGAGACGTCGAGCTTCTCGGCCAGCAGTGCAGTGGTGATCTTCTCCCAGCGCGGGGACTCGAGGATCCCGGCGAGCGCCCGGAGGATCTCGAGGCGCCGTTCGCCCTTCTTGCGTTCGCTCTTCTCGCGCGGCATGTCGGCTGGGTCAGTGGATGGACGCGCAGATTGTATCGCTAGAACGGGCCGCGTGTTGCGGGTCTGCCCGCGGCGCGCAACGCGTGGCGAAACAGGTACCGCGGCAGTTCGGTGACCGAGGCGACCTTGAGGTCCACATAGCGCGGCTTCGCCACGCCACCGGCCACCCACACGGTCGCAATCCCGAGGCGCTTGGCCGCATGCAGGTTTTCCAGCATGTCGTCCACGAACACGCATCGGTGCGGGTCGAGCTTGTGCGCCCGCATCAGCACATGGAACCCGGCGGTCGAAGGCTTGGGGCGGAACCCCGTGCTCTCGATCGAGTAGACCGCGTCGAAATGGCGCCGGATGCCCATCGCCCCCAGCACCTGCTCGACGTAGTGGCGCGGGGCGTTGGAAAACACGAGCTTGGTCCCGCCAAGCCGGGCCAGGGCGTGGCGCAGGGCGTTCTCGTGGACGAGCATGTCGCCCAATTCCGGGAACTGGTGCGTGGCGCGCAGGAACTCGCGCGGGTCGGTGCCGTAGTGCCGCATCAATCCGGAAAGGGTGGTGCCGTACTTCTGCCAGAAGCCCGCGCGCATCGTGTTGGCGCCTTCATCGTCCAGCGAGAACTTCTGCTTCAGGAAATCGTTGATCTGCACATGCATGGCCGGGAAGATGTGCGGCCGCGCGTCATGCAGCGTGTTGTCGAGGTCGAAGATCCACACCCGCCGCGACGCGGGGATGCCGGCGATGCGCATTACCCGCGCATTACTTGTAGCGAATCAGGGTGCCGACGCCCTGGTCGGTCAGGACTTCGAGCAGGAGCGCATGCGGCACGCGCCCGTCGATGATGTGCACCGCCTTCACGCCGCTGCGCGCGGCCTCGAGCGCCGAGGAGATCTTGGGCAGCATGCCGCCCGACAGCACGCCGGAAGCCACCATCTCGTCGATCTGGCGCGGCGTCACGCCCGTGAGGAGGGTCCCCTTCTCGTCGAGCACGCCCGGCGTGTTGGTGAGCAGCACGAGCTTTTCGGCATGCAGCACCTCGGCGAGCTTGCCGGCGACGAGGTCGGCATTGATGTTGAAGCTCTCGCCGTTCGCCCCGATGCCGATCGGCGCCACCACCGGGATGAACCCGCCGGTCTCGAGCGCGGTGATGACTGCGGGGTCGATGGACTCGATCTCCCCGACCTGCCCGATGTCGACGAACTCGTTGGGCCGGTCCTTCGCCGGCATCAGCAGCTTCTTGGCGCGAATGAAGGCGCCATCCTGCCCGGTGAGGCCCACCGCCTTGCCGCCCGCGCGGTTGATCAGCGTGACGATGTCCTTGTTGACCGCCCCGCCGAGCACCATCTCGACCACGTCCATGGTCGCCGCATCGGTGACGCGCATGCCTTGCACGAATTCGCTCTTGATGTTGAGTTCGTTGAGCATCTTCTCGATCTGCGGCCCACCGCCATGGACCACCACCGGGTTCATGCCCACGAGCTTGAGCAGCACGACGTCGCGCGCGAAGTCCTCCTGCAGCGCGGTATCCACCATCGCGTTGCCGCCGAACTTGACGACGATGGTCTTGCCGTGGAAACGGCGGATGTAGGGCAGCGCTTCGGCGAGGATGCGCGCCTTCTCTGGGGCTTGGGTGTTTGAGGTCATGAAGGATTCTACAAAGAAAAAAGGGCCGGCGCTTTCGCGCCAGCCCTCCTTGCGCCGCCCCCCTCGCCGGCGGGCGGACGGCCCTACTGGATCGTGATCTGCTTTCTCGCCGCCGCAGCCTTTTTCGGCAGCGTCAGCTCGAGCACGCCGTCGGCGAATTTCGCCTGCGCCGCGGTCTCGTCGATCTCCTGCGGCAGCGTGAAGCTGCGGCTGACCTTGCCGTAGACGCGTTCGGTGTGCAGCACGCGCTCGCCCTCGGTCGCCTCTTTCTCGCGCTTGATCTCGGCCGTCAGCGTCACCTGCGCGCCGTCGACCGACAGCTGGATGTCCTCCTTCTTCACGCCCGGCAATTCGGCATGCACGAGGTAGGCGCCGTTCCTTTCAGTGACGTCCACCTTGACACGGGCCACTGCCTCGAGGCCCTCGCGCCGGTCCGCATACGTGACCGGGCGCACCAGAAAGCCCTTGAACAAGTCATCGACCAGGTTGCCGAAGTAGTCCGCGCGCGGGTCGAAACGAGTAACGTTAATCATGATCGATCTCCTGTTTTCATTGAATCCGGGGCATAGGCCCCGTGCATTCCAAAGATTGGGGAGGTCGGGCCGGGTTTCAAGCCCCCGGCCGTAAAGTCACAGGACGTAGCGCGCGAGATCCTCGTTTTTCGAAAGGTCCGCGAGCCGCGCATCCACGTACGCGGCGTCGACCGACACCTCCTCGGCGCCGCGCTTGCCGGCCTCGAAGGACACTTCCTCCAGCAGCTTTTCGAGCACGGTGTACAGGCGCCGCGCACCGATGTTCTCCATCTGCTCGTTCACGGCAAACGCGATCTCGGCCAGCCGGCGGATGGCCTCGGGCCTGAACTTGACGGTCACGCCCTCCGTGGCGAGCAGCGCCTCGTACTGGCGCACAAGGCAGGCATCGGTGCCGGTCAGGATCTGCTCGAAGTCGCCGACCGACAGCGAATCCAGCTCGACGCGGATCGGGAAGCGCCCCTGCAACTCGGGGATCAGGTCCGAGGGTTTGGCGTAGTGGAATGCGCCGCTGGCAATGAAGAGGATATGGTCGGTCTTCACCATGCCGTACTTGGTGGATACGGTGGTGCCCTCCACCAGCGGCAGCAGGTCGCGCTGCACGCCCTGGCGCGACACGTCGGCCCCACTGACTTCCGACCGGCTTGCGATCTTGTCGATCTCGTCCAGGAACACGATGCCGTTCTGCTCGACATTCTCGACGGCGCGCGACTTGAGGTCCTCGTCGGACACAAGGCGCGCGGCCTCCTCCTCGACCGCGACCAGCATCGCCTCGCGGATGCGCATCTTGCGGGTCTTCCTGCGCCCGGCGCCCAGGTTCTGGAACATGCCCTGCAACTGCGTGGTGAGCTCGTCCATGCCGGGCGGCGCCATGATTTCCATCTGCGGAGTCACCGCCGCGACTTCGAATTCGATCTCCTTGTCGTCGAGCTCGCCCTCACGCAGCTTCTTCCTGAACTTCTGCCGGGTCGGGTTTTCGCCCGCCGCGTCGTTCGCGGCTGCGAATCCGGCTTCGCGCGCCGGAGGCAGCAGGGCATCCAGGATCCGCTCCTCGGCCGCGTCCACCGCGAGGCTGCGCACGCGGCGCATGGCCGCTTCGCGCGCGCCCTTGACCGCGATCTCGACGAGGTCGCGGATGATGGTGTCCACGTCGCGGCCCACATACCCGACCTCGGTGAACTTGGTGGCCTCCACCTTGATGAACGGTGCGTCCGCAAGCCGTGCGAGGCGCCTTGCGATCTCCGTCTTGCCCACCCCCGTGGGCCCGATCATCAGGATGTTCTTCGGCGTGATCTCCTGGCGAAGCGGCTCGGCCACCTGCTGGCGCCGCCAGCGGTTGCGCAGTGCAATCGCCACCGCGCGCTTGGCCTTGCCCTGCCCGACAATGTGCTTGTCCAGCTCGTGGACGATTTCCTGCGGCATCATCGAACTCATTCCAAAACCTCGATCACGCGTTGGTGGTTGGTGTAGATACACAGGTCCGCGGCGATCGACAGGGACTTCTCGACGATGTCGCGCGCGCCCAGCTCCGAATTCTCGAGCAGCGCCCGGGCGGCGGACTGGGCGTACGGCCCGCCGGACCCGATCGCCACGATGCCGTGCTCGGGCTCCAGCACGTCGCCCTGGCCAGTGATCACCAGCGAATGCTCGCGGTCGGCCACCGACAGCATGGCCTCGAGCCGGCGCAACATGCGGTCGGTGCGCCAGTCCTTGGCCAGTTCCACCGCCGAGCGCATCAGGTGGCCCTGGTGCTTTTCGAGCTTCGCCTCGAACCGCTCGAAGAGGGTGAATGCGTCGGCCGTGCCGCCGGCAAAGCCGGCGAGGATCTTGTCGTGGTACAGGCGCCTGACCTTGCGCGCACCGCCCTTGATGACGATATGCCCGAGGGTTACCTGGCCATCGCCGCCCAGCGCGACAGTGTTGCCTCGCCGCACCGAGAGGATGGTCGTACCGTGAAATTGTTCCATGCTGGATCCGGAGGGTTAACCTGAGGGAAGTGGGGTCGCCACCGGCAAATGCAACCCCTGATTATCGCCGTGTCGCCAGGGCCGCAAGCGCCCCGGTCAGGGCCATCGCGCACACGATCATCGGCCCGGACGGCAGGTCCGCTGCCGCGGAGGCAAACAGTCCCGCTGCGTACCCGAGCGCCCCGATCGCGTAGGCGCGGCGCAGGCGGTGGTGTTGCCGGTAGAAGGTCGCGAGCGCCGGGATCACCAGCGTGGCGAACACCAGGTACAGCCCCACCAGCTGCACCGAAACAGTCACCGCGCACGCGAACAGCACATAGAACCCCACGCGCCCGATGCGCTCGCCCAGCCCGAACCAAACCGCGATGATGATCCCGCACACAAGTGCGTCGAGGGGCAGGCGCGCGGGATTGACCCACAGGATCTGACCGACCAGCAGGTCCTTGAGGTGCTCGCCGCCGTGGGGATTGCCGGCCAGCAGCAGGATCGCGGCGCTCGAGGCGAGCACGAACGTCACGCCGATGATCGCCTCCTGGACTTCCGGCCAGCGGCGCTCGCTCCAGGTCAGGAACAGCGCGGCCGACAGGGCCGCCGACAGGGCGGCGACCTGCATCGCGATGCCTTGCGGCTCCCACCCGAGCGCGTCGGCGAGGATCACGCCGAGGCCAGCGATCTGCGCGATCGCGAGGTCGATAAAGACGATGCCGCGGCCGATGACCTGCATGCCCAAAGGCACGTGGGTCGCCGTGACCAGCAGGCCGGCAATCATCGCCGGCACGAGCAGGCCGAGGCTGGCCGCGTCGAAGTTCACTTCAGCGTCGCCAGCAGGCGGTTGATCGTGTCGTCGAACAGGCCGAAGAGGTCCGACGCCTTCTCGGATCCCCCGACCGTGAACGGCAGCATCGCCTTCGGGATACCGCTGCGCTCGGCGAGGAATTCCGCCGCCTTCGGGCTGTTGTACGCGGAATACACGATGACCTTTGCAGGTTCCCGCTTCATGCGCTCCACCAGGTCCGCGAGGTGCGAGGGCGTCGCCGGGATGCCGGGCTTGGGCTCCAGGCTGCCGGCCTCGCGCATTCCGCTCCACGCAATGAAATAAGACATGTCCCTATGGTAAACGACCACCGGCACCCCCTTGAGCCGCACGCCCTCCTTCTCCCAGCGCGCAATCGCCGCCTGCCAGCGCTCGAGGAACGCCGCCGCGCCAGTCTTGTAGGCCTGCGCACCCGCCGGATCGATTTGCGCCAGCCGGTCGCCCAGCGCTTCGGCAATCTTCGAGATGTTGCGCGGGTCGAGGTGGATGTGCGGGTTGCCGCCGGGATGGATATCGCCCATCGAGCGGTCGATCACCTTGGGGATCTCTATCTTCGCCACGAACTGGGACGCCTCGAAGTACCCGGGCGATCCCGGCCGGATCTTGGCGTTGCCGGACTGGGTGAAGAGCAGCGGCAGCCAACCCACCTCCAGGTCCGAACCCGTGCAGATCATGAGATCGGCGGACCGGGCCCGCGCAATCAGGCTCGGGCGCGCCTCGATGCGATGCGGGTCCTGCAGCGCGGTGGTGGCGGTATAGATTGAAAGCCGCTCCCCGCCGATCTCTTTCGCGAGGGCGCCCCACTCCGGTTCGCACGCGAAGACGTTCAGCGCCGCCAGGGACGGCAGCGCTGCCGCCGCGAGGCACAGCGCGAGCAGCGCGTTAAGTATCGTTTTCATGGTTTCACCTCAGAACTTGTGCGCACCATGGGCCCCGAGGCTCATGATGTACTGGAGGAAGACCTGGTTGTCGGTGGCGGCGAACTGCGAGCGATCGCGCGCGAACTGCAGTCGCACTCGACTGAACTCGCTCGGGCTCCAGTCGACCATGAACGTGTTTCGGGTCGGGTTGTAGCGGCTCAGGATCGGGAAATCCGCCGCGGAACGGGCTCCCGTGCTCACGAGCCCCAAGCTGGCTGTCCCGGAGTCCAGCCGGTCGTAGCGATAGCCGGCCCGCCATTGCGGCCGGAACTGGTACACGCCCTGGGCGTAATAGCCCGACTGCTTCGACGCATAGCGACCGGTCTGCGTCCCGCGGGATGCTGCCGTACTGTCGTAAGTCAGGTCGCCCTCCTCGCTGCGCCGGAAGTATTCGCCCTGCAGCTTGAAACTGGTCTGCGTCGCGTTGCCGTTGGGCGCCCATTTCAGGACGCCATCGAATACCCAGAGCCGGCTGCGGCCGGTGAAGCTGTTGGTGACGCTCGTCCCGGTCGAGTCCAGGTCGGTGTAGGTGCGGTCCTGCGGCGAGGTCTGCAGCCTTGACAGCCCTACTCGCCACGCGGTGCTGGCGCCAATGTCGCCGCCAAGGTGCGCAAACAGCGTCCCGGAACCCGCGCCGTTCTTGCTGCGGCCTCCGTCCGGGCCACCCGGAAACTTGCGCCCGCGGCCGGCTTCGGCGCCGACATCAAAGTACAGGTCGGTCGGTGCCACCCATTTCACTTGCACGCCGTCGTCCGACAACTGGTTGCCGAGAAACGCCTTGCTGGCCAATGGAGCGTCGACGAAATCCCACGCGTGCTTGTGAATCTCGTTCTGGTAGCCGATGCCCGAATAGAACCGGCCCGCCTTCACGCTCAGCCCACCCGACAGCCCGATCGTCTGCAGGTAACCCTCTTCGACGCCTACGGAATTGTCCGGCGCCAGCGCGGCAATCAGCGTGCCGCGAAAATGCTGGTCGACGTTGGCCGACATGACGATCTCCGACTCGCCGAGGTTCAGTCCCCGCCCGGGCGGCGCCACCTCGCCGCCCGTCGGCGCGAATCCGTCGATGCGGTATCGCGCCGGGTCGCGCGACAAGTTGCCCCAGGTCCCATTCAGGATCAGCGAAATGCCGGGGTTGAACGCATTCTCCCCGGCTGGCCGCCCGGCAGGCTGGGCCTGGGCCGCGACCGCCTGCGCCTGGCTGGCGGCCGCCTGCGCCTGGGCGGCTGCGGCATCCGCCTTTCCTGTCGCCTGTTCCGTCTGTTGCAGGCGCTTTTCCAGCGCCTCGATGCGCTTTTCGTAACTCTCCTTCAACTGGCGGACCTGCTCGCGCAGTTCCTTCAGGTCGTCGTCGGTCGCGGCATACCCCGCGTGGGGCAGGACCGACAGGGCGACGGCAAACGCCAATAGCCTGTGCTTGTACATAACTCTCTCCTCGATTCCATGGCAATGCACTTCACGTGGAAGCGCTGAACTCAGCCGCGAGTACGCGGCCGGTACACGGAAAACTAGGCGGAGAGCGGCGGGGCGCGGGACTGGAAAGCGAGGGCGGGCGTTTCGCCGTCGCGAACATCTATGCGGGAAACGACGTACTGGGAGACCTTCTCGGCGGCGAGAAACGCCCCGGCCTCGACGGCCGTGCCATCAAGCGCATGGACGACCAGGCACTGCTCGGTGGAATGCTTGAGGGGCGCAGGCGCTTTACCGCCATCGGAGCCGGCGGCGAACGCCAGGTCCTGCTGGGCGTGGGCAAGCGAATGCAGCTGCGCCGCGCTGCCGGAAAAGGCCAGTGCGAACGCGAGGAGCAGTCTCAGGAAGAAGGGCTTGCCCATGCGTGGATCATACACGCCCGGCCGGGCCGGGCCGGGGTAGCGCGGCTACTTGGCCCCGGCGAGGCACTGGTCGAGGCCGGCGATGAACAGGTCCTTCGGCAGCTTCTTGCCGATGAACACCATCACGGACTCCTTCTTCTCGCCTTTCGTCCAGGGCTTGCCGACGTCGCCGCCCATCATCATGTGCACGCCCTGGAACACCACCCGGTTGGGGTTGCCCTTCATCCACAGCACGCCCTTGTAGCGCAACAGGTCGGGGCCGTAGACCTGGATCATGCCACCGAGGAATTGTTCGAGCTTCGCGCCATCGAAAGCCTTGGCGGTGCGGTAGACGAACGACTCGACTTCGTCGTGGTGCTCGTGGGCCGAGTCGGTGAGGAAGTCCGGCTCCAGCTCGAGAATCGCGTTCAGGTTGAAACCGCGGATGTCGAGCACCTCGGCGATCGGCGCGTTGCCGAAATGCACGTGCTTGATCGGCGCGCGCGGGTTCATCTTGCGGATGCGGTCCGACAGCGTCTTCACTTCCGCCTCTGACACGAGATCGGTCTTCGACATCAGGATCCGGTCGGCGAAGCCCACCTGCGACTGCGCCTCGTGGAACTCGTCGAGGGTCTCTTTCGCGTGCTTCGCGTCGACGATCGTGAGGATGGAGTCGAGGAGGTAGTTGTTGCCGATTTCCTCGTCGGTGAAGAACGTCTGCGCCACCGGGCCCGGGTCGGCCATGCCGGTGGTCTCGATGATCACGCGGTCGAACTTGAGGGCGCCGCTGTCGCGCTTTTCCTTCAGCGTGCCGAGGATGCGGATCAGGTCGCCGCGCACCGTGCAGCAGATGCAGCCGTTGTTCATCTCGATGATCTGCTCGTCGCTGGTCTCGAGGATGTCGTTGTCCACGCCGACCTCGCCGAACTCGTTCTCGATCACGGCGATCTTGTGGCCGTGGTCTTCCTTGAGGATGCGGTTGAGCAGCGTGGTCTTGCCGCTGCCGAGAAAGCCGGTGAGGATGGTGACGGGAATCATGTTGTCCTGCTGCATGGCAACTCCTGGGTACTGCGGGGGACGGGGAGGGCGGATTCTACTCCGTCGCCGCTCAGGGCCGGTAGACCAGCAACCCCTTCAGGTAATCCCCCTCGGGAAACTCCAGCGCCACCGGGTGGTCGGCCGCGGGCCCGAAGCGCTCGATGATTTTCGCGTCTGCCCCTGCGTCGAGCGCGGCGCCGGCGATGATCTTCTGGAACAGGTCCGGCGAGATCCCGCCCGAACACGAGAAAGTAGCGAGCAGCCCGCCGGGCGAGAGCAGCTTCAGCGCCAGCAGGTTGATGTCCTTGTAGGCGCGCGAGGCGTTTTCCACCTGCGCCGCGGTGGGCGCGAATTTCGGCGGATCGAGCACGATCATGTCGAACTTCGCGCCGCGATTGCGCAGCTCCCTCAGGTGCAGGAAGACGTCAGCCTCCTTGAACCCGAGACGGGAGGCACCGAGCGGATTGCCGCGAAGATTGCGCTGGGCCATGGCGATCGCCGTAGCCGAGCTGTCGATCGCCGTGACGTGCTTCGCACCGCCGGCAAGCGAAGAAATGGCGAAGCCGCCGGTGTAGCAGAAGCAATCGAGCACTTCCCGGCCGGCCGAGAGTTCGCGGATCCGCAACCGGTTCGCACGCTGGTCAAGAAAGAACCCCGTCTTCTGCCCCGCGGCGACGTCCACGCGAAACACCAGGCCGTGCTCGCTGATCGCGCAGCTCGCTGCGTCGCTGTTGCCGCGCACGAATCCAGCGCGCTCCGGCAGCCCCTCCAAAGTGCGCACTTCGGCGTCCGAGCGTTCGAACACGGCCTCGCACCGTGTGAGTTCCACCAGCGCGTCGAGGATCTCCTCACGCCAGCGCTCCATGCCCGCGGACAGGAACTGCGCGACCAGCACGTCCGCGTATCGATCGACGATCAGGCCCGGCAGTCCATCCGACTCGCTATGCACCAGTCGCATCGCATTGGTGTGCTGCCCGATCGGCAGGTTTGCGCGCAGGTCGAGGGCACGCTTCACGCGCTCGCGCAGGAACGCGGCGTCGACCGTTGCCGCGGCATCGAACGTCCACATCCGCCCGCGGATCTGCGACTGCGGGCTGTAGGCCGCGAGGCCGAGCTGCTGGCCCTCGGCGCTGCGCACCAGCACGGTGTCCCCGCCCT
>Ga0214919_10005597_pt1 | contig 17711 bp, 10 predicted proteins | sample LL1503_MetaG_FD_177994 | JGI IMG/M metagenome (GOLD analysis project Ga0214919, IMG submission 177994) | Freshwater microbial communities from Lake Lanier, Atlanta, Georgia, United States - LL-1503 | ecosystem: Environmental > Aquatic > Freshwater > Lake | place: USA: Georgia | collected...
GGTGTATGTTGATGGGTCTCCTAAAATAATTTTAAATAATGCGCCAGTAATAAATTCACTATTTGGTCCTTGACGCATATATAAAAAGCTAGGCATTATTGCATTTCTAGAGTTAGGAATACTAAATTCTCCGTTAAAATAAGTGCAAAATTTAGTGTTTAATTTTTCAGAACTTGAAATAAAAGCATTATTTGTTAAACCAAAATGGAATAAAGAAAACCCTAAATCAAATCTAGCAGCATCTTTTGAACTAATAAATCCTTCACTCTGAACATAATTTAAATTAAGGCCACCTCCAATATCAAATGAGGTTACTGAACTTCTTGGTGTTTTTTCTCCACTCGGTAAATTTGAATCGTAACTATACCCATTCCATTGTTCACCCCAATGCAATGAGCTAACATCTATAGTTTTATAAAAAAAACCACTCTGTATACCACTAGATAACATCATGTTTTTATTTATTTTTTGTAAAAACGAAATACCTAAGTTAGGATTAAGCGATTTTAATTGAGCGTCGCCAGCAACATCTTTAAATATATTTACAGCAACAGCTAAATAATTGTTTTTTAATTTTTTATGTTTAATGGTTTGCTCAAATGTGAAAGCCATAGTCTCATATTTATTACCAATACTTGACCATTGATTTTTATAATTTAAAGTTGCCCGAGTTTCGTATTTGACTCCAATTAAAGCCGGATTAATTGAACTAGGTGTTTCAGAATACTGAGAAAAATGGACGTCTTGTGCATTTAAACTCTGATTTAGAAAAGTTATTGATATGATTGCTATTATTAACTGTTGTATTTTCATATTACTATCTAATAAGAGTTATGTTACCTTTAGCACTATAGCCTTTTCCATCGTAGTTTCTGCCTTCTACCCTATATACGTATATACCTGTATTTAATTCGGAGCCCTTATAAAAGCCATCCCAACCAATTTTTTGATCGGTGGTTTCGAATACTTTTTCTCCCCATCTATTAAATATCATAAAGGTAAATATTTGTAAACAATGGCCTTTTAAATATAGCACATCATTATGCCCATCGTTATTCGGAGAAAATGCATTTGGAATATACATTTCGCCACAATCATCTATAACAATAACATTTAATGTATCTGACGAGTAACAACTACCACTATTAAATCCTTTTAATACATATTGGGTTGTTTTAAAAGGATTAACTGTAATTTTTCGATTAGTAAGTGAGCTAATATTATATCCAGGAGACCAGATATAACTTAATGCGTTTGATGCATTTAAAACAATAGATTCTCCAAATCTGATTATTGTGTCGCCAGCTAATTGACCAGGAGATGTAATGGTTACATTTGGAACATCAACAACCTTAACATAATTTAATTGACCACCAGTTCTCACACTGCCACCATCTGCTATAGGATAAGGATTTTTTACAGTTAAAATCACATTAAATTTACCTGGTAAGTTATAACAAACAGTTGGTATGGATAAAGTTGATGAAGATGGAGAGCCTCCACTAAATCGCCAATCATAAATTTGAGGTCCACCAGCAGCAGTATCTGTTTGGTTAATAAATGTGATACATTGTCTAGCACAAACAGTATCATTTTTTTCTGCGGTATTAAACATTAGAGATGTGGTTACTGCAGATACAGGCCTACAATCAATAACTCGAACACTTACAGTATCAAAACGAGAACAGCCTGGTATTCCATTATATCCAGATTGAAGGGTATAAACTGCTATCGATGAATTATTTATTATTCGTTTTGGTGCACTTACAGTTACTACATTATTATTACCTGGTGTTAGAATAGAACTTGGTGAGTATGGAGAGGACCAGGTATATGTTGGAACAATTCCAAATTGTAAACCAACATTTGTATTAATACCTGTTAACGTAATTACATTATCAGGCGGGCCAGGAATTGGACCAACAAAGCAAACTGTATTCGTTGGAACTCCGTTTATTGTTGGAATAGCAATGGCTGTAAGTGGCCTAGGAAAAACAGTAACGGTAACTAATCTAGGAATTGATATACATCCTCTTGAATCGGTTACTTCAACAGAGTAAGTGGCACTACTTTGAGGAGTAGCGATTACCGATGAGGATAAAGGATTATATACTGAAACTGGTTGAGGGTCAGCCCAGTTGTATCCAAATTGAGATACTGGACCAACGGCTAGATTACTTATATTTACTATATTTAATTTTAGAGAGTCTCCTATACACATTGCAGGTAATGGAGGCGAAACGGCCATCGTAAATTGAGGAATAACGGTTGCGCAAACTACAACTGAACCTGAGCAAATTGATGTTGCGCCAGTAAGAGTGTAACAGGTTGATGCATGAGGTCTAATTGTTGTTTGAGGGCCTAATGAATAGGTCATTGTAGCTGGATCATATGGACTCCAAGCATATGTTCCTGCTCCAAAAGCCTGCAAATTAATTGGCTTAGATAATTTAGGGTTAAAGTTAGAAACAATACAAGTCGTGTTTGTGTTTTGAGAGTATGTAATATTTAAGTTTGGAGCTAAAACAACTGTATAAACAAATGAGGAGTCTATGCATGTTCCTCCATTTGAACCAGTTAATGAATATGTTCCAGGTAAAACAGAAATAGATTGTTGAGGAATTGAACCGGTAAATGTAGAGCCTGTCCATGTATAACTTTGCGCACCAAATGCTGTTAAAGTAGATGAAAACCCTACGCAAACTGCACTTGCTGATGGTGTAACCATTAAATTAGGTAGGTTGCCAACTATTACAGTATAGCTAGAGCTACCTTTACACCCAAAACCATTATTAGCAGTTGCAGTATAAACTGTGGTTAAGGATGGAGAAGAAATTACACTAGAACCTATTGTTGAGTTTAAACCTGAAGCTGGTGACCATGAAAAAGTTGATGGATTAATGTTGGCCAATGCTGTTATTGTGACTGAACTACCTGGACAAAGTGTTGTGCCAGAAGAACTTAAGCTTAATGAAATTTGAGCTGCTGGATCAATAAAAATTTGAATAGTTTTTGTTCCTACACATCCTGAAGGATCTATTGCATTAATAGTATATGTCGCATTTGTTGTTGGATTTGATATGGCAGATGATGATGGGATTGCTCCAACAGTTAGAGTGCCTGTATTTAATTGTTGAAGCCATGTATATGTATTTGTTGGTGCACCGCCTGTTAACGTTATTGTAGATGGAAGCCCCGCACAAACTGAATTATTGGTTGCTGACGGAGTAAATGTTAAACTAGGTAAAATTCCGATTGAAGCAATGATTGGAGGAACATTTGATGTTTTGCAACCTGCGCTATCTACTGTTAATTCATAAACAGAAGCAGTTGTAGGATTTATTACAGAAATAGGTAATGCGCTTACAATTGGATTTGCTGTGGGTGAAATGGCGGTGTATGTATAATTATATAAAGAAAAATTTGTGTTAGTTCCAACTGCTGTTAACGTAACAGGCTGACCAGCACAGACTAAAGGAGGATTAGGTATTAGAGAAAAGTTTTTAAGTGTAAGTAAATTTAATTGAAAATTTTGTGCTACTGTGCAGATTCCACCTGAACCGTTTGAACTATCAGCAAGAATTGTGTACATTCTTGGAAATAATGAGGCTGAAGAAGGAGCTGTAACCAATACAGCATTAGTTAAATTAGTAACAGTAGAAGTTGCCGCAACAGGAGTGTAAAATGTATAATTATAAGCACTTAAGCTATTGGCAGGAGTAGCTGTAAGGATAAATTGAGAATTAGGACATACTGAACTTGGATTGGTAGTTAAAGTTAAATTTTGAGGGGCCATTACGAACATGCCTATACTTAAATTTCCAGCTCCATGACAACCACCACTATCTACACTAACAGTATATGAAAAAGGAAATAGAGATGGCGTGTTAGGAGGAGTAGTAGCAACTGTGCTTACAGAAGCATTAATTGTAGGGATAATATTAACCGTAGATGGAGGTGAGGTTGGATAAGGAGCATAGAAAGTAAATGTGGTGTTTGCACCACCTGATGCATGAAGACTTACTGTACTTCCTGGGCAAATAGATCCTGATGAAGGAGAAATTGTAAATTGAGGAGAAATTGTTAGTTCTGAAATTGTTAATTGAGCCGAACCTTTACAGCCCAGACTATCAACACTAACCGAATAAGTTGCAGGTAAAATTGTATTTGAGTGAATAGCTTTATTTCCAATTGCCGTTATTGGATTAGTTGGAGTTGGTGGTGCTGTCCAAGTATAACTAGTGCCTGTTCCTCCAGATGAAGTTAATGTAAACTGAGTACCTAAACAAACTCCAATTGAAGAAGAACTAACAATAACAGGATTAATCGTTAAAATATTAACAGACAAAAGTGATGTTCCTTTGCACCCAGCACTATCAACACTTACGGTATAATTAAATGGATATAGAAGTGGATTTGATCCTATTGTATGAGGCCTAGTTGGTGTTGTATTAATTGCACCAATTTGAACATTTGGCCCTCCAATTGGGGCTGTAGAGAATGAAAAAATACTACCGGTTCCTCCAGTTGCAGAAAGGGTAAGGGCTGTGCCTGGACAAATAAAAGCTCCAGAAAGAGATGTTAATGTTGGCGTTAAAGTTAATAAGCCAACTGAAATACATGTTGTTCCTGAACACCCCCCTGCATAACCAGTTACACAATACTGAATTGGGTAATTAAGTTGAGCTAAAGTTGGCGTATGAGATACAGTACTATTAGTATTTATCAAATTAGGAATAATAGTAGTGGTAGTGGTTACAGCACTGAACGAATAATTTACTGCTCCACTAGCGGATAAAGTTAAGGATCTATTTGGGCATGAAAATGGAGCTGATGAAACCAAAGTAGGTGTTAATGAAAGCATTCCAACTTGAATGGTCCCACTGATTGAACAACCATAATATGAGGCGTTAACAGAGTATATTGTAGTTGCAGTAGGATTTCTTGTGGCCGGATTGCCTACAAAATTTGCTGGGATAGTTGCAGGGGTTGCACTCCAAGTATATCCTGAACTCGCAGTAGGAACTGTACCGGTGTTGCCTGTTAATATGACATTTGCTCCGGGGCAAACTGATGCAGCAGAGGCCGTTATAGTTAATGGCATTGTACTAGTTGTAAATACTTGTATAGTAGCAATACTTGTACAAGAACCTGCAGAGCCAGTATGAGTTAATGCCGCAGTATAAGTTCCGGGAATTACAGTTGCAATAATATTTCTTGTAATACCTATTTGTGCGTTTAAAGGATTATACCATCTTATTGTGTTGGTTAATGTTCCTGCAGCAACAGAAGTATTTGAAAGAGCTGCCAAAGTAGAAGTAAGAGAAATGGTACTGTTTGCACAAGCGGTTATTGAAGTTGGACTAACTGCAATAGTTGCTGCTTGAACAGCAACAGTAGCAACAAGAGGATTCAATGCGCATCCAGCAGCAGTAGATGAATTCATTGTATATGTTGCGTTAACTGATGGTGAAACAGTAATAGGATTTACAGCAGTGGTAGTTCCACCGCCAGAGGCAGAAGCAGTCCATGAGTATGAGTTGGCACCCAAGCCAGTTAAAATTGCTGAATTACCCCTGCAAATTGTTTGTGATGAAATGGCAAGTGAACTGCTTGATGGGCATTCAACCAATACATATTTTATTTGCTGATCGTATGGACCAGATGCATTAACTGCATATTTTGTTATTGTATAAGTTCCACAACAAGAAAGACCAGCAACAACGATACTTCCATTTGGGACTGCATTAGTTTGGGTTACAACAGAACATCCTGTGCCAGAAGGGGCATTAATTACCCATATGTAGCTAGCTGCTAGAGGGGTGGCTACAGTAACAAATATACCAACAGTAACAGAACCAGGCGCTGAATTATAACAAACTGTTTGACTAGATGTAGAAAAATTTGGAGCCTGAGCAAAAACATTTGATGAGAAAATGAATAAAAATAATATTAATGAAGAATAAGTTATTCTTTTCATAAGGGAGATTTTAAAGTACCTAAAGTTACAAAAAATATTTTTTTTAAATTAACAATTCACTCAATATAACATACCATTTAATAACTCGTAAATATAGATTAATTAAAACAAAACTCCAAATTTGTTAAAAACGATTCCATATCTAGGGAATTTAATAAATAATCTAGTTATAAATAATTTTAAATAAATGATGAGTTAAAAATAATTTTCTGAAGTTTTGAAAATAAATTAACATTTTAAAGATATTAATTTTACTTAATGTAATTTTGAATTTCAGTAAAAGTCTAATAGTATGCAACTAAAATATTCTGCGCTACCTAAAGCAATTTTGTTGTTGGAGGATGGAAAAGTTTTTGAAGGAAAGGCCGCAGGAAAAATTGGTACTACCTCTGGAGAAATATGTTTTAATACTGGTATGACTGGCTATCAGGAAATTTTTACCGACCCTTCTTATTTTGGGCAAATTGTTGTAATGACAAACCCTCACATTGGTAATTATGGCATAGAGAATGAAGAGATTGAAAGCGAATCTATCAAAATTGCTGGATTGATTTGTAAGAAATTTAATCAGGGTTTTTCTCGCCCAAGGGCAAAAAAAAGTTTACAACACTATTTTGAAGAGTTTGGAATTGTTTCAATTTGTGAATTGGATACCAGAGCTCTCGTAAGATATATTAGAGATAAAGGAGCGATGAACTGCATTATTTCATCAGAAATTACTGAAGTGGAGGAATTAAAAAAGCAATTAGTTCAAGTTCCTAAAATGGAGGGATTAGAATTGTCTTCAAAGGTTTCTTGTCAAAAGGCTTACCATTATGGTAGAGAGAAATCTAAATATAAAGTAGCAGTTTTAGATTTTGGAATTAAGAAAAACATTCTTCGTTCTTTGGAAGAACGTGATTGTTATTTGAAAATTTTCCCAATGAATTCAAAAATAAGCGAGATTTTATCATTTAATCCAAATGGAATAATGTTAAGCAATGGACCGGGTGACCCTGGAGCTATGATTAAGGAAAGCCAATTAGTTAAAGAATTGATAGAAACGGGTAAACCAGTATTTGGTATTTGTTTAGGGCATCAATTATTGGCTCAATCCCAAGGTATAAAAACCTATAAAATGCATACGGGTCACAGAGGAATAAACCATCCGGTAAAAAATTTAATAAGCGGAAAAAGCGAAATTACTTCTCAAAATCATGGTTTTACTATAGATGCGGAGCAGGTTAAAAATAATACTAATATAGAGGTAACTCATATTAATTTAAACGATCAAACTATTGAAGGTATTCGTTTAAAAGATAAAAAAGTTTTTTCTGTTCAATATCATCCAGAATCTAATCCTGGACCTTACGATTCGAGATATTTATTTGATGAGTTTATTAATAATATGGCGAGTATTTAAATTAAACTCGTTTAATTAACTAGTATTTTTTCAAGCTCTAAATTAATTGCCATTTCTACATCTTTATTAATTTGGTTGTAATTTGATTTAATGAATTTGTGGCCAGTTACTTTTTCAAATAATTCAATATAACGAGCACTTATTTGATTAATCCATTCCTCATTCATTTCAGGGATTACCTGACCATCTTTGCCTTGAAAGCCATTTTCGATTAGCCATTTTCGAACAAATTCTTTACTGAGTTGTTTTTGTTCAACTCCTTTTAATTGTCTATCATCATATCCTTCTAAATAAAAGTATCGAGATGAGTCTGGTGTGTGAATTTCGTCCATTAAATGAATTTGATTATTAAACAAGCCGAATTCATATTTTGTATCTACTAAAATTAAGCCCATTTTATTAGAAATTTCTTGACCGCGCGCATAAATAGCTAATGAATATTTTTCTAACTGCTCATAATGTTCTTTACTTACTAACCCTTGTTTAATTATTTCTTCTTTGCTAATATCTTCGTCATGCCCTTTGGAAGCTTTTGTTGTAGGTGTTATAATGGGATAAGGTAATTTATCATTTTCTTTTAAACCATCTGGTAATATTACCCCACATATATTTCTTAATCCACTTTGATATGTTCTGGCAGCGTGACCAGCTAAATAACCTCTAACAACCATTTCAACTTTAAAGGGCTCACACATTTTTCCGATGCTTACATTGGGATGTGGCGAGGAGATTAACCAATTTGGAACAATATCTTTTGTAGCATTTAAAAACTGAGCAGCAATTTGATTTAATACCTGGCCTTTGTATGGGATGCCATTCGGCAAAACAACATCGAATGCACTAATTCTATCACTTGCAATCATAACAAGTATATTATGGTTGATGGTATAAACATCTCTCACTTTTCCTTTATAGAAAGCAGATTGATTTTTAAATTGATAATTAGTTTTGTCTAATGTATTCATATTAAATAGTAGTAATTTTTTGTTAAATTTTCCAAGTAACTAAACCTTGTGAAGTAAATTTAAATGGCTGAATTTTTCCTCCTAATTGTTCGATGGCATTTGCCACTTTTATTTTTGTTACTGCTGGGCAATAAAAAAACATAAATCCACCACCACCAGCACCAGAAATTTTACCACCAGTAGCTCCATTTTCAATCGCTTTTAAATAAATAGAATCTATAAATGAATTGGAAATGCTTGTTGCCATTTGTTTTTTATTATGCCAACCAAAATGCAAAATGTCACCAATTTTTGTGAGTTCGCCGCGTAAAAGAGCCTCTTTCATTTGTTGCGATTGCTCTTTAAGATTATGCATAGCCTCTATGCTTTTAAAATTATTATCATTTACATTTTTTACTTGTTCATTAATTATATTTGCAGATAAACGCTGTCTAGCTGTGAAATAAAGTAAAAGATTAAATTCTAATTCATAAATTATTTCAGGTTTAATTTGAAGAGGGTTTACAATTACTTTGTCGTTATCAAAAAATTCGATATAATTTATTCCGCCAAATGTAGCCGCATATTGATCTTGTTTCCCGCCAGTCATTTTTAAATCAATGCGTTCTATTTCGTATGCTAAGTGAGCAATATCATATTTTCCTAATGGAAGATTAAGCCACTCAATAAAAGCGCCAAGTATTGAAACGACTATGGTTGATGATGTGCCTAAGCCAGAGCCTTGAGGCGCTTCTACAAATGAAGTTAAACGAAACGAAAGAGGATTAAGGTTAAATTGTTTTACAATTCGATTATAAACGCCAATAAATAATTCAAATTCCGGAAAAATGGATAATTCTTTTTGTGAATCGAGTGATAGTGTTTTCGAAGACCCATCAATCACGAATTCAATTTTACCATTATTTAATGGCTCAAGTGAGGCATAGGCATATAAATCAATTGTTGCATTTAAAATAGCCCCTCCATATAAATCAGAATATGGACTAACATCTGTTCCGCCACCTGCTAATCCTATTCTTAATGGTGCTTTGCTTCTTATTATCATTTTAAAAAAGATTCAATTTTATTAGTTAGAATAACACTATTGTTTATTTCATATTTATAAATTGTAAAGGCACTTCATACTTACCTTTTCGGCAAAGAGCAATTACTGCTTGTAAATCATTAATGTTTTTACTTGATACTCGAATAATATCATCCATGACTTGAGAAGATACTTTTATTTTACTATCCTTAATGTCTTTTATTAATTTTTTTGAAACTTCTTTGTCGAGACCCTGTCTTACTTTTAAATCTTTTTTTATCAGTGGTCCGCTTGGGTAATAATCTTTGCTCTCATCTAAGCCTCTTGGATCTAAACCTTGTTTTATCATTCTAGAATGAATAGCATCTAAAATAGCTTCTAATCGCATATCGTTTTCAGTCGTGATATTAATAATTAAATCTTTTTTATTTAATTCAATGGTGCTTTTTGTATCTCTAAAATCCCAGCGGTTTAAAATATCTTTTTTCGCAACGTTAATAGCATTATCTAGTAATTGAGCGTCGAGTTTACTTGCAATGTCAAAAGATGGCATAATTTTTAATTTGATTTCCAAAAGTAGTTAATTTTTTAAAAGGTGCTAAAAACATTGATTTTTTATTTTAATGAGCGCTTAAATAGGAAGGGATTAAGTAAATTTGTAAATCCAAAACTAGTATGACTTTTCAATTAACATCTGAATTTGAACCCACAGGAGATCAGCCGAATGCGATAAAACAGTTAGTTGAAGGAATTAATGATCAAGTTAAACATCAAGTTTTGTTGGGGGTAACAGGTTCAGGTAAAACATTTACAGCAGCCAATGTGATTTCGCATGTTAATAAACCAACCTTAGTTTTGTGTCATAATAAAACCTTAGCAGCACAATTATTTAGTGAGTTTAAACAGTTTTTTCCAAATAATGCGGTTGAATATTTTGTAAGTTATTATGACTATTACCAGCCTGAAGCCTATTTACCGGTTACTGGCACTTATATTGAAAAAGATTTATCAATTAATCAAGAAATAGAAAAATGTCGTTTAAGCACCACATCTTCATTGCTTTCGGGAAGAAGAGATGTGATTGTGATTAGTTCGGTAAGTTGTATTTACGGTATGGGAAACCCTACCGATTTTAAACAAAATATTATTTCTATTCAAAAGGGACAAGTTATTTCACGAAACAAATTATTGCATCAATTTGTGGGAGCATTATATTCGCGAACGACCGGAGATTTTAATAGAGGAACTTTTAGGGTTAAAGGCGACACCGTAGATATAAATTTGCCTTATGCAGATTATTGTTTAAGAATATTATTTTTTGGTGATGAAATTGAGTGCATTGAAACTTATGATAATATAAATAATTATATAATTAAACAACACGAATCTTATACAGTTTATCCGGCTAACATTTTTGTTACTGCTCCTGATACTTTACAAAAAGCTATTATATTAATTGAAGAGGATATGATTAAACAAGTTGATTTCTTTAAAGAACAAGGAAAAACTTTAGAAGCAAAAAGAATTGAAGAACGGGTGAAGTTTGATTTAGAAATGATGCGTGAATTAGGATATTGCAGTGGTATTGAAAACTATTCAAGATATTTTGATGGCAGGGTAGCGGGCACAAGACCATTTTGTTTAATAGATTATTTTCCAAATGATTTTTTAATGTTGGTTGACGAAAGTCATGCCAGTTTACCTCAAGTAAAAGCTATGTTTGGAGGGGATTTAAGTCGTAAACAAAATTTAGTAGAATATGGATTTAGATTGCCTTCTGCTTTAGATAATCGACCATTAAAATTCGAGGAATTTTATAATTTACTTAATCAAGTTATTTATATTAGTGCTACGCCTTCTGAATTTGAGTTACAAAAAGCAGAAGGGGTAGTGGTAGAACAATTAATTAGACCAACAGGTATTTTAGATCCAATTATTGAAATAAGGCCCTGCACTAATCAGGTTGATGATTTATTAGAAGAAATTCACAAAGTTGTTGCAAAAGACGAGAGGGTATTGGTAACTACTTTAACAAAAAGAATGGCCGAAGAATTAACAAAATATTTAACTAAATTAAATGTTCGTTGTAGATATATTCATAGTGAGGTAGATACTTTAGATCGGGTAGAAATTTTGCGGCAATTGAGGGTAGGGTTATTTGATGTATTAATTGGGATAAATTTATTAAGAGAAGGATTGGATTTGCCCGAGGTGAGTTTTGTAGCTATTTTAGATGCTGACAAGGAAGGTTTTTTAAGAAACGAAAGAAGTTTAGTTCAAACTGTTGGAAGGGCTGCAAGAAATGTTAATGGACGTGTGATTATGTATGCTGATAAAATAACAGATAGCATTAGATTTACGATGGAAGAAACTCAACGAAGAAGAAAAAAACAAATTGAATATAATTTTAATAATAATATTACTCCAGTTCAAGCAGGTCGAAAACAAATTGCTCAATCAGAATTTGGTGGCATCGAGGTAAACGTAAATGGAAAATTAGTAAAAACTTATGTTGAATCAGAAGATATTATGTTTGCAGCAGACCCTGTATTACAATACATGAACTCGGATGAATTAAAAAAACAAATCGCTAAAGCAAAGTCAGCGATGATAAAAGCTTCAAAGGAATTGAATTTTATGGAGGCCGCTCGTTTAAGAGACGAAATGTATGTTTTAGAAAAGTTGTTGAACGAAAAAAATTAATATTTTTTATTTTCCCATAACATGACAAAGTCATTCATCACAAAGCCATTTCCAATATCAAAATCTTCTACATGATCAATTTTAAAACCGTTTTTAAAATAAAAATTGATAGATTTAAAATTTTGTCGATTTACGGTAAGACGTAATTTTTCTATTGACAACATTTCTTTTAATTCATTTAGTATTTTACTACCAAAACCACTAGATGCAAAATCTTGATTAATATAAAATTTATTTAAAAACCAGGAGTTTTCTTTTTTGTTTTGAACAGATAAAAAACCGATATAATTATTTTGTTTTTGAATAAGATAAAAATCTTCATTTTTATTTATTATTTTTTCTGATAAATTTTTCGGACTATACATTAAATCTAACATATAATTTATTTGATTTTGACTAATAATATCTATATAATATTGGTTCCAAATCAATATAGCAAGTCGATTGATGGTATCAACGTCTTTTGCCGAGGCACTTATTAATTTTAGGTCTTGCATTATATTTTTGTAAATTTACCAAAAAAAGAGTTATAAAATTTCTTTACAAAAATGAAGAATTTAATTTATTATTAAATTGTATAACATGAGTAAAAACATTACAGTTAACGTTTTTGTTAGTGTATATAAAAACATTCCATTTCTTCGAAAAGTATTAGACTCAATTGAGAAACAAGTATATAAAAATTTTACTGTTACCATAGCCGAAGATGGATGTTTGGAGGAGATGAGAAATTTTATTGCGAAATTAGACTACTCTTTTTCGATTTCTCATTTATATCAGGAAGATAAGGGTTTTAGAAAAAATAAAATTTTAAACGAAGGTTTAAAAAAAAACACAGCAGAACTTTGTGTTTTTATTGATGGAGATTGCATTTTACACCCAAAATTTATTTATGAATATGTAAAATGTTTTGATGGATGTTCTGTGATGTTTTCGAAAAGAACAAATTTAGATCATAAAACCACTCAAGTATTGCTTAACTCAGAAATTATTAAGCCAAGTAAATGGACAATGATAATAAATAAAAGCACTAGGGTAGAAGATAGTTTTTATCTTCCATTTAAACCTGTTTTAAAAACAAAAAAACCACGTTTAATGGGATGTAATATGGCAATACCATTTTCTACTTTAAAATTAATTAATGGTTTTGATGAAGATTATGAAATTACTGGTTATGGAGAAGATTGTGATATAGAATGGAGAATGCTTAAACAAGGATTTTCATTTTTACATTTAAAATATCGTGCCATTCAATTTCATTTATTTCACGAAAGACCAAATCGAGAAGATCAAACAGCTATTAGTCGAAAATTATTTAATAAAAAGAAACAAGAAGGTATTTCTTTTTGCAAGAATGGAATCACAAAAATTAAGTCTTAATTTATAGGTTTTAGCGTTTAAGCTGTCTCATATTAATTTAAAACCTTGCATTATTTTTGTAAATTTACCTTGTGGCTAAAATAAGCAATACAATTAATATTGAAAATCGAAAGGCAAAATTTGACTATCAATTTTTAGACGTCTTAACTGCTGGATTGGTTTTAAAAGGAACCGAAATAAAATCTATTAGAGAAGGAAAAGCTGGCTTAGCAGACAGTTATTGTTATTTTAAAAACGACGAGTTATTTATAAAAAATTTCCATATTACCGAATACGCAGATGCGTCTTTTTATAATCATGAACCACTTCGGGAGAGAAAATTATTGTTAAGTAAACAAGAATTAAATAAGTGGCTAAAAAAAGTTAAGGATTCTGGCTTAACAATAGTTCCAATAAAATTATTTATTAATGAAAAGGGTTATGCTAAATTGAATATTGCTTTAGCAAAAGGAAAAAAAGCTTTTGATAAAAGAGATGACATTAAAAAAAGAGATATTGAAAGAGAAATGAATCGAAAATTCTAAGATTTATCTTTCAATTTTATTAAAAATATTTTTTATGATATATATTAGTAAGATCTGTTTTCATTTCCTTCGATATAATTCATAAAGGCTTTATTTACTACTTTATTTCCACCAGGAGTTGGATAATTGCCACTAAAATACCAATCTCCAAGGTGATCTGGACATGCGCTATGAAGGTTCTCGATGGTTTGAAAAATAACTTCTACTTCAGCATTAATTTCGGGTGGGGTAATTATTTTAGCAATTTGATCTGAAATTTCATCATCACTAAATAACGCGTAAAGTTCGATTAAATAATTTTGTAATTGTTCTTTTGGTAAATTTTCTTGGGCTTTACATTTTGCATAAACTTCGTCAAGTTTATTTTCTAATTTTCTGTTTTTAACTAATGCTATCATTGCTTGAAAAGCAACAAAATCTTTTAATTTACTCATGTCAATTCCATAGCAATCAGGATAACGTATTTGTGGAGCCGAAGAAACAATAATTATTTTTTTTGGATGTAAACGATCTAAAATTCTAAGAATGGATGTTTTTAAAGTGGTTCCGCGAACAATTGAATCATCAATTACAACCAACGTATCTTCTTGATTTTTAACTATCCCATAAGTAACATCATAAACATGAGCCACCATATCTTCGCGATTTGAATCTTCAGTTATAAAAGTTCTTAATTTAGCATCTTTAACTGCAACTCTTTCTCTGCGTGGTTGAAGAGATAAAATGTTTTGTAATTGAGTTTCGTTAATTTCTGGTCCAATTTTTTTAATTTGATTGATTTTATAAATGTTTAATAAGTCATTTATGCCATCTAACATTCCATAAAAAGAAACCGCCGCAGTATTAGGGATATAACTAAAAACCGTTTTTTCAAAATCATTATTTACCGATTTCATTATTTTATCTGTTAACAAATAACCCAATCGTTTTCTTTCTTTATAAATATCTTTATCATTACCTCTACTAAAATAAATACGTTCAAAAGAACATGCTTTATTTTCGGCTTGAGGAATGATATTTACTTCTCTGATACTGCCATCTTTTTTAATTATTAAAGCATTGCCACGACCTAATTCTTTGATGTCTCTGATTGGGATATTAAATCCAGTTTGAATAGCAGGACGTTCGCTAGTAACTACAGCAATTTCATCATCGTGATAATAAAAACAGGGTCTTATACCATTTGGATCTCGAACGACAAAAGCGTCGCCATGTCCTAATAAGCCTGCCATTACATAACCTCCATCGGCATCTCTCAACGATCGTTTTAAGATATTTTCTATATTTAAATCGATGGCAATCATGCTTGAAATCTTTTGATTGTCGTGACCTTCTAATTTATAACGAGAAAATAAACGTTGATTTTCTTCATCAATAAAGTGCCCAAATTTTTCTAACATAGTAACAGTGTCAGCCCTTTCGCTTGGATGCTGACCTAGTTCAACTAACACATTAAAAAGTTCGTCATTATTTGTTAAATTAAAATTACCTGCAAGCATTAAATTTCTGCTCATCCAATTATTCTCTCTTATAAATGGATGGCAAAGATTAAAATTATTACCCCCGTGAGTTCCGTATCTTAAATGACCTAACAATAATTCGCCAGCAAAAGGAACTTTAGACCTTAAATATTCAGGGTCTTTTAATTGTTCAGTAGTTCCAGATCTTGAAATCTTTTTATTTAATTTTTCAAAAATTTCGGCAATAGCATTATTTCCACTTGCACGTTGCCTATGAATATAGGTTTCTCCTGGCTGAGCATTAATTTTAACAGTTCCAACGCCAGCTCCATCTTGGCCTCGGTTATGTTGTTTTTCCATTAATAGGTATAGCCGTTTTAAACCAAACAAAGTTGAACCGTATTTTTCTTGATAATAACTTAATGGTTTTAAAAGTCTAATAAGTGCTATGCCACACTCATGTTGTATTGAATCGCTCATAATTTATGAAAAACAAATCTAAGGTTTTGATTTGGCAATTTATAATAAATTTATTTTATTAATTTAAGATTTATTTCCTTTTTTTTGAGTTTTTAATTCTAATGTGTATATTTGAAATTACTTATTGCTAATTTAACAACATATTGAAATTTTATGATTAGAAGAATTCTTTTTCTGGTACTTGTTACATTCTTTGTTTTAATTAGTTCTAGTCGAATAATAGCTCAGTCTAATGTGGCTATTTTATTAAATGAGTATTCTGCATCTAATATTGGAACTCCAGTAGATAATTATGGTGTTCAGAGCGATTGGGTAGAATTATATAATGCTCACACTAATTCTGTAAATTTATCTGGATATTGGTTAAGTAACGATAGATTTAATTTGTACAAGTGGAGGTTACCAAATTCATTTATATTGGGTGTTAATCAATATGCAACAATTTGGTTGTCTGGAAAAAATACTACTGCAAATGGAAGTTATCATGCTAATTTTACCTTAGATCAATGTAAAAATCAATGGTTGATTCTATCAACTTCTCAAGGTGTTATTCGAGATTCAATTTTTATTCAAAAAACAAAAGGTGGTCATACGAGAGGACGTATAGATAAGACAACAAGTGGAGTTGCAGCTTGGAAATTATATACCAACCATTCTTTTTTACAAGTTAATCCAACTGTAAATAATTATATTGATTATGCTCCAAAGCCCGAAATGATTTCTGTTCCTTTGGCCAGCCCAGTATCTTCTTCAAATGTTAATGCAGGAGGGTTTTATCCCACTAATTCTACCATTGTTTATTTTAAATTAAAAGGATTTACTTATGACACTGCTTTTGCTCAGTGTTTTGATATTTTTTACACTAAAGATGGTTCTTACCCTATCCCAGGATATCCTGCAGTTGGTTCTACAACTCAGTATTTTGACTCAATCACTGGATCTGCAGATTTAACATTTGCAAATAGTTCGATGGTAAGAGCTATTGCAGTTGCAAATCCTACACGTACGTGTTATCCTAATTACCTTCCAAGTTTTTGCGAAACAAATACTTATTTTGTGGATAATGAGTATAATAATTTTAGTTCTAATTTTGGTGTAGTTTCATTATCAATGGACACCTCATGGTTCATGTCTAATGGTGTTTATACTCCAACGATTCATGTAGAATACTATGACTCAAAAAAACAAATGTCTGAGGGCTATGCCATCGCAAGTAGACCTCCTCAAGAAGAATGGCGAACTCAGCAACGAGGATTAAATATTACAATTGATGATCGATATGGTTTTGGTTGTGGTTTTGAAGGAAAGGTTTTTAATGTAGAAGGTCTTGGAAAAAGTGACAGAGCTTCTTTTCCGACTTTACACTTAAAGGCAGGAGACATTGATAGTCACTCAGCTGTTTCTAATGGTTCAAATACCGCTCTTTCTGATGGAACAGGAATACGTGATGTTTTTTACCAATCATTAGCAATAAAATATAAATTAAATGTAAATCCGCTTCATGTTAAGCCGGTAATCACTTTTGTAAACGGAAAATATTGGGGAGTTTATGATTTAAGGGAAGTTTACGATAAACACTATGAGGCTTATTATAATGGACAATCTAAAGATTCTTTGGATATGAATTTTTATCACAATACGGATGGCTCTTTATCTTATCCTGATGGCTCTGCATCTTCATTTAATAATAATTTTAAAACTGATGTTTATACTGTTATTACAACTAAGCCAATGACTCTTAAAACCGAGTATGATAAAGTAATGACTAAATTAGATAAATCTAGTTTTATTGA
>Ga0214919_10005598_pt1 | contig 17710 bp, 14 predicted proteins | sample LL1503_MetaG_FD_177994 | JGI IMG/M metagenome (GOLD analysis project Ga0214919, IMG submission 177994) | Freshwater microbial communities from Lake Lanier, Atlanta, Georgia, United States - LL-1503 | ecosystem: Environmental > Aquatic > Freshwater > Lake | place: USA: Georgia | collected...
ATGTAGATCTCCCTTATTGTTTTCACCGGGAGCGTGCAGGAGAAGAATCCGCTTGCTTCCGCTAAAAAGTCAACCGGCTTGTGTTTTGGGCCTTTCAGACTGGAAGCATTGCTGGCACATCCGCTTCATTCAGTGCATCCGGTTGAAGTGCATCCCAGCAATCGTGACGCTCAAGCAGGGCTCGAATTCGCTCACGCGCGCTAACCGGCATATCGGCCAGTTCACGTCGTAACCAAATCAGGCAATTGAGCCTGTACGGCTTGGGATAGCCCTTCCAGATCAAGTCGCCAATTTGTACGGTAAAAGTGTCACTGCTTTCGACGACACCCCGAGCGTGTCCCAACAGGAATGGCAGGTAAACCCTGCCAATCAGCTTCAGCAGCCCCTCCACCACTTGGTTGTTGTCTTCCGGAGCAAGCCATTCACCTTCGATACCACTGGCATCGTCAAGCAATTGCGTCCATTGAAAGGTTCTGATCGCGTCTTGTCGCATGATGGCGCTGGCCGAAGGATCGGTGGCGCATTGCACCAATTGCCCGTACAGGCCAAAGTCGCCCAGGCTGGGTCGCCCCCCAAAGAGGAAGGCCGTCTGCTCCAGCATGCCCTCGATCAGCACGAGAACTTGACGGTACAGGCCTATCAGTATGCTGTGGTTGTCGCCCTGTGCGAGCTTGGCCTGCTGAGTCGACTGCCGTTCGGTGAACTGTGCCACGCGCTTCTCAAGCAAATCGTTGGCCACTGGCGACATCCAGCCCGACAGTTGGCGCACGGCGCAAAACCGCTGGTCCAGACCCGACCCCCAACGCAGATCGAACATGGCTGCCACCAGCAACTCATCGGCGAAGTCTTCGATTAGATGCGAAATGAATGCCTGACCTGAATCGGGCGGAATGATGGACCGCTGCGCAGGGTGTCGTGCTTCCAATGCGTAGGCAAGGGGTGTTGAATCTGCCCAGTAGCTGCCGTCAGGGTATTGCAGCACTGGAATCATGCTTTTGCCGGCGTCCCTTAACTCACCTCCGCTGCTGAGGTATCCGTTGGGAACCAACCAAACATGTGGCAGGCGGCGGTATCGCAGGATGGCGCGCAATTTCATGGAATACGGGGATCCTGGCCCACCCAGCAGTCGGTAAGTTTCTGGCATAGCTAGTCCGAATCAAGCGCTTACTTGGATTTGACTTCGACGCTGTTCACGGCGCCTCTCAGGTAGGGTCGCAGGCCCTCTGCGTTCAGTGCGGCCAGCGCGGACCGGTCATCGCGCAAACAAGCGTCGAAGTACATCAAGGTCGCCGCTTTGACCAGCGGTTGAACGTCTGCGCGTGTGGGGGAAGGCCGCGCAATCTGACCCGATCCTGAGGAATCGGTAAAGTCCAGATGCTTGGCATTGGCAAGCCACACAAACCGGTGCTGGCCCTGCGCTGTCGGCCAGTAATCGAATGCCTGGTAGCGGGTTTCGGCTGGGAGTTCATTTTGCTGTCGGTCGAGCGTCCCCGAAATGCCCATCAAAGGCATGCGCAAACTTGCGAAGCTCTCTTCATGAAAAAATGGCTCATTCGCGCCCTGCGGCGAAAGCGCTACGCCACAGCGCACCCGGCCGTCGCGAAGGTCAGGCCCCAATCCCTTCCCCGAGCCAAGTATCGGGCGTATCCAGTCGAGCGCCGGGCGCATGCCGCCAATGACCATGGTCGTGTATGCCCCAAAAGAATGACCGAGCATGCCCAGGTTGCCCAGCTTCATTCGCCCCTTGAGAGTGGCATCACCACGGTTCCATTCTTGCGCTTGATCGATCACAAAATGGATGTCCACGGGTCGGGCAATTACCTCGCCTGCGTCATAAATCATCTGGGTCAGTGAGCGCAAAGAAATTCCCGTCTGGCGCAGTTTTTCTGTATTGCTGCCCACGTGTTCGACGCTCAGCGCCACATAGCCATGCGACACCAGATGTCGAATTTGGGCCAGGTGTGTGTCCCAATTGCCACCTGCTCCATGAGAAACCACGATCACTGGAAACGGCCCGGTGGCATCAGGGTAATGCACCTTCACCGGCACGCGCCGATCACCTCGGGCTTTGTCCACCAGACCAGCGAATTCCAGACTCTGCACCCGCATCGGGCCAACATCAGACAGATCTGTCGAATTCCCCAAGAGATGAACACTTAGAAACGCAAGACTCACGATCAATCGGAAACTCATCACAAAGCTCTAGGGGTTTGGCATTTGACGTCCAGGCAGATGTCAGCGATCCGTCAATCCGCCGTCAACAGCGTCACGACCGTCGCACCACCGATGCCCTGATTGTGTGCCAGACCCGCTCTGGCCCCAGGAACCTGGCGTTCTCCGACCGAACCTCGAAGTTGTCGGACCAGTTCGACTACTTGGGCCGTGCCGGTGGCACCTAAAGGATGTCCCTTTGAAATCAATCCACCCGAGGGATTGATTACCCAACGCCCGCCGTAAGTATGATTTCCATCGGCCACCAAGCGCACGGCGCCACCTGGCTCAGCCAGACCAAGTGCCTCCATGGAGACCAAAGCATTGATCGAAAAACTGTCATGCAGTTCAACCAACTGGCAATCGCTTACGTCCAACCCGCTCATTTCAAAAACCCTTTGCGATGCCCGCCGCGTCTCGTTAACGCCCATCAGTTGCATTGCCGAATGACTGTCAAAAGTTGCGGCAGTGTCGGTCTCCAGGGCAATTCCGCGCAAGACAACTGATCGGTTCACCAGGGACCTGGATTGGCAGAAGTCCTTTGAGGCCAGAACAATTGCTGCCGCACCGCAAGTTGGCGCACAACACTGCAGTCGCGACAGTGGTGGACAAACCATTGGCGACTCGGCCACTTGGGTCGCACTAACTGGCAAGCGGAACACAGCATCTGGATTGTGAACCGCGTGTCGCCTGAAGGTGGCAACTGTCTCACACAGCGTGTCGTCAATGGGCCCATACAAAGCCGCATATTCGTTTGCCGCCGCCGCATAAAGCTGTGCCGTCAGTGGAACACCAGGATCGATCCCCGCTATGGACTGCAAAACCCTGAAATGCGCCGCAAGAGGGCTTTCGTGCTGTGGAAATGCGGCACCTAATGCCCCCGGCAGCATTTGCTCCATGCCCAGTACCATGACGCACTCGGCTCCGGCCAAGATAGCCTGAACCCCCAAAAACAGAGCACTGGAGCCAGTCGCGCAATTGTTGTTGACATTGACGATGGGTATGGCGTTCATTCCGACGCGGTACAGCGCAGACTGACCCGATGTGCTGTCACCGTAGACATGCCCCACCAGTGCCTGCCGAATATCGCTGAACGGCAGTCCACAGTCGCTCAAAGCTGCCAGCACGGCGCTACATCCCATTTCCGCCAGCGAAGGGCTCTTCCCTGGCTTGGTGAATGGAACCATGCCGACACCCACAACGCGGACAATGCCGTCGATCGTGGTCATGCAGTCGCTCCCGCCACATCTGGCTGCTCGTCATGAACGGCGCTGGCGCCCTGAAGGCAAGACAGCACAAAACCCACACAGTCGCGCGCAAATTTGTGCTTCTGCTCCAGCGGGGGGCAGTGGCCAACGCCGTCGTAGACCGTGAAATGTGCACTGTAGATTCTCGATGCCGTCGCGGCTTCTGAAACATCCAGCACTTTGTCCAGCGCACCGTGGGCCACCCACAACGGGACGGACAATTGTTTTACGTCCTCCTGCTGGTTCCCTTTCGTTACGACTGCATTGATCAGGTTGGACATGCCGTGCAGGTCGTAAGTGCCCAACTCGCGCTGCCATTGCGAAAGCCAGTCAGGATTAGCCTTTACGAAAGCCTCTGATAGCAATGAGGCGGCATATTGGAGGGCTGTTTCAGGGTTCAATACCAATGGCAAGGCGTCAGCTGACGCTTGCAGTTCACGCCGCTGCCGGGTTTCAAACGGCATGGCGCTGGTGGAAATCAACCCCAGTCCTCGCAGTCTGGAGCCCAACTGTTTTCCGAGTTCGATGCCTAGCATACCGCCCATGGAGTGCCCAATGACAATGCAATCTTGCACGCCGCGCGTGTCCAGATCTGCAAGAATTGACCGAGCCAAGTCCTGCAGTGAGGTATCCAGCGCAGGGCCATGCAAAGGGCCATGGGACTGCTGCCAAAGTGAGACGCTTCGCACGCCGTAGTCTTCCAGTCGCTTCATGGTTGTCCACCATATTGCCGGTGACATGAGCCAACCGTGCAGAAACACGGCGCAAGTCCCATGGTGATGCGTCACTTGACTGACCAACCCGGCATCAGTATTCTCGGGTTGGCCCATGCCACGCGCCGCCGCGGTCAAAAAACCGCCACAGCTTGCGAAGAATGATTCGGGGTTTTCCCACAAGAAGAGTCCGCCGCCGCGTGGAACAACAGACAAGGTGGAATGGGGTATGCGCGCGTGCAGTCTGCGAAGCGTATGCAACGGCGCCCAACCATCAAATGCCGGTGCCACGATCTGGATCGGCACGATGTTGTTAGCCAACTCCCCAGGCTCAAAGAAATCGGAAAGCTGAAAGTCCATCCACTTGCGCACCTTTCGCGGATCGAATCGACCTTCGTCGGCCTTCAGTCTGCGCTGAACCATCTGTTCCAACTGCGCAAAATTTGCGTCGGCATACTCTTGTGAAATACTTGAAAGCAACCACCACCACGTGTAATGTGCAAGGTCTCCCGTAGTGGTGATGCTTTCGACGAACCGCGTCGCGAGTTTGGCGATCTTGGGATTCTCACCAGTGCGCACGGGTGGTGCAATCAAACTGGCGGACAGCAAGACTTGGGGATGATCAACCAGCATTCTGAGTCCGATGCACGCGCCACCCGTCCAACCCAAAAGGTGAAACCTGGGATATCCCATAGCCTGCGCTATGTCCACCAGCAAGCGGCCATACCGTGAAAACAGGTCTCGGCCGTCAGTGGCCTCTTCAATCCAGTCGGTGGGCAGGTTGGGTGCCACGATGCTGAATTCCTGGGCCAACTCGGGCCAGATGTGCTCCCATAGATCCATTCCGACGGGTGCCGCTCGCAGGAGCATCAACAATGGCTTGCCATCCTGCAATTGAATGCGCGCCGATACTCCCTTGATTTCGACGACAGTGACAGTTGTAGAGTCCAAATCAGCGACCCTCCACTGATCGGCCATTTGCCGACTGGCCGGTGGCCGAATTCCACTGGACGCGTAGTTCACGCTTCAAGACCTTCCCCAACGGATTTCGGGGGAAATCAAGCACGAATCGTACTTGACTCACACGCTGGGTCTTGCCTAATCGAGGGTTAATCCATTCAAGCAAGCTGTTCTCATCCTCCTCGTGCTCCGGTCGGCGGATGACCAGCGCAAGAGGTGTTTCACCCCATTTTTCGTCGAACGCGCCAATCACCGCGACATCGGCAACAGCAGGGTGTGAAAGGAATACTGCTTCGATGTCTGCTGGAAATACGTTGAACCCCCCTGAGATGATCATGTCCTTCTTGCGGTCCACCACGTGCAAAAAGCCGTTGTCGTCGAGGTAGCCAATGTCCCCGCTGCGAAAGAACTCATTGCCCTTTTCGTCAACCCACTGGCAAGCCAGATTTTGCTCAGGCTTACGAAAATATTCACTCAGTAGAACAGCGCTTCGCCCCACGATTTCGCCAGCTTGCCCGGCCTCGAGTACCGTCTCGTCATCGCCGATCACGCGCAGGTCGGTCCCCGCCATCGCAGGGCCAACACCGCACCCAAAAGGATCAAGCTCTAGACCCGGTCGAACCAAAGTTCCAAAACCTTCAGTCAGACCATACAGTTCCACAAACTGTCCCCCGATCTTGGCCAGCCATTGGACCTTCACAGGCTTTGCCAACGGCGCGCCACCACAAACCAGACCCCGCAGGGATTGAAGGCATGGCCCAGCGAATCTTTTGGATGACAGCGTAACCGCACACTGCAGAGGAACCACGAAGCTGTGGCTAATCTCGTGTGAATCACACATGTCGATAAACCCATCAGGCGTAAAGCGCTCCATGATGTGTACCTGGGCTCCCATCAGCAGCGCCGGCAATAGCATCAACCATGTGCCATTGCTGTACATCGGCGTGGTCAGTAACACCACAGATTGTCGAGAAATCGACAGCTCCGCTGCCAAGCCCAAGGCGAACATTAATCGACCACGATGACTGTGCAAAATACCCTTGGGAATTCCAGTGGTGCCGGAGCTGTACAACAATGAGCAGGGGTCAGCAGAGCGGACTGCGACGATTGGCAGTTCCGATTCTTCATCCTCACCAAACTGCAAATCGGCCGTCGAAATGACAAGCGGTAGCGGCTTCGACTGCAGACTTGTCAAGGCTGCGTCAAGGAGCGCCTTGCAATTCGGGCTGCAAAATATTACTGATAAGTCAGCATCTGAAATCAGCGTGCCAAGCGAGTCGGTCGACAACATATTGGAAAATGGCACCAGGGCGCATCCACTCAACCAGGTTCCGACCATGATAGGGACGAAGCGAGTGTCGTTTTCCATCAAGATCCCGACGCGATGCCCTGTACCGACGCCGAGTGAGTTGAGCTTCATCGCGAGCGCGCTGGCAAAGCGTCGGACATCGCCGTAGGTGAGTTCACGTTCACCCATCTTGACGCACAGGCGCCGAGGGGTGTTTTTTCCATGCAGCGCAATCGCTTGGGGCAAGGATACAAAGATCGATTGTTCAGTTTGCATAGCTATAGCCGGTGTGTAAATGCTGGTCTCAGGTTGGTTCGAAATGGCGCAGTGTGTGTCGGAGGTTCGTTGAAAGCAACTCGGATTTCAGGACGGGGTAAGGTCCATTCGCGCGGAGGTCATTGCGACATCCCGATAGCATCGAAAGCACAAGTAAGCCCAGACAGCATCAAACAAGGGGTTACCGGCCACGTCCAAAGGTGTCGAGGTATCGACGACCGTCACACCATGGTTTTTCAGGGCCACAATGCCCACCATGCTGTCCGGATTTCACGCTGCATTGGTCCTTAGTTGATAGTTACCGTCACCGGCACATCTGCCGGATGCACCGCAATGGTCGGCGCTACGCTTGTCGTGGTGTCGCCGCCTCCGCAAGCGAAGAGAGACAGATTCAGAACTTTGATACCAGTCATCGTCAGAAAGAGTGCCTGACGCCAATCTCATAGGCGCGCGTGTCCTCATTCGGCGCGGTGCTCGCACCAATGCCGGGGAAGGGCACCCCTGTTGCACCGTTCGAATTGCTCACTAGCGCGGCATTGGCATAAAGGGCTGTTCGCTTGGAGAGGCTATAAGCCACGCCAACTGCATACTTGTTGGAAATGCCGATTTTCAGACCCGCGCTCGACTCCGTGTCGGAACGCGACTAGGTTGCTTTCCATTCCACAGCCCCGGCGACATAGGATCCACCAAGCAAGTGGCCTCGCATTGAATTGGCCGAACCGGTGTCGTCTTGCAGGTACTGAGCGTAGAGCTTTCCATCACCTAGGCGCAAGGTGCCCACGATGACTGTTTCACGAATGTCGCCCATCGCAGCCAGCCAGTACTTGGCGAATGCAACACCAACATCAATCGGACCTCGCTGCATATGAAATGCAGCACCGAGATAGTCGCCATCATTGGCGGTCGCTCCGGCATTGGACGCGTTTTCTCCAAGTCCGTACATGAAGCGCCCCTGAAAGCCCTCTGTAAGGGAGCCAATTTCTGAAGGCGTCGAGTATCCGATTGCGTTAGATGAACGGGCGCCATTTGGCAGCGCGATGCCCGTGATCGAACCTTGAAAATTTTGCGGCATGACAAAACTCGAATTGCTTCCAAAAGGGTCATACAAGGCGACCGCGAGAAATGTGGGTGTAGTCGCGACCTAGCCGCAGTTCGCCAAAGGGACCTGACAGACCTACGATGGACTGCCGGTTAAAGGTGAAGCCGGCAGAACCCGCACTTGCACCCGCGCTCCCTGATGCCTGGTTATTGGTGTTGGAACTGAGTCCAACCCCGGAGTCCGGGACAATCGATCCCTCAAGAACCACTCTTGCCTTGAACCCGTTGCCCATATCCTCTTCGGCTTTAAAACCCAGTCTGGATCCTGTGGACTCGGAGGAGTTCATACGTGTCGCGCTGGTGAGAGATCCGGATGCTCTATTAATACCCAAATCAATTATTCCGTAGACCGTGGCGGTTTGGGCGACCGCATTGCAGGCGCTTGTTGTGATAACCATGGTCGCTAGGGCCAGACGAAACGAGTTCATGTGCATGTCTCCTGTAATAAAAAAATTGCTCGTTCCGCTTCGCATGACCCCTGTACCAGGACCTGCGACCTCAAACGAGTTCCGTGTTTGACAGTATCCAAAGCACTCGAAATTCTGACAACTCGGATTTCAGAATTTGTTGCTGAGGGCCATCAGGCAGGAGGGTGACCGTGAGAACGCCAGAAGGGAAAACCCCGCGAATCGCGTTTGGACAATGCGTCTTCGCCAGCGCTAGTTACCGGCTACGTCACTCGTGGTCAGCGAATGCCAGCACGCGACCCGCTGCATGCCGCTGGGCTGGTCAAGTTGTGGCACGGACTGCTCGCATTTGGTAGAGGCGCGTAAGCAGCGCGTGCGAAAGTGACAGCCGCTCGGTGGATTGTGGAGGCTTGGCAGGTCGCCGCTGATCACTTCGGTCTCGGGCAGCTTGCGGCCAGGCACCAGCATGGAGTCGAGCAAGGCCCGTGTATAGGGGTGGCGCGGCGCACGGAAGATCAGATCTGTGCTGCCCATTTCGACAATGCGCCCGAGGTACATCACCGCAACATGGTTACAGATGTTGCGGATTACCGTCAGGTCATGGCTAATGAACAGCATGCTGAAGTCGCGTCGTCTGCGCACATCTACGAGCAAATTGAGGATCTGCGCCTGTACCGACACATCCAGTGCCGAGACCGGCTCGTCAAGCACCAGCACACTGGGCTCGAGCATCAGTGCGCGTGCAATGGCCACGCGTTGGCATTGCCCGCCTGACATCTCATGCGGCCGCCGGCTCCACACCGTGTCGGGATCGAAGCCGACCTCACTCAATGCGGACGCAACGCGCTCACGGTGAGTGTCGACCTGACCAGCGTCCCATATCGACAGCGGCTCGGCGACGATCTCGCAGACGCGCCGGCGTGGGTTGAGTGATGAGATCGGGTCTTGAAACACCATCTGCAAACGTCTGCGCATCTGACGCCGTTGTGCGCGGGGCTGCGCAGTGAAGTCCTCGCCATCGATCAGAACGGCGCCAGAGTCTGGTTCAGGTGAATGCATTAGCGCACGGGCCAGCGACGACTTGCCACATCCAGATTCACCCACCAAGCCCAGTGTCTCACCCCTGGCAAGCGTAAAACTCACCTTATCCACCGCAGTGACCCAAGCGCCATCTGCGCGCCTGAAGCGACGCACCAGATCACGGACCTCCAGGGCGAACGGGCTCATGGTTGGTCACCATGCAGTACAACGGGTCCCGCCAGGTTTGGCGCAACCAGCGGATACCAGCAGACATAGCGACGCGCACCCAACGCGGTGACAGGGGGGCGCTGCTGCAGGCATTCGCCTTGCGCGCGGTTGCAACGCGGCGCAAACGCGCAGCCGGCTGGTAAGGCGCTCAGGTCCGGTGGGCGCCCGCCAATCGAATAAAGCTGACTGCCGAATGCCGCCTCGATGCTAGGGCGTGCTCGCAGCAGCGCCTCGCTGTACGGCATGCGCCGTGCGCTGAAGAATTCTTGTACAGGCGCTTGCTCGACGATACGACCGCCGTACATGACGGCCACGTCGTCGGCAATACCGCTGACGGCCGCCAGGTCGTGACTGATGAAGATCATGGCCATGCCCCGCTCCCGCTGCTGTCGCTTGAGCAGCACCAGGATCTGCATCTGAATCGTCACATCCAGCGCCGTAGTCGGCTCATCAGCGATCAGTAACTTAGGGCCACAGGCCAACGCCATCGCGATCATGATGCGTTGGCGCATGCCCCCGGACATCTGGTGTGGATACTCGCACAACCGCTGCTCGGGCGCCGCGATGCCCACCGACTGGAGTAGTTCAACGACCCGCGCGCGCCGTGCGTGCCGCGCCAGGCCCAGATGCTGGGTCAGTACTTCGCCGATCTGGCGCTCGATCGTTAGTACCGGGTTAAGTGAGGACATCGGGTCCTGAAAGATCATCGCAATATCGCGCCCGCGTATTGCGCGCAAGTGCGACTCGTCAAGCGCCAGGAGGTCCTGACCCTGAAAGCTGATGGTTCCTTGTTGTGTGCTGGTTGCTTCTGGCAGCAAGCGAAGCAACGAGCGCGACAGCACGCTTTTGCCCGAGCCTGATTCGCCGACGATGGCCAGCGTACGTCCGGCCTGCAAATCCAGATCCACATCGCTGACCGCGTGCACCGCGCCTCGCGCCGTGGCAAAGCGGATCGACAGACCCCGCACACTCAGCAATGGCGCGACCGGTGCCGCGTCGGTCGACGCTGGTGTTGCGATTGACGCGCAAGGCGCCAAGGTGTCGGTAGGCCGATTCATCAAAGTGTCTGTGGCTTGATATCAAACAGGCGGCGCACTGACTCGCCGACCCAGTTGATCGCCAGTACGGTGGCAAACATCCAACTCGCAGGTATAAACACCGCCAGCGGAGCGTCGACCAGGTTGCTTCGCTCCGTGGCAATCATGCCGCCCCAACTCGGCTGCGGTGGGCGCACGGAAAGCCCCAGAAAGCCAAGCGCCGCCTCGGCCAAAATAGCCACACCGAGCATGACGATTGCGTACGACAATAACGCCGGCATGAGGTTGGGCAAGATCTCGCGCAGCAGCAGACGCGGCAATCCCGCGCCCAGCAGTTGCGCCGTGATCACAAACTCGCGGTGGCGCAGGCTCAATGTATTCACGCGCGCAATGCGGGCAAAGGCAGGGATGAATATGACGCCGATTGCAAAGGTGACGTTGGCGATGGTCGGCCCCAGGCTGGCCACCAACGCGATCGACAAAATGATGCCGGGAAAGCACAGCATGACGGTCATAGCGCCCATGATCAGACGGTCCGTACGGCCACCAAAGAATCCGGCCAATAGCCCGAGAGCGCCACCCAAGAGAAATCCGATCGACACGCTGCCCAACGACACGGTCAGAGACACGCTGCCGCCATGGATTAGTCGCGCGAATACGTCGCGTCCCAGCGAATCTGTGCCAAGCCAATGCTCGACACCGGGCAGGGTCAGCGCACCGATCAGGTCACCTTCGTCACGGCTTTGCAGCGGCAAAATAGGGGCGCATAGTGCCAGCAGCACGATCAGGCCGAGCCAAATCAAGGCGATCAGCAAGCCGGGCTCAAGCCGTCGGTCGCGCGCAGGGCGTGACGCACTAGCATGGGTGGTGGGTGGCGGAACCGCAGATGGTGCGTTCATGACGGTCTCAGGAGTCGACATGCACACGCATGCGAGGGTCCAACAAAGCGTAAATTAGATCCACTGCGATATTGATCAACACGAAGCCAGTGGCAATCAGCAGGACCACACCCTGGATGGCAAAATGGTCCTGTTGATACACCGCGTTGACCAGCATTTGTCCGATGCCCGGTATAGCGAACAAGGTCTCGATAATGACAGCGCCGCCAACGAGCCGCCCCAGATTGATGCCCACCACTGTCACAAGCGAAAGGGATGAGGGGCGCAGCGCATGTCCAAATAGGATTTGGCGAACGCTCAATCCCTTCGCGCGCGCGACCAGAATGTAGTCTTGCTGCAACGTGCTGATCATGTCGGCACGCAATAGCCGCATGTAAACCGGGAACTCGGCCAGCGCCAAAGTCAGTGCTGGCAACACCATGCCATGCAGGTTCGCCCAAAGGCCGTCGTTGAGCGTGCTGTAGCCCGAGGCAGGAAACCACCCCAGCATGACGGATAGTGCATAGATCAAGACGATACCCTTGACAAAGGCGGGCATAGATAACAGTCCGATCGAGAGTGCGGCGAGCGCCGAGTCGATCTTGGAGCGGCTACGGTAAGCGGCGTAAATACCTGAAGGGATAGCCATTAAGAGCGCCAGCGCCTGCGTCAATAGGATCAGTTCAACGGTGACTGGAAGGCGCTGGCTGATCATCACCGCGATCTTCTCGCGGGTCTTGTACGATTGCCCCAAGTCGCCTTGCACCGCACGTGCAAGCCAGTCGGCATAGCGCACGAACACTGGGCGGTCCAAGCCCAACTCGGTGCGCAGCGAAGCCAGTTCAGCGGGGGTGGCAGATTCCCCCAGAATGGCCACCGCTGCGTCACCTGGCAGCACGTTGGTGACGGCAAAAGTCAGCGCAGTTGCTGCAAACAAAATGGCCAGCAGGTTGAGCACCTGTGGCCGCAGTTTGCGCATCAACGCTCCTTCCACACCGTGCCTGCTCTAATAATGCCGTCAGGGTTGGGTTGAATGCCCTTTATGTTGGCTTGCGCAATGATGTAATTGTTGAAGTAATACAAAAACAGATAGGGCAGTTCCCGCGCCAGCAGATTATTTACCTGGCGATAGACCTTGAGCCGTTCCGCCGGGTCTAGCGTGGCGCGACCCGCCTCCAACAGCCGGTCCATCTCGGGGTTGTCCAATGCCGTGACGTTGTTATTGCCCTTGGAATGGAAAAAGCTGTACACGTTGCGATCTGGGTCACTCCCACCTTGAAATCGGTACAGCATCACCTGGTATTGCCGCGTGCTGGAGGCACGTATCAATTGCACAAACTCCAAGGGCGTGATTTCGGTTTCGATGCCGACCTTTTTCCACATCTGTTGGATCGCTTGCGCAAGCAAGCCAGACAGAGGCGAGGTGCTGATTGTGAATTTTAATTTGACCGGTTTTCCGTAAGCCGCGAGCAGCGCCTTAGACTTGGCTGGGTCGTATTGCGGGTAAGCGTCAACCAATTCATGCGGGGGCAAGTCTGAGCCAAACGGTGTATTGGCCACCTTGGACAACCCCCTGGTGATCACCTTCGTGATTACCGCTCGATCAATCGCATGGGCCAAGGCCTGTCGCACCCGGGTGTCCGAAACATCCGGCTGGGTCAAGTTGATCTGCAGAAAGTTACTGCCCAGACTACCCGGGTCGTATACCTGAAACTTCTTGTCGTTTCTGGCTTCGATGACATCCTTTGCCGGAGCGTTCATCGCAATGTCGAGATTGCCAGCTTTCAGACTGGCGACGCGGGTCTGCTCGTCGCTCATGGGCCGGAGGATCACTTCGTCCAAGTGCACCGGGCCTTTCCAATAGTTGCTGTTGCGCGTAAATACGATTTGCGAGCCGCGTCGCCACTCCTTGAAAACAAACGGACCCGCTCCCACAGGACTGCTCAGGTAGTTCTCGCCATACTTCTTGACAGCCGCTGGCGAAACGACCATGCCTGGTGCCTCCGTCAGCAGCGACAAGAATTGAGCCGATGGCGACTTCATCTTGAAAGTCACCTCAAGGTCTGAAGTGACCGAAACGCTTTCCAAATCCTTCAAGGCCGACAGCCCTTTGTAACGCGTGGCTGGATTCATGAGTCGATGGAAATGCGCCACCACGGCGGCTGCATCGAACGGCGTGTCATCATGAAACTTGACGCCCCGACGCAATGTAATTTTGAACCGGGTCGCGTCGGGCGTCGATTCGAAACTTTCGGCCAAATGGGGAATGAGCTTCCCCTTCTTGTCAACATCAAGTAACGTGTCGTAGACCAATATTCCTGCTTGCTTGTCGTTGTTCGAAGCAAACACCACCGGATCAATCCCGGGCAAATCACTTTCAAGTGAAATGCTCAAAACGCCTCCCCGAACCGGACTTTGCGCATAAGAAGGCAGCGCAGCCCATAAGCCCAGGGCTAGCACGGCGAGAACGTCGACGCAGCGAAGAGCGCGGGCGCAGGCCCTCAACCTAGGCCACCAGGAGTCCGTAAACAAAACCATGGGATATACACCTCCGAACAAAGGGAAAATAGCTACTCAACCCGACTTGGCTGCAAGATACTCATGTCAGGTTCGATCAAGAATCTGGCCGGCATTGCAGTTTTGCTCCACTGGCCAAAAATATTCAGTAACCGCAGCATCGACCAGCATAAATACACATTTCGTGGGCCCAGGCAATGCGTTGTGCTAGCCCGACACACAAGTGATGACCGGCAGTTCAGCGGTTCCAGAGATCAGATCACTTGTGGGCAAATAGGCCCGGAGGACGAGGCGCATGGTGGGATACTCAGGACCTGGCGCGGGCAACCAGTTTTGCTTAGCCTTGTGATCAAGTGGCTCCTCACTTTGCAGACATATTTCGATTCGACCATCCTCTTCAGGCATGAGGTCCGTGCTTCGGTTTCCTATCGAATATCGACGACGGCCATTTTGAACAAAATAGAGCCTTCCATCCGCTTCAACTTGATAAACAGAAATCGACCAGAACGACTTGCAGGAAATGCCACCCGATGGAATCATCACGCGGTAGTTCTTTGATGGGCTACCTGCCTCACCATGCAGATCAAGGTCCGCGGTCATATAGACGGCTTCGTGCGTCGGCAAAGCACCTATTCCTTTGAGGGCAATGGCAGCCCTAAGCTCGTAATGGTTGCCAAAGAGCGCCTCATCCCATTGTGGCCAATGCCATCCGCCCAGGCCATCAGTGCCTAGGGGCTCAGCGGCCTTCAACAGCTCACGAAACCTCGGCAATTGTCCAGTCCAGAGATCTGGAATATCGATCGCGGTCGTTGCATTACTTGGATCAATGCCAAACTTACGCCACGCCGAAAGCATGTCGTGGTCAGATTCGGGGACACCATTGATCGCCAGAACTTCATTCACGACTGCCAAGTAGTTCGCCCCGTCAAGCATCGAATGAGGGGCGACCCGGTGCTGCCGGAGAGTGCCGCCCGGAGCGACAACTCGCGCGATTTGAAACTGGTCCTGAATCGCGCGAACGGCGATCAAATCGGCGTCGGATCTCACCTCTACGCGGATCAATAGCCATGCGTCCACTCCCGGCAAGCAAACCCTCTGTTGCCCGGATGGAGTCTCGCTTGGGTCTGAGCGATGGCAAACCCGCAGACTGATGTCGCCGTCGTGCATGTTGGCGCAACCCAGTAGTTCCACGGTATTCGAGAACATGTCCATAAAGTGCAAGGACCAATACCGGCCCGCAATAGCTGGAACTCGAACTGTGACGGGCCCATCAGCCACATCCAGCCATGCGCTTGAATACAGCGTGTCATTGTTTGGTGTCGTCACTGTCCGACTGGTGTGGTCACTCAAGTCGCGCCGATGCAGAAGTTGATTTGTCACACCCTGTACAGGCCGCGCAGGGTTGTGCAGCGCGTTGTGCCGGGTTCGCGCCATTTCGTATACCGGAAAGGTATAGATGAACGCGTCATACATGGTCTGGGAGATGTCCATCCCCCAGTCTGACCCCGATGTTTTGCGCTTTTCAGACTGACAAAGTTTCACTACAAATCATCCATTGCATTTGTTGCGGGGAATCATGCCGGTATGTGTGACAAATTTCTACTCGGATTTAGCAGGTTTCAGCCGCTTGGACTGAATTTGAATTGGGCACATCTAAACGTTGGCTATCGCGTGCATGAATTGCGCCACACCCGGATTCGCCTTGCTATTCTCCCTGCAGGCAACAACAATATCTGCAGAATTGTCACGCCACGGTGCGGGAAATACTTTCAGCTTCAAGAAGTCCTGATAAACGGCCAACGCACTGGCCGGGGATACGGTCAGAAATTGGCCTGTTGCCGCCAACAGCAAATTGGCTTGATACGAACCATTGATCACCACAGGATCGGGCGGGTCCAATTCCTGCTGAATGAATAGCTGATCAAAGGCCAACCGCGTGTATCCCCCTTTCGGAGGCAACACCCAAGGTCTGCGGGCGAGCTCAGCCAAGTCGACCTTTCGTTTGCGAGAAGCGGGGTGGTTTGCCGCTGCAACAAGTTCCAGCCGCTCTCTTCGAATAGTGCGGTAGGTCATGCTGGGTACCAGATTGTCCCAGTCGGACATATCTGGCATTCGGCTGAGAATCACATCCAACTCACCTCTAGCGAGTCCATTCCACAATTGTGGAACAGCGGCCTCCATGATCGTGAATCTGAGTGACGGATGGCTCTGATTGATGTCGGCCAATGCGCGGGGCAAGATGCCGAGTATTCCCGTGGGTATGGAACCAATGCGCAGCGGAAAGCTGTTTGGCAACTTGGCGGCGGCCTGCGCCGCAAGAAGTTCAGTCTTGGCGAGGCGGAGCCGGATCAACACTGCCGCGCCTTCGATCGTGAGCCCTACTCCACGTTGCCCGCGTCGACCCCTCGCAACCAACAGTGCGCCAAAGGCATGTTCTAGCGCTTTCAGCGCGTGCGTCACTGCCGGCTGTGTCAAATGAAAAAATTCGGCTACTGCACGCAGACTTCCCAGTTCCTCTATTTTTTCCAGCAACAACAAGTCACGCAAGCGAAGTTGTGCGAAACGCGTTCCAAGTTCATGCATACGGAGTCTCTGAAATACTTATCACTTGTTAAAAAGTTATCAATAGATTTTCAGGATTGGAAAGTATAGGCTCAGCGTACTGCGTTGACAAGACCATCTGTCCACGGTACCTCTCACATGGAAAGCAGGAAGCAAAAGCAATGCAAACGCCAATCGCACTTTGTGCCGGCATCACTTTGAACGCAGCCCGATCCGGCTCATTCAATCCGAGCGCAAACCTTCGGCCGTTTGTGGCCAGCCCCATGCGCCAGACCAACGTCCACTTGAGGCGAAGGCCAGTTCAAAAGCGATCGCAGCATGCCTGTGCGGCGGTTCTACAGGCGTTTATAAGGCTGCTGGAAGAACAGCCCTATGAATATTGCACATCAAACCGGATTGCAGATTTGGCCGGTGTTGGCATCGGTACTTTTTACGAGTATTTTTCTAACAAAGAAACTGTTCTGGCTGTCTGGATTAAGGCCCACTGTGATCGTCTCATGCGACAGTTTGACGAACTGATTGCGCGCGCAAATCACATGGATTTGTCAGCTGCATTAGCAGCCGTGGTCAATGGCACATTTGATCTTTACACCGAAGATTTGAGAGCCTGGCCTCAGGTGGCTCTACTGGCGAATGCGGTCACTTCCGACAAACAATCTGCCCGCAGTCATCGGGCCTTCGCTCAACGCTGGCAACAGCTGCTGGAGAAGACAATTGACGACTTCGATAGTTCCACGACGATTCCGGAAGAGGTTGGATCGATTTGTCATCAATGGATGAAGTCAAGGGTTGACACTACGCTTGGGCTTTCGCCCGACTTAATTTGCTCACCGCAATTCCGAGCGGAAACTGTGAGCGAACTGGGAAAAGTGCTGCAAGCTGCCATTCGGAAGTGGGTGCCACCAGTTCAGGAGCAGCCACGTCCGTCACATGCAAGCTCGCGCCTTTGAGATCCAATTACACCTCTGCCGAGCGGCCCAGGAAGTCGATAACCTTTGCGATCAGGTTCAATGAACAGAAGACTTGAAGGGAAGGTTGCTCTTGTAACTGGATCCGGTCGGGGCATTGGCCGCGCGATCGCGCTCAAGCTAGCGGGAGAAGGCGCGCGGTTGGTAATAAACGATGTCGACGACGAGCCGGCAAAAGATGTGGCACAGCTTATTCGCGAGTCCGGAGGGCAAGCAGCTATCTGCAATGGCAGCGTGACAGCACCCGAATTTGCAGAGCGCTTTATTGCTTCAGCCATGGAGGAATTCAAGGGGCTGGAC
>Ga0214919_10005599_pt1 | contig 17710 bp, 11 predicted proteins | sample LL1503_MetaG_FD_177994 | JGI IMG/M metagenome (GOLD analysis project Ga0214919, IMG submission 177994) | Freshwater microbial communities from Lake Lanier, Atlanta, Georgia, United States - LL-1503 | ecosystem: Environmental > Aquatic > Freshwater > Lake | place: USA: Georgia | collected...
ATGTTTGCCCCCGGATTTCAATCAGTTCATTCTGATGGAGCACGTGATAGAGCTACCGAAATTCAAATGATTAAAAACGAAAAGATTGGCAAGTGTACGGTAAGTGATTTCAAAGTAACTCAGGTAGCAAACCTGAAGAAAGACTCAGTGTAGTTTGGCTGGCCCAAGGATTTCAATTACTTTAGTATTTTTAGCTTTACCATTACAAAAGAGTAATAAATCTAGCTAGTTATTTGATCTAGCGCAAAAAGATCGCTTTTTTTATAGGGTATAAACCCTATACTTAAGAATAGTTCTATAGAGCTATTTCATTTCTCCATTAATAAGTTGAGAATGCTGGCATTGCTTGTGATGCTGCAGCGCAGTAAGCCTATTTATAAAATTGATTGGAGTATATAAGGTGAGAAGCAGAACGCCCCCAATTTTTTCCTTGGGGTTTAGACCTTTTTATTTATTTGCCGCTTTATGGTCTGCGTTAGCGTTATTTGAGTGGCTTTTAGAATTAAATGGATATGGCATACGAAGGCAGCAATTAATTGTGGGAATGCAATGGCATGCTCATGAAATGCTGTTTGGCTTTGCCGCTACTGTCATTACTGGTTTTTCTTTAACAGCCGTTCGAGCCTGGACTGGTTTAGAAACCCCCACAGGCCTCTCTTTGGCTTTGCTAGTTCTTTTGTGGCTTTTAGGTCGCATTGGCCCTCTTTTAAACCCATTTTTTGCTATTTTTGATATCGCATTTCTTCCGGTAATTGCAATTGTAATTGGGCGGTTAATTTATCAACGTCGAATGCTTAGAAATCTTTTTCTACCGCTGACCATTTTAGTATTAGGTTTCTTGAATGGACTTTTTTATTTAGCGGCTTTAGGTTATATATCAATCGATCCAAACCCTTTACTTTTTACTGCCTTGTATTTAATTACCATGATTGAAGTCATGATTGGCGGCAGAGTAATACCAAGCTTTACTGCAAATGCGGTTCCTGGAATTCAGCAATTTCGTCATCCCACTTTAGCCAAAGCAACATTATTATTTACCGCGATATCATTTTTAACTCTTGCATTTTTTACGCCAAATATTATTTCAGCTGCCTTATGTTTTATAACTGCTACGCTACATGCCATTTTACTGTGGGGCTGGCGACCACTTGAAACTAAAAATAAACCAATCTTGTGGATATTACATATCTCATATGCTTGGCTGGTGCTTGGCTTTTCTTTATTAGGCATTTACTCGCTTAAATTAGTCTCGATCTATCCGGCCTTGCATGCATTTGGGATTGGGGCTACTGGCGGTTTAATTATTGGCATGATTACGCGCACAGCACTTGGCCATACTGGCAGACCATTGGTTGCTGGCAAGATCGAACATGCATGTTACTTATTAGTGCCTTGTGCTGCTACTTTTTGGTTAATAGCTCATCTGGCACCAAGTTATTTATTTAATCCCTTACTGGCAATATCGGGTGCTTGTTGGTGTTTGGCTTTTTTGCTGTATTTGCATAAATACTCTCCAATAATGTTTTCTGCAGACTTCATTAAAGCTGCTAAATGAATCCTTTAATACCGCAATCATCTGATCATCTGCTTGCATCAAGTGGGCTTAAAAGCTTGACAATAAAAGGCAAAACTATTTTACCGATAGTACAGGGTGGTATGGGTGTTGGAGTTTCAGCTCATCGCTTAGCTGGCGCAGTTGCAAAATTAGGCGGCATGGGAACCATTTCTTCAATTGATCTACGCCGCTTACATCCAGATTTAATGGATCTGACCCAACATCTTCTCCCTTCAGCAATAAGTAAAAAGGCTATAAATCAAGCCAACCTTGAGGCCTTGAAAAGAGAAATTAAGATGGCTCAAGAGGGTTCGAGTAGTTTCGGACTTATCGCAGTTAATGTTATGCGCGCTGTTAATGAATATGAGGCTTATGTTGCTTGTGCTTTAGAGAGCGGTGTTGATGCGATTGTGGTTGGCGCGGGGTTGCCGCTTGACCTGCCAGATCTAGCCGCCGGTTATCCAGCCACAGCATTAATCCCAATCTTATCGGAGGCTAGAGGTGTGCAAATATTGGTAAAAAAATGGGAGAAAAAAGGGCGCTTGCCAGATGCAATTGTGATTGAAAACCCTAAATTAGCTGGAGGTCATCTGGGGGCCTCTTCAGTTGCCGATATTAATAATCCTAAATTTGATTTTGAACATGTTATTCCTCAGGTAATCAATTTTTTTAAAACGATGGGGATAGAGGGTCAAATTCCTTTAATTGCTGCAGGTGGAATCAGTAATTTACAGGACATTCAAAAACTACAGTCCATGGGAGTATCAGGCGTTCAGTTGGGCACAGCCTTTGCGGTAACGATAGAGGGAGATGCAGATCAAGCATTTAAAAAAGTATTGGCAGGGTCAAAGCCTGAAGAGCTGGTTGAGTTTTTAAGTGTTGCCGGCTTACCTGCACGTGCGGTAATGACGCCTTGGTTAAAAAATTATATGAAAGCTGAGGCCAAGTTAAAAAATAAGGCACGTAAAAAGCCAAGATGCACAATGATATTTGATTGTTTGCATGATTGCGGCTTAAGAGACGGTAATGCTGCTTGGGGACAATTTTGTATAGATAAAGTTCTTGGGAGTGCATTAATGGGAGATACCCAAAAAGGCTTATTTTTTAGAGGGGCTGGAATATTACCCTTCGGCGATCAAATTCGTTCAGTGGCTGATTTATTTAATTGGCTGTTATTAGAAGTAATGCCCAAGATAGATAACTATGCAACAAATTAGTATTGATGTTTTAAAGGAAAAATACCTTAAGCCTGGCGAAGAGGATGCTGAGGCTATTTTTAAAAGGGTAGCTATGGGTTTGGCTGCTGTTGAATTACCAGCATTACAAAAAAAAATAGAAGCCCTTTTTCTGAAAAATATGCTAGCGGGAGCAATCGGCGCTGGTCGAATTATGAGTGCTGGCGGAACCGGTATTCAATCAACCTTAATTAATTGTTTTGTGCAGCCAGTTGGTGATTGTATTCAGGATTTTGATGAAGATGGATTTCCAGGAATATATGAGGCATTAAAACAAGCCGCAGAAACTATGCGTCGTGGCGGTGGAGTTGGCTATGATTTTTCGCGCATTCGGCCAAAAGGTGCCGAGGTAAAAGGCACTGCATCATTTGCTTCTGGTCCTTGTAGTTATATCAATGTATTTGATCAATCTTGTTCTACTGTTGAAAGTGCAGGCTCGCGGCGGGGTGCACAAATGGGAGTTCTCAAAATAGATCATCCCGATATTTTTGAGTTTATTAATGCTAAGCGAACCCCTGGGCGCTGGAATAATTTTAATGTTTCTGTAGGTGTTTCTGATGAATTTATGCGCGCAGTTGAAAGAGACAGTTTATGGGATTTAGTTCATAAAGCTAAGCCAAGCGATAAAAATATTACCAAAGAATTTCATCAACGTGCAGATGGGCTTTGGGTTTACCAAACAATCAAGGCAAAAGAAATTTGGCACCTGGTGATGGAATCCGCATATGATTTTGCTGAACCTGGGATTTTATTTTTAGATAATATTAATAGTGATAATAATTTAAGTTATTGTGAATCTATTGAAGCTACGAATCCATGTGGCGAACAACCCTTACCACCATATGGATGTTGTGATTTAGGCCCAATAATTTTGCCTCGCTTCGTTATTAATCCATTTGGATTTGCTGGAACTGCATCGTTTGATTACCCTGGATTTATTGAGGCAGTAAAAATTCAAGTAAGAATGCTGGATAACGTACTAGACGTAACTTATTGGCCTCTAAAAGAACAAGCTATTGAGGCCCAATCAAAACGTCGGATTGGTGTTGGTTTTACGGGTCTTGGGGATGCCTTGATAATGCTTAAATTAGCTTATAACAGTAACACCGGTAGATCTGAGGCGGCAAATATCGCAAAACATTTACGCGACGCCGCATATCAAGCTTCAGTCGATTTGGCAAAAGAAAAAGGTGCTTTTCCTGCTTTAGATATTGAGCAGTATTTGAGCGGAACAAATTTTGCTAACCGTTTAGATAGCAATTTAAAAACCGAGATTCGAAAATTTGGAATTCGGAACAGTCACTTACTTTCAATTGCCCCAACTGGAACAGTCAGTCTGGCTTTTGCTGATAATGCTTCCAATGGAATTGAGCCACCATTTTCTTGGGCTTATCAGCGCAAAAAAAGAGAGGCTGATGGATCAACCAGGGAGTACTCAGTAGAAGATCATGCATGGCGAGTTTTTAAAGAAATGGGGGGAGATATAAATGCTTTACCAGACTACTTTATTACCGCCTTAACAATGTCTGCGGAAGATCATATTGCCATGATGGAGGTAGTGCAGCCCTATATTGATACAGCCATATCAAAAACAGTTAATGTGCCTGCCGATTATCCGTTCGCAAGCTTTGTAAATTTATATTTGAAGGCGTGGCAATCAAATTTAAAAGGCCTGGCAACCTACCGGCCAAATTCAATTTTAGGTTCAGTTTTGCATGTGAATGAAACTGAGCCAGAAGAGATACCAATAACAACTCAAGGTGTATCTAACTTGGGAGGTAATCCATCAAAAAAAGTAGTTGATCGCCGACCCAATGGCGAGTTACCAGCTGTAGCTGAAAAAATTAATTACTGGACTCAAGATGGTCAAAAAACGCTATATTTAATTATTTCATTTTTAAACGTACATGGGTTTGTTAATGGAGAAGAAGTTCAATCAGAGCGAGCCATTGAATTTTTTATGCCAGTAGGCCAAAGTGGTGAATCGCAACAATGGATTACTTCAAGTATGCGCCTTCTTTCATTGGCTGCACGCGGTGGATTTCTAGTAAGAGCGCTAGGAGATATGCGTAAAGTTGCATGGGATCGCGGACCAGTTCGCTTGGGAACTAGGAAAAAAGATGATGGTATCGAGGTGCCAATGTGGCATGACTCTGAAGTATCAGCAGTTGCATTTGCCATTGAAAACATTTTGATAAGGCGTGGTGTTGCACAATTTAATGCACATACTGATATTCAGATTAGTAATGAGACAGCTGAATTAAATACTTCAGGAATGATGAGGGGAAAAAAATGCCCTGAATGTGGGGCGCACGCATTAATTAAAAAAGATGGCTGTGAATATTGCACTAATTGTGGATTTATCGGAGCTTGTGGATAAGATAATTAAAAATGCAAAACGAATTTACCCTCAAACATAAATTAGTCATTATTGGCACAGCACTCTTAGTGCTAGCAATGATATCTATTAGCTTTACTTTGTGGGTAACTTGGAAGCTTGAAGGTGGGGCAGCGGCAATAAATGAGGCAGGTAGAATGCGAATGCAAACTTATCAGCTAACTCTCTTAATTAATGAAAATGAGTCAAAGCTAGCGGCGCAACTAGAGCAAAAATTTGACGATAGCATGCAAGTGTTAAGGTTGGGAGACCCATCTAGGCCTTTATTCGTACCTTGGAATCAGGCAAATACGGCAGTTTTTTTAAATATTCAAGCACAATGGAATGATATTAAACATGGCCTTGCTTTACAGCAGGCCAATGTACTTTCCGTCCAGAATATTGATCGCTTTATCTTTAGCATTGATCGCTTTGTAGGCCTGATCGAGGGAGAGGTTGATTACTGGACTGGGCTATTGCATTTATTTCAATTTGGGATGTTAGCCATTTCTTTGATGGCAACTCTAGTCATAATGTATGTTGGCTATTCTGTTATTTTAGATCCTGTAACTAAGTTACGCATTGGGTTTGATGAAGTTAGGTCAGGCAAATTAAAAACCCATGTACAAATTGATGCCCAGGATGAATTTGGAGATTTGGCTAAAGGTTTTAATGCCATGACTGAAAATTTAAATGATCTATATGAAAGCCTGGAAGCAAAAGTACGCGAGAAAACTATGCACTTGCAAGAGCGCCAAGAAAGATTAGCTGCCATATATGATTTAAGTTCTTTCGTTTCGAGTGAAAATAATTTAGAGAATCTGGCAAAAGGTTTTGCTGATCGTGTGTCATTAATTAGTCATGCAGCAGCAATTGCTATTCGGTGGACCGATGAAGCTAATAAGCGTTATTTTTTATTATCTGGAACAAATTTACCGGATTCAATTTTGGCTGGTGAGCAGTGCATGAATGCAGGTGAATGCCACTGTGGAAACTCTACAGGTATACAAGATATTAAGGTAATTAAATTTAACCTGAACGAGGAGAGGGATCGATTTTGCGTTAAAGCAGGCTTTCAATCTCTTATTACTGTGCCTATACTTTTTCAGCAAAAGTTATTGGGGGAAATTGATTTATTTTATGCTGAATCATGCATTATTGATCACGAGCAATATGCTTTACTTGAAACGCTGGCCAATCATTTGGCTGGGGCAATGGAAGCTCTTCGAATCAAGGCCTTAGAGAAGGAGGCTGCCATTTCTGATGAACGTAGTCTCTTAGCTAGAGAGCTTCATGATTCGATTGCACAATCATTAGCATTTTTAAAAATTCAAGCTAGTCTATTACGCGATGAAATATCAACATTGCAAATGCCAAATGTCAAAGCAATTTTGAATGAACTAGATGAGGGTTTGAGGGAAAGTTATAGTGATGTGCGCGAACTTTTATTGCACTATAGAACTAGAACAAATGTTGAAGATATTGAATCGGCTATTAAGACTACGTTGCAAAAATTTGAGCACCAATTTGGCATTCAAGTAAACCTTAAAATGTATGGTCAGGGATTACCCTTGGCGCCTGATGTGCAAATTCAAGTGCTACATATTATTCAAGAGGCTTTATCCAACATTAGAAAGCATGCTAAAGCGGAAACTGTTACCCTAACGGTAAGGCAAAATCCGATTTGGTCTTTTGAAGTTATAGATGATGGTATTGGTTTTTTAATTGATTTAGATAAATTGGATAGTACCCATGTAGGGATGAGTATCATGAGAGAACGGGCCAGTAAAATTAATGCCGAAGTAACTATTTCTTCTTCTCCAAATGGCGGCTCGAGGGTTTTTTTACGTTTACCTAACTTGGCTTCAATGAGTGCTTAATTAAATAATAATTAATTGGAAAAAATTAGCATACTTGTAGTTGATGACCATACTCTTTTTAGAAGGGGGTTAATTTCTTTACTTGCTCAAGCTCCTGATTTCGATGTAATTGGTGAGGCAGGTGATGCAGTTGGAGCTTTGCGAATTTGTGAGGCCTTGCATCCCGATGTGGTTTTGCTTGATAATCACTTGCCTGGTGCTAGCGGCATTCAATCTTTGCCGGATATTTTTCGCGCTGCTCCTGATGTCACGGTCATTATGCTTACAGTGAGCGAAGATGAGGCTGATTTAATTCAGGCTTTACAAAATGGTGCCCAAGGCTATTTGCTAAAGACGAGCGAAAAAGATGATTTACTTATTGGAATACGAAAAGCATTTAATGGTGAGTCTGTTATTAGTCAGGAAATGACCCATAAATTAGTTACTGCATTTAAATTTAGTAAAAAAAATAATTTAGATAAAAATACTAGTGGCGCCTTGGCTGCCAGTCTTTCACCTCGAGAGTTGCAAATCGTTTGTCAAATTGCCAAGGGATCGAGTAATAAAGTAATTGCTCGTGAACTTGGTATTGCTGATACTACTGTTAAGATTCATGTGCAGCATGTCTTGCGTAAATTAAATCTTTCCTCCCGAGTGCAGGTAGCCGTATTTGCAAACGTCGAGAGGCTCTGCCCTTAGAAGTAGCCCTAAAGGACTAGTAAAGATGAAAAGTCTAGTTCCTTTGCTATTCTTAAATATCCTTTTGGGGGATATTCCTAGAGCAATTTAGTTTTGATAATGACTCATGAAAAGGGAGATTTTCATGAGTGCCATTACTCAAACAAATTCTAAAGCATATTCAGTTCTAATTATTAGCACCTTTGCCTTTACGGTGTGCTTCATGGTCTGGATGATGTTTGGCGTAATTGGCATTCCTATTAAGAAAACACTGAATTTAAGCTCTACTCAATTTGGCCTTCTTACTGCAATGCCGATCTTAACGGGTTCTTTGGTTCGTGTGCCTTTAGGGATATGGACTGATCGCTATGGGGGAAGAATAGTCATGCTTTCTTTAATGTTAGCTTGCGTAATTCCAATCTGGCTGATGTCATATGCAACGCAATATTGGCATTTCTTAATGATCGGACTATTTGTCGGTTTGGCTGGTGGATCTTTCTCAGTAGGCACTCCCTATGTAGCGAGATGGTTCCCAAATAATCGCCAAGGTTTTGCCATGGGTGTTTTTGGCGCTGGAAATTCTGGCGCGGCAGTAAATAAATTTCTAGCACCTGCTTTGGTAGTTGCTTTTGGTTGGTCAGTTGTGCCACAAGTTTACGCGGCTGTCATGCTTGGTGCCGCCATATTATTTTGGTTTATTAGTTATAGTGATTCCACGCATCTAGTGAGTACTAATACCTCATTTAAAGAGCAACTCAAGGCATTAAAAGATCCCAAAGTATTGCGCTATTGCCAGTATTACAGCATTGTTTTTGGCGGCTATGTAGGCCTTAGTTTATGGATGGTTCAGTATTACGTAGGCGAGTTTGGCCTAGAAATACGTACAGCAGCGCTATTGGCTGCATGTTTTTCATTACCAGGTGGAGTTTTACGCGCAATTGGCGGATGGTTTGCAGATAAGTATGGTGCCCACCAAATAACTTGGTGGGTAATGTGGGTTAGTTGGATATGCCTTTTCTTGCTTTCCTATCCTCCAACTGAATTCATCATTCAAACAATTAATGGACCAGAAACCTTTCATATTGGTTTAAATATTTATTTATTTACTGCGCTGATGTTTATTTTAGGAATTGCTTGGGCATTTGGCAAGGCGAGTGTCTTTAAATATATTGGCGACGACTACCCAAATAATATTGGCACCATTTCAGGAATTGTTGGCTTAGCAGGGGGGCTAGGGGGTTTTGTATTGCCTATCTTATTTGGAGCATTGTTAGATATCACCGGTATTCGGTCGAGTGCATTTATGTTGATGTATGGAGTGGTATGGGTATCACTCATTTGGATGTATTTCACTGAAGTCCGTCGTTCTGAACTAATGGGCGGTAAGGCCATTCCATCTGCAATTCAATAATTTACTATTAAAGGCGACTTATATGTCTTCTACTGTCATCACCCGCTGGGATCCTGAAAATAAACAATTTTGGGATGGAATCGGTAAGGCTATAGCAAAACGAAATTTATTAATTTCAATTCCGGCATTAACCTTAGCATTTTCAGTTTGGATGGTTTGGTCTGTAGTAGTAGTGAATTTACCAAACGTGGGCTTTAAATTCTCCACTAATCAATTATTTTGGCTCGCTTCTTTACCTGCGCTTTGTGGTGCAACCCTGCGTATTTTTTATTCTTTTGCAGTACCTATTTTTGGCGGTCGTCGTTGGACGGCAATTTCTACGGCTTCATTATTAATTCCAGCAACTGGGATTGGTTTGGCAGTCCAAAATACTGCTACGCCATATGAAATATTTATCTTGCTCGCATTGTTGTGTGGATTTGGAGGCGGTAATTTTGCATCATCTATGGCAAACATTAGCTTTTTTTATCCGAAGGCACAAAAAGGGACAGCCCTAGGATTAAACGCTGGATTAGGTAATTTGGGTGTATCAATTATGCAATTAGTTGTACCGTTGGTCATTACCACAGGGATATTTGGAGTATTTGGTGGCGAACCTCAAACAGTGATTAAGGCAGGCAATACTTCTTTGCTTTGGTTGCAAAATGCGGGATTTATTTGGTTACCTTTTATAGCTGCAGCATCTATTGCTGCTTGGTTTGGCATGAATGATTTAGCTGAAGCAAAGGCATCTTTCGCAGATCAGGCAGTAATTTTTAAACGTAAACATAATTGGCTAATGTGCTGGCTGTATCTAGGCACATTTGGATCTTTTATTGGCTATTCTGCCGGGTTCCCCCTGCTTATTAAAAGTCAATTTCCTGGGGTAAATGCTTTGAGCTATGCCTGGTTAGGCCCCTTAGTTGGTGCGCTAGCTAGACCTATTGGCGGATGGTTGTCTGACAAGTTAGGGGGAGCCAGAGTCACTTTTTGGAATTTTATTGCCATGAGTGGGGGTGTATTTGCTGTTTTAAATTATTTACCTAGCCATGGAACAGGTGGAAATTTCTTCGGTTTTTTAATTGCTTTTATGACTTTATTTGCTACCTCCGGTATTGGTAATGGCTCTACCTTTCGTATGATTCCCGTTATTTTTCTCACTGAACGTCAACGGGAAGCGAGCCAAACACAGTCAGGACAGGATCAGGCAATTCGTGATGCTAATAAGGAGGCTGCAGCTGTGCTGGGATTTAGTTCCGCAGTTGGTGCTTATGGTGGTTTCTTTATACCCAAAAGTTATGGCTCATCAATCGCCGCAACGGGCGGTCCAGAGGCCGCTTTATATGCATTTATTGTTTTTTATGTTACATGCACTGTGATCACTTGGCGGTATTACAGCCGTAAAAATGCCCCAATGCCTTGTTAAGAATTCATTAAAGGATAAATATGAGCCACTTTCTAGATCGCCTGAAATTTTTAACTGCTGATTCTGAGAAATTTTCGAATGGTCACGGTAAAACAGTTGCAGAAGACCGCACCTGGGAAGATGCCTATCGTTCTCGCTGGCAGCACGATAAGATTGTACGTTCGACCCATGGCACTAATTGCACTGGATCTTGTTCGTGGAAGATTTATGTAAAGGGTGGAATAGTTACTTGGGAAACCCAACAGACAGATTACCCAAGAACTCGGCCTGATTTACCCAATCATGAGCCACGAGGGTGCGCACGGGGGGCTAGTTATAGCTGGTACATGTATAGCGCAAATCGAGTGAAGTATCCAATGATACGAGGACGCTTGCTTAAACAATGGCGAGAAGCAAAATCAATTGCCAAAAGTCCTGTTGATGCGTGGGCCAATTTAGTAGAAAACCAAGAAAAACGTAAGGAGTGGCAGGCACAACGTGGAATGGGTGGATTTGTAAGGGCCTCATGGGATGAAGTAAATGAAATAATAGTGGCAGCAAATATTTACACCATTAAGCAGTATGGCCCAGATCGTATTATTGGCTTTTCACCCATCCCTGCAATGTCAATGGTAAGTTACGCCGCAGGCTCGAGATACCTGAGTCTAATTGGCGGTGTTTGTATGAGCTTCTATGATTGGTATTGTGATTTACCGCCTGCTAGCCCTCAGGTGTGGGGAGAGCAAACTGATGTTCCTGAGTCAGCCGATTGGTATAACTCAACTTTCATTATCGCTTGGGGATCAAACGTACCGCAAACGCGCACACCTGACGCACATTTTTTTACCGAAGTTCGATACAAAGGCGCCAAAACTGTAGCCATCACACCAGACTACGCAGAAGTTTCAAAGTTAGCTGATATTTGGATGCATCCGAAGCAAGGCACCGATGCTGCTATCGCTATGGCAATGGGGCACGTCATTCTTAAAGAGTTTTATTTTATTAAACGGACTGCGTATTTTGACGATTACGTGCGTCGTTATACCGATATGCCAATGTTAGTCATGCTAGAAGAAAAGGTCATTGAGGATGGCAGGACGATCCTTGTCCCTGGCCGTTATGTTCGTTCGAGTGATTTTGAGGGCAAGTTGGGGCAGACCAATGGCGCTGATTGGAAAACAGTAGCATTTGATATCGGTGGTAAACCAGTAGTGCCTAATGGATCGATTGGCTTTAGATGGGGTCCCGACGGGCGCAAAGATTTAGGCAAGTGGAATTTAGAATCAAAAGAAGCGCAATATGACCGAGAAATCAAATTAAAACTGTCTCTCATGGAAGATCAGTTGTTACATGAGATTGTGCCAGTTGGATTTCCCTATTTTGGTGGAATTGTTACGCCTCACTTTGATGTTAATAAACAAACCGATGTATTGGTTCGCAATATACCTGCAAAAAAAATTAGCTTAGGTGAAGTAGATAATAAAAAAGAAGTTTATGTTGCCACAGTCTTTGATTTATTGGCCGGAAATTATGGAATTAATCGAGGCCTAGGCGGCGAATGCGCAAAATCATACGAGGACAATGTGCCCTATACGCCCGCCTGGCAAGAATTAATTACTGGAGTCAAACAGGAGCAAGTAATTGCCGTTGCTCGCCAGTTTGCTGAAAACGCCGAAAAAACGCAAGGTAAGTCAATGGTGATTATTGGCGCCGCAATGAATCACTGGTATCACTGCGATATGAATTATCGCGGCATTATAAATATGCTAATGATGTGCGGCTGTATAGGACAAAGCGGCGGAGGATGGGCACATTATGTAGGTCAAGAAAAGTTGCGCCCGCAAACAGGATGGACTCCTTTGGCTTTTGCTTTAGATTGGATTCGTCCTCCGCGTCAACAAAATTCAACCAGTTTTTTTTATGCACATACTGATCAATGGCGTTATGAAAAGCTAGGGATGGAAGAAATTCTTTCACCCTTAGCTAATAAAGCTGACTATCAAGGCAGCATGATTGATTACAACGTTCGTGCTGAGAGAATGGGCTGGTTACCCTCAGCGCCACAGTTAAAAACAAATCCATTAGATGTTGCGAGAGATGCTCTCGCTGCAGGAATTGATCCCAAAGAATATGTGGTAAAGAATTTGCAGACTGGCTCATTAAAAATGAGCTGTGAGGACCCTGATCATCCCAATAATTGGCCGCGAAACATGTTTGTCTGGCGCTCAAACTTACTGGGGTCTTCTGGTAAAGGCCATGAATATTTTCTCAAGCACTTACTGGGTACGTCTCATGGAGTTCAGGGCAAAGACTTGGGTGTCGATGAGGCTAGACCTTCTGAGGTAGCTTGGCATGAGCAAGCACCCGAAGGAAAATTAGATTTATTGGTTACATTAGATTTTCGAATGAGTACAACCTGCTTATATTCTGACATTGTTTTACCTACGGCAACTTGGTATGAAAAGAATGATTTAAACACCAGCGATATGCACCCTTTTATTCACCCTTTATCAACCGCAGTAGATCCAGCGTGGGAAGCTCGAAGTGATTGGGATATTTATAAAGGATTTGCTAAGAAATTTTCCGAAGTTTGTGTTGGTCATTTAGGCGTAGAAAAGGATATTGTATTAACACCATTAATGCACGATACGCCTGCCGAGCTTGCTCAAGCGTTTGATGTGCATGATTGGAAAAAAGGCGAATGCGAGCTTATTCCCGGTAAAACTGCACCTCAAATTACTCTAGTCGAGCGAGATTATCCTAATACTTATCAGCTGTTCACGGCTTTAGGGCCGCTAATGGATAAAGTAGGGAATGGGGGTAAAGGTATTGCATGGGACACCAAAGATGAGGTTGAGCAGCTACGTGATTTAAATGGACGTGTTAAAGATGGAGCCATGAAGGGGATGGCTAACATTAATACTGATATAGACGCAGCAGAAGTAGTATTAATGCTAGCCCCAGAAACTAATGGTCATGTAGCTGTAAAGGCCTGGAATGCCTTATCGAAAATAACTGGTCTTGAGCATGCGCATTTAGCCTTACATCGTGAAGATGAAAAAATTCGCTTTAGAGATATTCAAGCGCAACCTAGAAAAATTATTAGTTCACCAACATGGTCAGGCCTAGAAAGTGAAAAAGTTTCTTACAACGCTGGATACACCAACGTGCATGAATATATTCCATGGCGAACCTTAAGTGGCCGGCAACAGTTTTATCAAGATCACAAATGGATGCGGGCATTTGGGGAGGGTTTAGTGTCGTATAGACCCCCAGTTGATTTAAAAACAATTAATGGCATTAAAGGGATTAAACCTAATGGCAATAAAGAAATTGTCCTGAATTTCATTACGCCACATCAAAAATGGGGAATCCATTCTACTTATAGCGATAACTTGATGATGTTGACCTTAAACCGCGGGGGCCCAGTGGTATGGCTCAGTGAAGATGATGCGGGTGATGCAGGAATTGTAGATAACGATTGGGTAGAACTTTATAACACTAATGGCGCTATAGCTGCGCGCGCAGTAGTTAGTCAACGCGTTAATCCTGGAATGGTGATGATGTACCACGCCCAAGAAAAAATAATAAATACACCTGGCTCCGAAATTACGGGTTTGCGTGGTGGTATTCATAACTCGGTAACCCGTATTGTATTAAAGCCAACCCACATGATTGGGGGTTATGCGCAATACAGTTACGGCTTTAATTATTACGGCACCATAGGCACTAATCGCGATGAATTTGTCACCATTCGAAAAATGCGCAAGATTGATTGGCTAGATAGTGAAAATAGGAACGCTATACAAGCGTAACAAGGAAAATTAAAATGAAAATTCGAGCGCAAATTGGCATGGTATTAAACCTTGATAAATGCATTGGTTGCCATACTTGCTCAGTAACCTGTAAACAAGTCTGGACTAATCGTCCGGGCATGGAATACGCTTGGTTTAATAACGTAGAAACGAAGCCTGGTATTGGTTATCCTAAAAATTGGGAAAACCAAGAAAAGTGGAAGGGCGGCTGGTCTCGGAAAAGCAATGGCAAGCTTGAGCCCAAGCAAGGCGGTCGATCAAAAATTTGGATGAATTTATTTGGCAATCCTAATTTACCTGAAATTGATGATTACTACGAACCTTTTACCTTTGATTACGAGCACTTACAAAATGCTCCAGAGTCTAAGGCAACCCCAACTGCGCGGCCTAAAAGCTTAATTACTGGGAAGCGAATGGAAAAAATTGAGTGGGGACCCAACTGGGAGGAAATTTTAGGTGGTGAATTTTCTAAACGGAGTAAAGATACCAACTTTGATCAGATGCAAAAAGATGTCTATGGGCAATTTGAAAATACCTTCATGATGTATATGCCAAGATTATGTGAACATTGCTTGAACCCTGCCTGTGTAGCCTCATGTCCGTCAGGGTCAATTTATAAGCGCGAAGAAGACGGCATCGTCTTAATTGATCAAGACAAGTGTCGCGGCTGGCGGATGTGTGTTTCAGCCTGCCCTTATAAAAAGATTTACTATAACTGGAAGAGTAGTAAGGCTGAAAAGTGTATTTTTTGCTACCCACGCATCGAGTCCGGACAGCCTACCGTATGCTCAGAAACTTGTGTAGGCAGAATTCGATATTTGGGCGTCATGTTATACGATGCTGATCAAATTGAACATGCTGCCAGCGTTGAGAGTGAACAGAATTTATATGAAGCCCAATTAAAGATTTTTCTGGATCCACATGATCCAGTAGTGCAAAGGCAAGCTTTACAAGATGGTGTGCCGCAAAATTGGTTAGATGCCGCTAAGAAAAGTCCAGTCTATAAAATGGCCATGGACTGGAAAATTGCCTTGCCGCTGCACCCTGAATACAGAACCCTACCCATGGTTTGGTATGTGCCACCACTTTCTCCGATTACTGGCGCAGTTGAGGCCGGATATGTTGGTGTGAATGGCCATATTCCCGATGTTAGGCAATTACGCATTCCAATTCAATATTTGGCAAATATGTTAACGGCGGGAGACGAGGCTCCAGTAGTTGCTGCATTAGAAAAAATGCTTGCAATGCGAGCTTGGCAACGAGATAAACATGTCAATGGCACTGAAAATCATGCTGCTTTAAATCAAGCCGGAATTTCTGCTAGTCAAGTTGAAGATATGTATCAAATTATGGCAATTGCAAACTACGAAGATCGATTCGTGATTCCAACTACGCATCGTGAATATGCAGAAAACACATTTGAGATGAAAGGAAGTTGCGGGTTTACATTCGGCAACGGCTGTTCAGATGGAGATTCAGAAGCTAGCCTCTTTGGTGGAACTAAGCGCCGCACGATTCCAATAAACCTAAGTGCTTAAGGGGATACGGATGAAAGATTCATTACCACTACGCGCATTATCTAGATTACTTCAATATCCCGATGTCGAACTTCGGGAAAATTTATTAGAAATGAAGCCTATTGTTATGGCCTTGCCAAAAATAAGCAAGTCTGTAGGAATTGGATTAAATGAATTAATACAATATTTACACTCTACCGATCTTTATGTTCTGCAGGAGGAATATGTAGAGTATTTTGATCGGGGAAGGGCTACCTCCTTACATTTATTTGAGCATGTGCATGGCGACTCACGTGAACGTGGTCAAGCGATGGTTGATTTATTACAGACCTATAAAGCGGGTGGTTTGATACTTGCAACCAACGAACTACCAGATCAATTATCAATTGTGCTTGAGTTTGCTTCCACTTTAAGACTAGCTCAGTCAAGGCAATTTATCGCAGAAATGGCGCATGTTTTGAACGCAATTTATAGTGCATTAGTAGCCCGCCAAAGTAGGTATGCATGGGTTGTCGCTGCTGCAATTGAATATTCTAGAGAGAAAGTAAAAATTCTTGCTCTAAAGCTTAAAGAAGAATCAATTGACGAGACTTGGGCAGAACCTCCTGCATTTGGGGGATGCACTACTCAAGGTCAAGGTAAGCCAGGCGATGAACAGCCACTTCATTTTATTCAGCATGCTAAAGATAAACAAGGAGTTCAAATATGAACTATTTAGAGTTATTTATTTTTGGAATTTATCCCTATATATGCCTAACGATATTTTTTTTAGGCAGTTTAATTCGCTTTGATCGCGATCAATACACCTGGAAAAGTGATTCAAGCCAGCTATTGCGTAAAAAACAACTACGTTTAGGTAGTATGTTGTTTCATATTGGTGTGTTATTTTTGTTCTTTGGGCACTTCTTTGGGATGCTCACCCCCCATTTCTTTTATGAGTCATTTATTGCTGCTGGTGAAAAGCAGCTTGTTGCCATGATAACGGGTGGTATTGCAGGTATCTTTGGATTGGTTGGTATAAGTATTTTATTGTATCGGCGTTTAATGGATGATCGTATTCGGCTTACTAGTAAGCCTAGCGATATTTTAATATTGCTTATTTTATGGGTACAACTTGTACTTGGGTTAGCAACAATTCCATTATCTGCTGCTCACTTAGATGGTTCGATGATGTTGAAGCTGGCTGGTTGGGCGCAGCATATTATGACATTTCAGGGTAGTGCAGTTGAGTTATTAAGTGGAGTTAATTGGATCTTTCGCCTCCATATGTTTTTGGGTATGACGCTGTTTCTAATCTTTCCATTTACCCGGCTGGTGCATATTTGGAGTGGCTTTGCCTCTATCACCTATTTATTTCGCCCATACCAAATTGTGCGCAGCCGACGATTGGGTATTGGAAGAAAATAGTCAATACTTAGCAATGAATCACGGGAAATAAAAAAATGGTAAATAGTCAATTGTGCGAAACAATCCAAACTCTAATTTCAACTCGCCAATCCTTTTTGCCAAAACGTTTATTTCAGCCTGGCCCAACTCAGGGGCAGTTAGATACCCTATTTTCAATGGCGGCAACTGCGCCAGATCATGGGTTAATTCGTCCATGGCGTTTTGTGATATGCCCGCTCGAAAAAAGGGGGGAGTTAGCTCAAGCATTTGCTCAATCGCTATTAGATCGAGACTCTTCAGCCACCGACCAACAAGTTCAAGATGCGATGGTTAAGGCACATCGGGCGCCCTTTGTGATGCTGTTAGTCGTTAATGCAAGGGGCTCGGACCATTCAGTGCCCTTAAGTGAACGCATTATTTCTGCTGGATGTGCTATTCAAAATATCTTTCTAATGGCACATGCAATGGGCTTTGGAGCCAGTCCAACGAGTGG
>Ga0214919_10005600_pt1 | contig 17710 bp, 13 predicted proteins | sample LL1503_MetaG_FD_177994 | JGI IMG/M metagenome (GOLD analysis project Ga0214919, IMG submission 177994) | Freshwater microbial communities from Lake Lanier, Atlanta, Georgia, United States - LL-1503 | ecosystem: Environmental > Aquatic > Freshwater > Lake | place: USA: Georgia | collected...
ATAGCTTAAGTAGAAAAGCTGCTTAATATATTAGAATAACTTTTAAGGGGCAAGTTGGTTACTTGCCCCTTTTTTTATTTAATTTACATCCATGCAAATAAAACTTCGCCTCTACCTACTATTATTTGCCCTCTTTTTATTCCTCATCGACTTCGTTTTTGTTTTAAACAATAGCACTCAAATTTCCTTTTTAATTGCTGTACTTATTCTTTTTGGGGTTCCCCATGGAGCACTTGATTTGTACATCGATCAACATTTACATAAGTCAGAAAGTAATCAAAAAATATTTCTGTTAAAATACATTGCCAATATTATTGCCTATGCAGTGGTTTGGTATTTTTTCCCTGTGGCGGCCTTGGTTATATTCATATTAATTACAGCCTACCATTTTGGAGAAATGGATTGGTTAGGAAAAACAGACAATATTATTCAAAAACTAGCCTATTCAGTCATTGGGCTACTATGGATTTTATTATTGCTATCTAAAAATATAAATTTTGCTTTGCAAATTTTTATTAGAATGGAGCGCTCTGCTTTTAATGAAAGTCAATGGACTACTCTCGCTGGTAAAATATATCCCATCACGTTAATAGGTTTAGCGCTTGTTTATATTATTTTATTCTTTTTTAAAGCAGATTTCTTTTCAAAAAATAAATACTACTACTATTTAATTATACAACAGGCTATACTCATTTGTTTTGCCCTTTATATGCCCCTTTGGCTTTGTTTTGCTATTTATTTTGGATTCTGGCACTCTATATTATCATTCGATAAAATAAGAATCACTTTCGGTATGCCCAACAATTTTATTGGTTGGAAGAACTTACTAGTGAAAGCCGCACCCTTCTCCATTATGGCCTGGTTTGGGTTTGTATATATAACCTTCCTAACACTCAATAGCAAGGATGCATCTGGCATTTTTACATTGCTATTTATTAGCTTGTCGGTGTTAGCACTTCCTCATTTACAAATTTTTACAAAGATTAAGTTGAAGCCAGATTAATAGGGGTTGGTAAATTCATTTTTGATTGCCCAGAAATTTAACAATTAAACCTATAAAATATTCTAAGATTTTCTTAATTTGAGTATAATAATTAGCAACTAGTACAGTATCTAATTATTTAAAAAGTATATACTTAAATATTATTTAATATGTCTCTTGCCCCCAAAACAAGTGCATTAGGTTTGAATACTTATAAAGGTAATTGGACGTCCTTACATTCAAAGCATTTGCTCAATCGCACCCTATTTGGTGCCAAGGCCTCAGATATTGAATATTTTAAGTCAAAAGGGTTAATAGCAAGCATAGATGAATTATTGAATGTTCAAACCAGTGCTTTCCCACCTCCATTAAACGATTATAACTCAACAACATTCACCGATCCTAATGTGCCATCGGGTAAAACATGGATAAATGATATAACTACAGATGGCACAATTAATAGCTATCGTCGAAATAGTTATAAGAAATGGCTTATTAATGTTTGGGTAAAGCAGGAAAGAAATATTGGTGAAAAGTTAAGCCTATTTTGGAGTAATCATTTTGGTACAGAAGCGGATACAATAGTGTATGGTTCTATGGTATATAACCATCATCAAATTTTTAGAAATAATTGCCTGGGTAATTTTAAACAAATGGTGCGTTTGGTCACCACTGATCCGGCAATGCTTAGATATTTAAATGGTTATTTGAGTACTAAAACAGCGCCAGACGAAAACTACGGAAGAGAGTTACAAGAATTATTTACAGTAGGTAAAGAGGGGGGTGCTAAATATATGGAAGAGGATGTTAAAAATGCAGCAAAAGTTTTAACTGGATGGAAGATAGATGCCAATTTTAATTCAGTTTTTGATAGCACAAGACACGATACTACTAACAAGACATTTTCTACTTTTTATAAAGGTACTATTATAACTGGGAAAGCCAATGCCAACGGTGCTTTGGAAACAGACGAGTTGTTAACTATGATTTTTCAAAAGGCGGAAGTAGCAAAATACATTTGTCGTAAACTATATAGATATTTTGTTTACTATTACATTGATGATACGATAGAGAATAATATAATAACGCCACTTAGTAATTTATTTATTACAAATAATTACGAGATAAAACCGGTATTAAAAACCCTTTTATCTAGTGAGCACTTTTATGATACTTTATATATTGGCTGTCAGATAAAAAGCCCCATCGACCATGTGCTTGCTTTTTTAAGACAATATGAAATAACATTTCCAGATGCAGTTACGGATTACGCCGATTCCTATTATTTATACAATTATATGGTGAATCAAGTCATTAGTATGGGGCAGAATCCTGTTGATCCACCCAATGTATCCGGCTGGCCTGCTTATTATCAAGCACCTGAATACAACGAACTTTGGATTAATGCAGATACCTTACCTAAACGTAATAAGTTTACCGATTTAATGATAGAAACGGGTTATACTAGAAATGGAAAAAAAATAATTGTAAATACTATTCAGTTTGCTAAAAATGTTTGCCCAACTCCTTCGGATCCAAATATACTTATTGAAAGTTTATTTTCATTTTTAGTGTCTACAGAAATAGCAGCCAGTTTAAAAGCTAGTTTAAAAACACAAATTTTATTATCGGGTCAAACCACCGATTATTATTGGACCGAAGCATGGAATACTTACAATACGAGTCCAACGACCATCAATTTTAATACGGTTAACACAAGGCTTAAGTCCCTATTAAAATATATTATGAATTTGCCAGACTATCAATTGCAATAAAATGGAAAGGAGAAAATTTATAAGAAATAGTTTAGCCTTAGTGGCACCCACTGTAATTAGTGGTAATCCTATACATATATTACAGGACCATCCTTTATTAAATACAGCACTTCTTGCCACATCAAATACAGACAAAGTACTTGTTATTGTTCAATTAAGTGGTGGCAACGACGGATTAAATACTGTTATACCATTAAGTAATTATGCTAATTATAATAATGCAAGAACCAATATAGCCTTGCCGGAAACTAAGGTCTTAAAATTAATGGGTAATAATGCTACAGGTATTCATCCTTCTATGACTGCCTTTCAAAATATGTTTACTGAAGGGAAATTGAATATTGTGCAATCGGTTGGCTATCCTCAGCCAAGTTTTTCACATTTTAGAGCTACCGATATATGGATGTCTGGATCCGATAGCGATCAATATTTAAATACGGGTTGGGCAGGTCGTTTTTTAAATTATAATTACCCCGATTATCCCGATGCCTATCCCAATAACACCAACCCTGATCCCATTGCCATTCAAATAGGTTCACTATCAACACTTACTTGTCAAGGTCCTGCCGTGAATATGGCATTGAGTATTTCCGATCCAAGTTCTTTTTATAATTTAATTGAAGGCACAGATGCTGCCGCTGCAAATACCAATGCTGGGTATGAACTTAGTTTTATAAGAAGTATTGCCAAACAAACCAACCAATACACTGTAAGAATTAAAAAAGCCTCCGATAGCGTAACGCAACAAGTACCTTATCCAAATAATAGTTTAGCAGCACAACTAAAAATTGTGGCTAGATTAATTAAAGGTGGCTTGCAAACCAAAGTGTACATGGTTAATTATGGAGGCTTTGATACACATTCTGGACAAGTCGTAACCACCGATACCACCACAGGTACCCATGCTAATTTATTAAAAGTACTTTCCGATTCTATTGCTGCATTTCAATCAGACATGACTGGTTTAGAAATTGAAGATAGAGTGATAGGGATGACCTATTCTGAATTTGGAAGAAGAATAAAATCAAATGCAAGTGGAGGAACCGATCATGGATCTGCTGCTCCTTTGTTTTTATTTGGAAAAAATGTAAGAGGAGGCGTGTTTGGCGATAATCCAGCTATACCTGCTTCCGCTACTAGTAACGATAATATCCCTTACCAATTCGATTTCAGATCGGTGTACAATACTATTTTACAAAATTGGTTCTGTGTTTCATCGACGGCCGAAATTGAAATTTTATTAAAGCAGTTTCCTACCATTCCACTCATTAATGCTAGCGTTTGCGGTATCAAGGATAAAAATTCGGTATTTGCCAAAGAAGCACTTATTTATAATTATCCGAATCCTTTTACGAATATGACCAAGATTGAATTTAAAACCAGTGGTGGTAATACTTCGCTTCAATTGTTAAATGGAGAAGGAACGGTGATTCAAATTTTAGTGGAAGCCAATTATAGTTTTGCGGGCACCAATAGCTATAATTTATACGGTACAGGATTGTCTGCTGGTGTTTATTATCTTCGCTTGCAAAATGTTGATAAAACATTTATGAAGGCTATTGTGAAGATGTAAATCAGCTTCTTTTAAAATTAACGTCATCTACTTTGAATGTTAATTATTTGATAATGTAGATTGTATTTTACAAATAAATTTAGCCTGTAGTTTTATCAAAATTAAAATCATGAATAAAATTGCATGCGTACTTCTAGCCCTAGTATTATTTTTTTCAAATAATACATTTGCCCAAAATACTTCAAACAAAAAAATAATAGTAATTACCACTGACGGTTTTCGTTGGCAAGAAGTATTTAAAGGCCTAGACAAAGATATTTTAAAGTTCAAACCTTATCAAAATGGAGACAGTGCAAAAACTGCAGAAAATTTTGGTGGTGCAACTATAGAAGAAAGTAGAAAAAAATTATTACCCTTTATTTGGACTACGATTGCAGAAAAAGGACAAATTCACGGAAATAGAAATAGTGGAAGTTTGGTAGACAATGCAAATCCTTATTGGTTTTCTTATCCTGGCTACAGTGAAATTTTAACAGGGCAGGTGGACACCGCTATTAATTCAAATGAATACGCTCCTAATCCTAATACTAATTTCTTCGAATACTTGAATACATTACCTTTTTACAAGGGTAAGGTTATTGCTTTTGGTGCCTGGGATGCTTTCAAAAGAATATTAAATGAAAAAAGAGCTGGTTTTCCAGTTATTAATGGAACTCATGTCGATGAATTTCTTTTAAAAGATCCTCAATTTAAAATGGTTGCAAATTTAATGAAAGATACTTATCAACCATTTGGTGAAGAAGCTTCAGATGGTTTCACTAACTCATTAGCCTTAATGTATTTAAAGTCTTATAAGCCAAATGCAATGTATATATCATATGGAGATACAGATGAGTTATCTCATGCTGGTAACTATCCTGAATATTTAAAAGCAGCAAACCGTTTTGACAATTATATTAAAGCAATCTATGATTTTGTAAATACTGATCCTAGTTATAAAAACAATACAATCATTCTAATAACCACAGATCATGGTAGAGGAGATATAGTTAAAACGCAGTGGACAAGCCATGGTCAGAAAATTAAAGATGCACATGAAATTTGGTATGCTATGATTGGTGCTGGTGTTAAACCATTGGGAGAGGTTAAGGCAAATGAACAAGTTTATCAAAAAGAACTTATACATAAGGTAGCTGAAATTGCTAATTTGAATTTCAAATCTACAAAAGACTAGAACACATTAAGCTTAGTATAAACTAAGCTTAAATAAGCTAAGAAAAGAAAGACCTATTTATACTAGTAAAAATAAGTTACTAGTATAAATAGGTTTAATTATGTAAGCACTAGAAGCTAACTCCAAATTGCAAGCCCAAACCAATAGAGGCTGGTACATTGTTTCCAAACCTAGCTGGTATAGGAACTGATACCCAATAACTATTCATTTTAGTTTTATAAAATACTTTATTAAAAACAAAAACAGTACCATAACGACCGCTTGTTTCAAAAGCTAATCTGGTTAGAAAATTAAACCCATTCGGGTATCTAAATATCAAACCTGGTTGAATAGATAAATTACTTGCTTTTGTTACACCCTTACTGGAATTTATAGAAGGTACAATTTCTATGCTATAAGCCAGTTTATCAGACTTAATTAAGTTAATACCCATTGGAAAACCAACCGTATAAGAATGATCGAAATTATAGGCTGGTAAATTAGATGATAACGTAACTATGGGATGTACCACACTAAAATAGGAGGCTACCTTAGGGTATTCATTCGGCTTTTGAGCATTTGCTAAAAAATGAATACTTAAAAAAAAGAAAAGGAATAAATACTTATTTTTCATAAAATGTTTGCAATTGAAATTATGAGGGTGAAATTATATAATGTTAGATAATTTCAATGTTTTATAACTAAATTTTATTTTTTAAATTTTTATTTCTCTACTTATTTTATTTCACCTTACGTATGGCAGTTTTTATCTTATTAAATAGGGCAGTATTTTCATAAACCCCGTCAAATAAATAAGAACGGTAACCATAACTAAATACTGGCACTGGAATACCGGTATGATCGTTGGTGGCAAATTGCGCACTTAGGCTTTGGTTTTTATAATCTCCATCGTGAAGTGTTAGTCCTCCAGTTTCATGGTCTCCAGTTATAATAACCAGAGTGCCCTTGTTCTCATCTGCATATTGAATTGCTTTTCCAATTAATTTATCAAAATCAATCAGTTCTTTCACTACATATTCAATATTGTTAGCATGGCCTCCATAATCAATTTGTGCAGCTTCTATCATCATAAAAAATTGCTTGCTTTTATTTAATGCAAGCGACTTCGTCATATTTTGAAATGCATTACTCAACCAAGGTCCTCTTCCTTCTTGCACCGATAAGCCTGCTACATGGTCAATCACCAATGTTTTTTTAGTATTGGGCACCGATAAGTCATTAATAGAATGTGTAATAGTATAATTAGGTAGTAAGCTGTCTAAAATTTGGTTGTTTAAAACAGCAGTTTGTTTTTTTTGAAGAATGCTTATTTTATTTATTTTATCATTGCCTGCCCCTGCTAAAATTTGAACATTTGAATTTTTTAGTTGTTGAATTATTTCAATAGAGCTATCTCTATCTTGTATATGCGCATAAAAGGCAGCAGGTGTTGCATCAGATACATCTCCACTGCTAGCAATGCCAATACTAAAGTTTTTATCTACTAAATAATTAGTTAATAGATTTAATTTTTGACCAGCCGGGCTTATTCCTAAATGTCTATTCTCCATTTTTTCACCAGTGGCTATTGAACTAGCGCCTGGTGCAGAATCGGTTACATAATTATCGGCAGAGCTTGTTTTAGATAAGCCAACATGTTTTAAATTAAAAGTAGTAAGTGCGCCTCCATTCGCCGTATAACCAGCATACCATTGAGGTAAGCTGCATCCATCACCTATTAATAAAATAATTTTAGTTACGGGTTGGTCTACACCGTCGTTTATAAACTTAGGTAAATATGTTTCTTGTTTTTTGGTAAGCGTCACATGGGTATTTCCCCAATTTTTTAAAAAATTACCTAATGCTTCAATATGGTCTGTATTGATATAGTCAATTTGCATTTTAATAAACTGTTGCCAAGCGTTTAAATAGTCTGGACTTGCCCAGAATCTAATTTTTTTCCCTTTTTGATGGGTGCTGCTAATGATGGAATCCATTTTTTCACGATCTGCCTTTACCATAATACCTTTACCATTCCATTTAGAATAGCTTGTAAAATCGGCACTGAATAAACCAATCTTGGCTAGTTCATTATTGGTATAGTTTTTATCTAGGTCCCCATCAAAATAAATATAGCTTGGATAAGATTCAAATTCATTGGGCTTGGGCCTATTGCCTGTAATAACTATTTTAATTTTACTTGCACTTATAATAGAAGTATAAGTATTAAGCACCTCCACTAATTTATTTAGGGTTCGGTAGGGGTCGGTCTTAATATCTATAAGTAATTGCAAAGGCAGGCTTGTGTCAGCATAGGGAAAAACATGGTTTGCTTCTAGTTTATTTTTTATGGGGTTGAGGTACCAGTCTTGAAGGGTTCTTTTTTTTTGAATATCGGCAAAAGTATGCCCTACAAATAAGCTATCATGGTAGTAAAATATATCGGCCTCTATAGAACCAAACCCTTGTCCGTAAGCTGTAAAAAAGGGTATGGGGTTTTCATAATCGTTATGAGAATGGGCATTAGAAACTGTGTAAGTTTGGCTAAATCCAGCTTTAAAAAATACAATAGTAAAAACTGAAGTGAATATTAATGCAATGAGTTTATTTTTTTTCATGTTATGGCTTTAGTATATTTTAAATGTGTTTGGTCAAAACCCATTTTTTTATAAAAATCATGTGTTTGTAATCTTTTATTTTGCGCTGTTACTTCAAAAGAGACACAATTTAAAGTAAATATTTCTTGCTCTACAAATTTTACTAATGCTTGCCCAACCCCTTCTGCTCTATTTTCTTGTCGAACAAATAGCTCTTGAATTTCTGCCACTTTACCACAATGATGTAATAAATTCTGTATATGACAGCTTATAAAGCCTAAAGCTTCTCCCTCATGGCTTTCCGCTAGGTAATACAATACATTTTCATCTTTCATATTATGATTAAATATTTTTTCAAATGCATTGATATTGAATGTGAATTCTTCTAATAAACAAACTTGTTCATATACAGTTAACATATCATTTTCTTCTACTTTTCTAATTTTCATCTTTTTTTTATTTTCTATTATTATGAAATTATAAAGTCAATATTACCCCAATATTAATTTTATTAAATAGTGCTATAAATTTTATTTTCTAATTAATATACATTTTAATATTGTGCAAAATTTAACATATGCAAGTATTTTTCAAGAAAATGTTAATAGGGATGATGCTATTAACTTTCTTTATTTCCAATGTCTATGCTCAAGACACTAAAACTATTACAGGAAAAATACAAACCACCACTGGTTTGGGTATTTCTGGCGCAGTATTAAGAGCAATGCCTTCAAAAAAGACAACTCAAACAGACAATGGAGGAAATTTCAAGATTACTATTTCCTCAACAGATAAAACTGTAGAAGTCTCTTCATTAGGTTTCTTAGCGCAAACTTACACTTTACGTAATGAAGCTACTTTCTTCTTATCATTACAAGAAGATACAAAAGCTTTAACAGATGTGGTAGTGACAGCTTACGGTATCAAAAGAGAAACTAAAAGAATTGGATATTCTATTCAAGAACTAAAAGGAATTGATTTAATCAAAGCAAGAGACGCTAACCCAATCAACTCATTGGTGGGTAAGGTAGCTGGTTTAACAGTAGGTGCAAGTGCCGAAATGTTAGGTCGTCCTGAATTAGTTTTACGTGGTTCTAAAGACTTATTATTTGTGGTTGATGGTGTGCCAATCAATACAGATACTTGGAACATAAGTCCAGATGATATTGAAACATATACTGTTTTAAAAGGTACCAACGCTTCTGCTCTTTACGGATTTAGAGGTTTAAATGGTGCCATTGTAATTACTACTAAAAGAGGTTCTAAAGATAAAAAAGGATGGCAGGTAGATTTTAACTCTAGTACGATGGCTGAAAGTGGTTTTTTAGCACTTCCACAATCTCAGGCTGAGTATGGACGTGGTACAAACTACATTTATAGCTATGGTGATCAATTATACGATAACAAACAACGTTTACCAGAATGGGGTCCTCGTTTTGAAGGTCAAAATATCAAACAATACAATAGCCCTTATGATATTGTAACTGGTATTAGAACTGCAACACCTTGGACTGCAAAAGGAGCTAATAACTTTGAAAATTTCATGCAAACAGGACTTATTAATAACAATAATATTTCAATGTCTGCTGCCACTGAAAAATCAGATGTGAGAATTTCTATTTCAAATATGGACCAAAAAGGTATGGCTCCCAATACAAAATTAAGTTCTTATACTTTAGCTGTAAATGGTGGTTATAATATTTCAAATAAATTAAGATTAGAAGCGAGTATGAATTTGAACAAGCAATACTCGCCTAATATTCCTGACGTAAACTACGGCCCTAACTCTTACATTTACATGTTTAAAGTATATGGTGCTGCCGATTATGATGTTAGAGATTTAGAAGATATTTACAAAGGCCCACAAGGGGTTCAAAACTTAATTCCTTACGCACAAGAATATGGTCGTGAAAACAGTGCTTGGTTTATGGCTAAAAAATGGTTACGTTCTCACGACAAAACCGACATTAATGGTTATATCAAAGCTTCTTATAAAGTAAACAACGATTTAACTTTAAACTTACGTTCTCAAATTTCAACTTGGAACCAATTAAGAACTGAACAAGTTCCAGCGGGTGCTAACTTAAATACCTACACTCCATGGTTTGTATTTGGATGGTATGGTGACTATCATGAGGATAGCAGAAGATTAACTGAAAACAACACAGACTTAACTGCAAACTTTGAGAAAAAAGTAGGTCAAATTGGAATATCTGCTTTAGCAGGTCTTTCTGAAAGATCTTTCTCTTACAATTCATTCTGGGGTACTACAAAAGCCTTAGCAGTTCCAAACTTATATGTAATGTCTAACTCAAAAGATGCGCCATTATCTTATACTTGGAATTCAAGAATGCAAGTGTATAGTGCTTTCTACTCAGTTGATTTATCTTTAGGAAAATATGCTACTTTATCTCATACAGGTCGTGTAGATCAATTATCTACTTTACCTGATGGAAATAACACTTTCTACTATCCTTCAGTTTCATTAAGCTCTGCTTTAAAAGATTACATGAATTTACCTTCATTTATTTCTTTTGCTAAAGTGCGTGCTTCTTATGCAGATGTAAAAGGTGGTTTAACACAGTCTACTATTCCTTCTGCATTTACTGCTATTACTGGTACGAGTACCAATGGTGGTTTATTAGGCTATGGTTCAGATTTGTACGGTTCTTATGATGGACCTTCTTATACCAACCAAAACTCTTATTCATTCCAATCTTATTATAATGGAACACCTTCAGTAGGTTTCTCAAATACTATTGCAAACGGTGCATTAAAACCATTTAATCGTACTTCATATGAAGGCGGTGTGGATTTAAAATTTGTAAAAAATAGATTAGGATTTGATTTCACTTATTTCACAAGCTTTAACGGACCTCAAATTTACGCTTTACCAGTAGCTTCTTCTACAGGCTACAGTGCGCAAAACGTGAATGGTATTACATCTAAAAAAGTTGGTTTTGAAATTACTTTATCTGGTACACCTATCAAATCGGCTAATTTCAACTGGGATATTAATGCAACCTATGCAACTTATAAAGAAACCTTGGATGCCATTTATGGTACTGAAACAGGTTTAACTTTAAACAACCATATTTTCAAAGTGGGTGATCGTTTAGATGCCATTTATAGTTCTGGTTTTGTTCGTGATGGTTCAAACAATATTATTTGGTCTGGCGGTACTCCATTAAGAGCACCTACAGATGTTACAAATAAAAAGTTTTTAGGTTTTGCAAATCCTGATTATACATTTGGTCTTACCAATAAGTTCTCTTACAAGAATATAAGCCTTGGTTTCCAAGTTGATGGAAGAATTGGTGGTTCTATTTATGATGGAATTTACCATGATGGCATGAATGGTGGTACTGCTTTAGAAACTGCAACAGGTTTAATTGGTGCTGCTCGTTTAGCAGAATGGCAGTCAACAAACAATGGTACATCTGCTATCGTTCCTAAATATATTGGAGAAGGTGTAAAAATAGTATCTGGAACACCAAAATATGCTGGTGGTGCCATTACTAACTTATCAGAATTAACATTTGCACCCAATGATGTAGCTGCTAGAGTTCAAACAGTTGCTGGTGGATCTGGTTTCGGTGGTGTTGATGAATATTGGATGACTTCTCGTTCATTTGTAAAATTACGTGAACTAAGTATTGCTTATTCTTTACCAGCTAACGCATTAGCTAAAATGAAATTCATCAAAGGAGCTACTTTCTCTTTAATAGGTAGAAACTTATTGTACTTCGCAGAAAGAATGGATCAAGACTTAGATCAGTTTGCTGCAGGATTCAATGATTCAGATAGGTCTTTACAAACAGGAGGGCCATTACAGTCTGCAACTGCAAGAAGATTTGGATTTAACATTAATCTTAACTTCTAAAATTAACCATGTATAAAAGTAATTATATGAAAATCAAAATTAGCAATATCATCTTAGGCTTAGTAGCTATAAGTTTTGGTATCACAGGTTGTCAAAAAGGAGATTTATTATCCAATCCGAATGTAGCTGCGGAAAGCTCTACTATTCCTTCATCTCTTTTATTAAATCACATTACTGCGAACTTAATGAAGGATGAAGATCCTATTGTTTCAAACGTATCAAAGTGGAACCAATATACAGTTTCGAATTATACCTATTATTATGGTAATAATTCTTATAACTGGTCAACAACTGGAACGACTTATGATAATATTAAGTATTGCGTAAAAATGGAAGAGCAAGCATTGAATCAATTTAAAAATAGAACCAATGTATACTTTGGTTTAAGTAAGTTCTTCAAAGCGTATTCTTATATCTGGTTAACTCAAAGAGTAGGAGATATCCCAATGTCACAAGCTAACGATATCAATAACTTAACTCCTAAGTACGACACACAGCATGATGTATATAAGCAGTCATTAGCTTTATTAGATTCTGCAAATATCATCTTTGGGTCATTAATTTCTACAGCGAATGCAAATACTAAAGTAGATGCAGGTGATATATTCGGATTAACTTATTTACAATGGCAAAAAGTTATCAACTCATATAAGTTAAGAGTATTAATTTCTTTAAGCAAAAGAGCAGAAGACAATGCAGATTTAAATATTAAATCTCAATTTGCAGCTATTATTGGCAACCCAACTCAGTATCCTATTATGACTTCTAATAGTGATAATATGGTATACAAATTTAACTCAGCGTATAACCAATATCCTCCTCAGAGATATGGATATGCTCAGTATAATAACTGTATTAATATTTCTAAAACTTGGACCGATGCAACTGTTCCTAATAAAGATCCTAGAGTTATAGCATTATTATCTCCAGGTATTTTAAGTATAGATGCAGCAAACCCAGTGGGTAGTTTCTCCAACTATGTGGGTCAAGTGCAAGACTCATCTATTGGTGCTATGAAATATTCTTTTACAAACAATACCCCACTTGCCTCTTTAAACTATAATAGATATATGACTCCATTGAATATTGGTGGTACCATATCTGAGCCTTATATTTTAATAGGCTATAGCGAGTTATGTTTTAATATTGCAGAAGCTGTAAACAGAGGATGGGTAACTACTCAAACTGCTTCAACTTGGTACACTAAGGGTGTGCAAGCTTCATTAGATTGGTATGGTATCAAACAGGGTGGAACTATTATTGTAAATAATAATGATGGTACTAAACCAAATTTAGGTACTGCAACTTTGGATGTGAATACTTTCTTAACGAATATTGCTTATTCTTCTGATGCAGCAACAGGATTGAATCAAATTTTGACTCAGAAATATGTTTCTTTCTTTTTAAACTCAGGTTTTGAAGCATTCTACCAATGGAGAAGAACAGGGGTGCCTGCTTTTAAAGAAGGGGGTGTGGGTATTGGAACTCCATCATGTAAAATTCCATTAAGATGGCAGTATCCAGTAGATGAAGTGAATTACAATAAAACCAATAATGCAGCAGCTATATCTTCTCAATACGGAGGTACAGACGACTTGAATGCTAAAATGTGGTTAATTAAATAATTTTACTTAACAAGTACAATATTAAGTGGGAAGCATTATGCTTCCCACTTTTTTAATTTATAATAAAAACGTTTTATGAAAAATCTTGTATTGTTTTTTTCAATGATCTTAATGTCTTCAACAAGCTTTACTCAAATTGCAGACAGTGCCAGTAGAGAGGTTAAATTGCAAGGTGCCGTTAATTTTAGAGATATAGGAGGTTATAAAACAAAGGACGGCAAAAAGGTTAAAATGGGCTTATTATACCGATCTGCTGCATTAAACACCTTAACCGATGCCGACCTTACTAAAATTGCAGGTTTACATATTAAATACGATTTTGACTTTAGAGGCCCCTATGAAGTAAAAACGGCACCAGATAAAATACCTACAGGTACAACTCGTATATCACTACCTGCGGGCAGTGAAAATGTTGGAGATAGCAACTATATGAAGAATATGGGGAAGTATATGAGATCAGATTCTTTCTTAATTAGTTTTTATACTGTTTTGACTCCATTTAAAGACCGTTACACACCTTTATTTGATAGTTTGCTGTCCAATAAAACAGCTAGTCCAATGCTATTTCATTGCACTGCTGGCAAGGACAGAACAGGTATTGCAGCCGCTTTAATTTTATATGCACTAGGAGTGGATGAGCAAACTATTTTTGAAGACTACGAAGCAACCAACTATTATCGTCGTAATGAAAATGCCAAAACCATTACTCAAATGACCAAGTATTACGGTTTGGATGAAAAAACAGCTAGTAATTTAATGGGTGCAAAGAAGGAGTATATAGCTGCTACTTTTGACACTATTAGGGCTAAATACGGAAGCATTGATACTTATTTACAAAAGGAACTAGGACTCAATACCTCTAAAATAAATAAGCTTAAAAAGGCCTATACAGAGTAGTAACAATTTAATGCAGTAACAATTTATTAATATCTAGGTAACCTTTTCTTTACATTCATTGGCGCTTATTTGTTTTAAATTTGTTTCTTTTAAAAGGGTAATTTATGTTAATTAAGGATTGGCAAATAAGAAAGGCATTACTAACCGATTTTGAATATTTCTATCAAGCCATACAGGAAGTATATGGTAAACACATTGATGAACAAGTGTTTCATGAACAATTTAAAAAGAAGTTAAACAGTAAGTCTGGCTTTATATACATACTAGAAACAGTATTAGGCAATCAAATTGGATTTATTGTATGCGATAAAGTTGAAAGCTTTATAGACAATAAGCCTAATATACAAATTCACGAATTTTACATAGCTCCTAATTATCGTAAAATGCATTTAGCAGACGAGCTATTTTTATATATTTACGAAAAAGCGTCTAAACTAGGTTTTAATAAAATAGAAGTGCTCTGTAATTTAACTTCTACCACCACGCAGAATTTTTATACTAGAAAAAAGTTTAAGCCTACCAAAAAGTTATATATTAAACATATATAAGTTCTTAGATAATTTTCTCTTTCTGTACAGAATACAATTTGTTAATCTCCAATTCATATTCTGGTTACAATTATGTTCTATATTGCTATTGAATATAATTTGTAAAACATGTCCCCACGAAGTATTTCAGTAAAAGATATCTACAACTTATTTCCCAACAATAAGATCATGGATACTCTACCTTTAATTAAAGTGGAGTTAATTATTGAAGTAAGTTTTGAAACCTTTGGCCAGGTCTGGTATACAGATGAAAACTGCCGCCCTTGGATAAAAGAGTTTAGAGGAAATAGTTGGGCAAAAGAAATATTACTCAAAGACAGTCGTAAGCTAGGTTTCAGTGCTTTTTTAAATAATCAATTTCAAGAAAAGGGACAATGGGTGAAGCTTATCAAAAAACTAGATAATGAAGTGGTAGATCAAAAAGAATTCAAAATTGATGGAGATAAATTATTTGATGGTTGGTTTAAACTGGGTTAGCAAGTTAGACAAAGTAAAGGTGAATGTCTTTTGTAGACAAAACGGGGGATGTTTCTACATTCCCTTTTTTATTTGATTAATTGAATAAATTATATCGAATGATACAATAAATAGCCTTGAAGCCATCTTTCCAATTAATTTTCTTCCCTTCCAAATACGTTCTTCCATAATAAGAGATACCCACTTCATAAATACGAATGCCTTTAATTTTAGCAATTTTTGATGTTATTTCAGGCTCAAAACCAAACCTTTTTTCTTGTAAGGAAATAGTTTTTATAATACTAGTTTTAAAAAGCTTATAACAGGTTTCCATATCTGTCAAATTTAAATTGGTAAAAAAATTCGACAAAAAAGTTAGGAACTTATTTCCAATGGTATGCCAGAAGAATAAAATTCTATGCGGGGCACCTCCTATAAATCTGGAACCATAAACAACGTCGGCATAACCATCTAATACTGGCTTTAACAGCTTATTAATTTCAGAAGGGTCGTATTCTAAATCAGCATCTTGAATAATGAGGTAGTCTCCTGTTGCGTTTTTGATACCAGAATGAATAGCTGCCCCTTTTCCTAAATTTTTCTCATGCTTAATATATATAATTTCAGCTGTAGGGTTTGTCTTTATTATATTTTGTATTAAATGCTCTGTATTGTCGGTAGAACAGTCGTTAACAATAATAATTTCCTTTTTTATATTATTTACAAGATATAGATTTAATAATTTATCTACTATGATACTAATAGTAGATTCTTCATTAAATGCAGGAACAATTATTGAAATTTTGTTGATAATCATTTGTATATTTATAGGGGTTAAAAATTAACTAAATCAATTTAAATAAAATATTTTAAATTAAAGAATAAAATTAATTTAGTAACAATAAATTATTATAATAATGTTTTTTTATAAAACAGGCAAGTTAGAGCAACAATATTTATTCTATATTATTCTATGTATAGTTGTTTATATTATAGGTAGCATAACGGTACCCTTAATGGAAATTGATTCAGTTCAATATGCTAATATTTCAAGGGAAATGCTCTTAAACAAAAGTTTTCTTCAAGTTTATGACCAAGGCAAGGATTACCTAGACAAACCCCCCTTATTATTCTGGTTTAATGCTTTAAGCATGTATATATTCGGCATTAACGATATTGCCTTTAGACTACCCTCTATTTTTATGGCAGTTTTAGCTATTTATAGCACTTACAAGTTTACTCTCCTATATTACGCTAAAGAGATAGCATTATTAGCTGCCTTGGTTTTGGCAAGCTCTCAGGCCATGTTTTTAATAACCCATGATCTTAGAACAGATACGATGTTAATGGCATGGGTAATATTAGGTATTTGGCAGTTTTCAAATTGGTTATTCACCAAAAAATGGATTTCCTTGATATTGGCATTTGTAGCTGTTGCTTTTGGCATGATGACAAAGGGCCCCATTGCCTTAATGGTGCCTATTTTTTCATTTGTGCCTCATTTTTTAATGCACAGAAATTTTAAACTACTTTTTAAATGGGAATATTTGATAGGGGTACTTATCATTCTAATTTTATTAACCCCTATGGATATTGGCTTATACCAACAATTTGATTTACACCCTGAAAAAGTGATGTATGAAAAAACGGGAACCTCTGGACTAAGATTTTTTTATTGGACACAAAGCTTTGGCAGAATTACAGGAGAAAGTGTTTGGCACGAAAACGGCTATTTCTTTTTCTTATTTGAAAATTTATTATGGGGGTTTTTACCATGGATATTATTTTTTATAATAGGATTAGTACTAGAATTTTTCAATACAATTAAAAATAAGTTTCGTTTACAGGGTCATGAAGAGTGGATAAGTACACCAGGCTTTTTAATTACTTATACTGCATTGGGTATTAGTAATTATCAGTTACCTCATTATATTTATATTGTTTTACCATTCGCCTCCATTATTGCTGCAAAATATATTTATTCTTTGATTACCATAAATGAAAATAAAAAGCTTAGAAATATTTTATCTATTATCAATGGCATTTTATTTAGTTTGGTCTTGTTTATACTCATTGTTCTTTTAGTAATTCCATTTAATTTAAATTATTACTTAATTAGTATACTATTTATAATTTTTATTATTGTTTTTGGCTATTCTATTTATAAACAAAAGCAGTTAATTCCTAAAACCATTCAATTCGCAGTATTTACTATATTAAT
>Ga0214919_10005602_pt1 | contig 17709 bp, 18 predicted proteins | sample LL1503_MetaG_FD_177994 | JGI IMG/M metagenome (GOLD analysis project Ga0214919, IMG submission 177994) | Freshwater microbial communities from Lake Lanier, Atlanta, Georgia, United States - LL-1503 | ecosystem: Environmental > Aquatic > Freshwater > Lake | place: USA: Georgia | collected...
TGATTTTGATCTGCTCTGGGATCTCTATGACTAAAGCGCGGCCTATAAAATAAGAAAGTTCAAAGTCTGAGCTGGTCTTTCCATCAGGAATAAAGTGAGCTGGGAAATCGATGTGCGTGCCTAGATGGTTGCTCATGCTGATGGCGCACAAAGAACAAGCGTCCCCATGAGCACAAGAAGAAATAATGGTTCTAGAAAATGGAGTATCTCCAGGATAAATAATACTGTTTTCGGAAATGGGTCGGGTGATATTGAAAAATAAAGGGGACTTGGAAGGCGCCATATTTTTGAGTGCTCCAGCAGAGATACTTATTTAAATTTGAAGATTAAATCTGGTGGATTGCTCTAGAGATTTATAGGAAAATTTTGGCTTTTAAAGTTATCAAATAAGCCCCATGAGCAAAATAGAAGAAATCGTTAAAACGCTAAATTTATCTAAGCACCCTGAAGGCGGTTATTACAAAAGAAATTACGAAGCTTCAGATTGGATTGTCGCTCCAGAAAGATTCGCAGAGCCAAGAGACCGGCCAATCTCCACCGCAATTTATTATTTGTTAGGCGCGCAAGATTTTTCAATGTGGCATCGGATCAAGTCTGACGAGCTTTGGCATCACTATGAGGGACTGCCTTTAAAATTGAGCATTTTTGATCAAGAGACCGGTCTTGTAAGTGAATCTATTTTAGGAAAAGTCAGTGAAGGCTTTGTTCCACAAATAGCCATTCATCAGGGGCTATGGTTTTCTGCAAAACCTCTTGTGCTAACAGGTCCAGATTCTGAAGATTCAGCAGGCTATGTTTTATGTGGCTGTACGGTTTCTCCAGGTTTTGATTTTAGAGATTTTGAGTTGGCGGGTAGCTCGTTTGAATTACCGATATAGATCAAGCCAGCCAGATAATTTTTTTAGAAGCAGTCTTTGAGAAAATAAAAGAGAGGTTTTAAATGCCAACTCTATTAACACTGATGGCGATAGGGGATGTCTGAGTCTTGTATGCGCCTTGATTATATTTTTCATGACGATAAATTCGACGACTTATTTTTTGACAAGGGTAAGTCGTGGCTTCACAGAGTTTTTTTCAAACATGTAAAAATCAGATAGAAAAATTTAAAAAATTAGTTGGTGAGCTGTGGCCTTATCCAGTGATGGCTATCCCTTGTTTTTTTGCTTTGTTTTCACTTTTTGTACCGCCTCATTTTTCGCTAGAGGGGGCTGAGCCAGTCTACGTCGCGTTAGGCGTCATTGCAGTGATGATTGTGACCATTGTCTTATTTTGTGCAGAAGGATTTAGAGATGGCCTTTCTTTACGAGGAATGGTTCTGCTCAGAGAATCAGGTATTAAAGAATTAGCCATTTGTTTTTTTATTTTTATTGCTTGTGTGCCTTTTTTAAGTCATCCGAAAAATTCAGAGGTTGAAACATCTTATGGGACAGTGATGACAATGAGCTCTGATGCTGGCATTTCGATTTTATCTGGCAATATCTCGAACGTTTCAATGAATGAAGCTTCAGAGTCTGGTTTTCTGGAAAGAGTTGATGATTTCTTGTTACTGCTCTGGATTATTGGTTTTGCTGGATGGGCAGGGTGGAGTTTTTGGAGGTTGCTGAAAGTTATTTCTGAAAAAAATTTTTACTTTAAAGGATTGTCTAAATTTGTTAGGGAAATATCTGTTAAAAATCCAGATGGGACATTTGATTGGGAAATTTTATTTAAAGAAGATTTAAATAAATCAGTCAGAAATTTAGATCCTAATCTTTCAGGATATTTAAGTTTTTTTAATGATAATTTTGCTTTTTTTAAATCCTGTTTAAGTGAATCTGATATAGATGGATCAGCAATCAAAAAATGGATTTCAAATCCGATTCTTGAGGGGTTAATTAATTCATTTGAAGCAAAAAATGATCGTTGTTTCAGTAGAATTTTGCTACCAACCGTCAAATTGCTTTTTAAAAATGATAAGCAATTGGTTGCCCACTATCCAAAATGTCTTTATGAAAGAGCAAAAAATAAACATTTGATGCTAAAGAAGCTTAATGATGAACCTGACTGTATAGAGTCTTTTCTAGATTTTGTTTTTTCTCCAAATGAGAATGAACCAGAAATTAGTCCTGAAATTGTCAAAGCAGCGGCTAAATTTTTGATAAGCATTGCGCCTGATTTTATGGGGGTAGAAGATCGAGTTGATGAATTTAAGGGCATCTATAAAAACATCGTAAGTTCATTTGAGGGCAATGTTATGAAGCGCCTTTCTCCTGGCAACGACATCATTTATCAATTTAATTCTGTTCTATTTGGATACTTGTTAACCGCATTTAAAACTAAATTCGATTCAGAATTTTTTTGCGATGCACTTAGTTTTTCCTGTCTTGAAAAATTTAAGTTCCTAGAAGGCGAGTACTATCAAAGTTGGTGTGCCAAAGAGTCAACTAATTTTTGTAGTGATCTTATAGTTTGGATAAGCAGTTATAAGAATTTTTGGATAGAAAATCTTCTTGCCCTGATGGTACTTCTGAGACTAAAAATTAATTCAAATTAAATCTTAAAAGAGATAAAAAAATAAATGGAAAAAATCACCTACAGCACCTCGCCTTTAAAATTAAATTCAAAATATCTTTTGGTCATCATCATGGCCTATTTTGTTGCCATTCTGTCAGCGGATGTGGTGGCTTATAAGTTTGTCGGATTTGGAAATTTTGTAATTTCTGGGGCGACTATTGTTTTCCCACTGACCTATTTGTTTGGCGATATTCTGACTGAAGTTTATGGCTACAGCATTGCAAGGCAGATCGTTTGGTTAAGCCTAATTGGTGAGCTTCTTTTCGCACTGATCGTAAAGGGTGTGTTGCTTTTGCCTTCCGCGGGTTTTGCGAATTATCAGCAAGCTTTTGATCTGACAGAAGGGTCTATGTATTTATTTGTGATGGGCGGTGTTGTCGGGAATATATTGAGTAGCTTTTTAAATATTTATTTGATTTCGACTTGGAAAATTTTATTAAAAGGGCGCCTGTTTTGGATCAGAAGTATTATTTCAACAGCCATTGCAGAGTTATTAATTATTGGCGTTGCTGTGGCGATTGGTTTTTCAAATAGGCTGACGTTTCATCAGGCCTTTGATGTCTTTGCTTGGGCCTATGTGCTCGAAATGATCTATGCCTGTGTTTTTGTTTGGCCTGCCTGGTGGCTGAGTTGCGTTCTTAAAAGGGCTGAGGGGATTGACGCGTATGATTACAACGTCAATTATAACCCTTTTAAATTTTAATACGGAGAATGCTCAACGACGTCCAGAGCCACTGCGGCAGCTCGGTCAGAAGAGCGGATGTCAGAACTTCCAATTGCCTCATCACCGCCGGACGTATCGAGCTCATTGGAGATGGATCGGATCGCCAGGGCTGGCACTTTAAAGACGGAGGCTGTGTGATAAAACGCTGAGGCTTCCATGTCCATACTGGATACACCGGCTTCACGAAGTAGACCTATTTTTTCTTTAGGGGATGGGAAGTTATCACTGGTTGCGAGACACCCCAATTTTTTCCAATCAGCGGGTTCTCTATTGGCAATTGTTAATAATTTTTCATCAGCAAAATATTCTTTCGGAAGTCGACCTTCTCCATGACGAAGCTCTAAACAAGATTCGAAAGGAGTTGATTTTAGTGCCTCATGGATGCCCATTAAGTCAGCATCAAGACAACGTTGTCCAAGAACAACATCACCTGTTCGTAAAGACATATCTACGGCACCTGCAGTTCCTGTAAAAATGGTTATTTTTGGAGAGAAGTGCATATAAGCCATGATGAAAGAAGAGGTTGCCTGAATTTTACCCAATCCAGAGTGAGTGATAACAACACTTTTCCCTTTATAGGATCCAATAAAATATTGCATGGAAAGATCAGAGTGGACTGGGTGGCTCGTAATGCTTAAACCTTCAATCTGAGTTTTGTAATAGTCCATCTCACCCAAGAAAGCAGAAAATATAATGGCATCGACTTCGAGTCTCATAAAACACTCCTACAAAAATTTTTCTATAAATTAAAAATAAGGGAGTGAAGATTACTACAGTGATAATAATGCCTACAAGACCTCTAGCGACATATTTTTTTACATTATTTTTTATCAAAATGCTGGTGATTAAAAACAAAATTTATTCTTTCGAATGTTCTTATTAACTCTTAAAGTGCGCAGTAGATTTTAATAAAGTTTTATTTGAACATGACGACACAATGTTATCTATTTTTTTGTAGGCAAAAAATGTTCGTATTTTTTAGCTGGCCCAGAAAATTAAACAAGACTCTTGGTCTAGTAATCTCTCTGATGAGTACAAGTTATAAGTCAGTGCTTGCAAGTCGTGGCGCAACATATCGGATCGAAGAAATTGACGCTTGTTCTCGTAAGTTAATCATTCGCTGTCGAGGTCTTCGTACAGTGATAAAAACTTCTTTCGAAGAAGCAGTTTACAACGCTGATTTAATCGCAGGTCTTTCACCTATTCAGGCCTGCGCTTTAGGCGGGCATTTCGGACGAGCTTTTAGAGATCAGCATGGCGACGATCACAAAACAAGTCATAAGAAAGCATCCAGCATGTCGTTTTTATTAAAAAATAAGACAGGTAAGTACTGTATTAGTTTTCAGGATCGCTCTGGAGAAGTTGGATATTTTGATCGGAATACGCGAAAAGAGTTTCTTCAGCAGCCCTTAGAGATCGTTAAAGACTCGCATCTGATTGCTCAATTTGATCCGAGCCAAGCTTGCTACCTTGGGCTCTTGGCCGGTTTAAGCATTGAGAAAGAAATAGAACTTAATAAAAAATTAGGTCATCGAGCTGAAAGTAAAAAACCTACTCAAAAGCCACATCTGAGATTGGTTAAATAGCCGTTTTCTCTGCTAATACGAAAACCTCGACTGCACCACCGCGCCCAAGATTTTAATTTTCTTATTTAAAACTTCCTGCTGGGCCTGTTGATTAAGTGAGATTAAAATCTGATTCGGCCCATCAATCGATAACTCTCTTAAAGTGGCTTCTCCAGTTTCTGGATATTGAACGACCACTAAGTCGCCATCGGATGGACTCACCGCTGGATCAATAATAAACAAAGTGCCCTTTGGGAATTTATTTTCTAAAGCCGGTTTACTGGACAGCGCATAAGTCTTAGCGCTGAATTTAGAATCAACGACCGCCCATTGTTCCCAATGAGTCGTCTCAATGGCGTCGATGAAGTTTGGATCAGTACATTCAGTCCAAGAAATAATAGGCACCGCTTTGCCTTTGGGCGCAGTGCCCGCATGGATCGGCATATTTTCGATGCAGAGATCTCCGACACCCACTTCAAAATAATCCGCTAAAGCTTTCAAGGTCGAGATTCTAGGATCCGCTGTTTTTCCAGAAAATATTTTATGCAGTGTCTGCTGGGGAACATTGACCCTTCTGGCTAATTCGCACTCACTAATATTTTGAATTTCTAGAAGCTTATTTAAATTTTCAACTAAGAAATTTGGTTTTGTTTTTTTTGCTGATTTTTCTGATTTTGTTTTTTTAACTGGACTCATGATTGTTCTCAACCTCTCTCATTTTTATTTTGGATATTTTTATAAATATTTATATCAATTTATTCAAAAACCGATCTTACAGGAGATTAATCATATAACTATGAGAGATATTAATTCAATTTGAACAAGTTAATTATTTTTATTTGAGTAAAAATAAAAATAACATGGTTGATGTTAACTCTAAAAGTTGTTACAAAGCGAAATATAAATTGAATTTTTTGAAAAGAGAGTGATTTGAAAGTTCCCATAACGTCCATATCCAGGGTCCTCCTCCTTGGCCTGCCGCTTTGTTTCGACACCAGCGAAGCGGCTTTTTTATTTTTCTTCATTCGCTGAGGTCCAACGATGAACTTATCTAAACACACCCAAAGTGATCTCAATAAATTAAAGTACGACGCTGGCGAGCTTGTGCTTTCAGCGCTCGAGAATGACGACATCACCGAGATCATGCTCAATCCAGACGGGGTCATTTGGTTTGAAAGTAGAACTTCTGGCATGGTTCCCGCTGGGACGATGCCGGCTTTTCAGGCGAAGAATTTTTTACACACAATCGCTGGAATTCAGAGTCTTTATATCACTGAAGATTACCCGGTTTTAGAGACAGAACTGCCTCTAGATCGCTCTCGTTTTGAGGGAACTCTGCCGCCGTTGACGGAGAATCCTTCTTTTACGATTCGTAAACGCGCCAAGGAAATCTACACACTGAGTGATTATCTGCATCGGGGGATTGTTAATCAGAAACAGGTGGATGTGATTCGTGAGGCCATTTTCGCTCGTAAAAATATTTTGATCTGCGGCGGTCCGGGGACTGGGAAAACAACGCTGACCAATGCTTGTATTCATGAGCTCACCCAGCTGTGTGATCCCAGTCAGCGGATTGTGATTTTAGAAGATGTCCCTGAGCTGCAATGCGCGGCTAAAAATGTCTTGAGCATGTGCACTTCTAAAAATATTGATATGTCGGCCTTACTCCGAATTACCCTGAGATCCCGACCCGATCGAATTTTAGTCGGCGAGGTTCGCGATAAAGCGATGCTGGATTTACTCAAAGCCTGGAACACCGGCTGCCCAGGTGGCATCGCCACGGTTCATGCCAATGGAACCATCGCTGCGATTCAACGCTGCTGCGATTTAGCGATGGAAGCCAATATCCCAAAACCTGTGAGCCTGATTTGTGAGACGGTGAACGTCATTGTTTCGATTGAGCGAGACCCCAAGCATCCAGCTGGGCGATTGGTTCGAGCCGTCACAGAGCTCAAAGGTCATAAAGACCAAGATTTTATTTTTCAACACCTAGCCACGATGGAGAACTAATCATGAGATCCAAGAAAATATTAAATGCGATTAAAAAATCTAAATCACGAGTAACACTCTTTTTATTTTTATTAGCTTGCACGCCGATGTCTGCCTTTGCAGCGGATGATGAAACATTGGGTTTTGTAAAATTTTTATCTGTCGTTGCCGGGTGGTTAGAAGGATCCATTGCGCACTGGATTGCGATTATTGGTGTGGCTTTTGCCGGCTTCACGATTGCCTTTGGTGACTTTCAATCCGGTGGCGCTCGTGGTTTAAAAATTGGTGTAGGCATTGCCATCGCCTTTGGTGCGAGCTCTTTATTAGCCACGCTTTTTCCCGCCGCCGGCGCAGTGATTGGGTAATGCTATGAGAGGAACCTGCATCACCGTGAATCGAGCGATTATCCGACATATTTTATTTATGGGCGTTGAACGCAAAGTCGCTGTTTTATATACGACGCTGTGTATCTGCATTTTGATGTCGACCAATTACAAATTGCCAGAGGTTTTGATTGGTCCTGCTTTATTCATCGCCCTGCATACCTTCTTTACCTTTGTCTCCAAAAAAGACGAGCAAATTGTGGAGCTGTACGCCCGCCACAATCGTTATAAACAGGGCTATTTCCCTGCCAGAGCGTCTGTCATGGCGCCTCCTGAAAAAGTCCGCCCATCCATCCTCATTGGTAGGAAGGTCTAATCATGTTTTTTATTAAAGAGCATCAAAAGAATCCAACGGTTCAGGCCCTGTCCAAAAACAGAAAGCTTTCTGGCTTTAATGATTTATTAGGCTTCGCTTTGATGGTGGATTCAAAAACGCTCATGCACAAAGACGGGGCTTTCTCGGCCTATTTTATTTATCGCGGACCTGACGTTGATTCGTCGACCGGGACTTATTTAGATGCGGTGGTTGCGAGTCTCAATCAGGCTTTGAGATACACCCAAGATGGTTGGATGTTAGAAATGAATTTAGTGAGCTTAGAGGCCACAGATTATCCCGCGCCTCAAGATTTCCCGGATATTGTCTCCGCCATGATTGATGATGAACGCCGGGCTCAATATGAATCAGAAGACTCTCATTTTGATACGCTGACTTATCTGACTCTTACTTGGACGCCTGACAGAGAACTCTCCGCCAGAATTAAGAAATTTGCGATTGAGACGGACTCAGAGGTTAAAGCAATGACCTTGGATGAAATCCACGCCAAATTTGAAAATCAACTCACAGAAATTACAGGCGTGCTCTCTGCCTTTTTAAAACTCGAGCGTATCGAAGGCCAGGATCTCCTGACTTTTTTACACTATTGCATCACGGGGAAAAGCCAGACGCTTAAAGTCCCGCCATCGACGTTCTATTTAGATTGTTACTTAGCCACTGAAGATTTTACCGGCGGATTTCGTCCAAAGATTGGGAATCAATTTATTAGAACGCTGACGTTCTATGAATTCCCCACAGAATCGTTCCCGACGATTTTAGACAGGCTCAATAGCTTTCCCGTGACTTACCGTTGGTCCAAACGATTTATTTCTTTAAGCCCCAGTACGGCGGAGAAATATTTAAAATCCTATCAGCGCAGCTGGTCCTCCAAAGCTTTAGGGTTTATGGGCCTGATTCAAAAATCAGTGGGTAGTGGCGGGGCGGTTCGCATGAACCGTGACGCAGAGAACATGCTGGAAGAAGTTCTTCAAGCGAAGTCTGACAATGAAAATGGCTTGATCCGATTTGGTTTTACCTCCAGCACGATTGTTCTCATGAGCTCGGATGAAAATAAATTGACTGAGATTGTTAAAGACATGAAGTCTGAAATTCAGCAGCTGGGGTTTACCTTAAAAGATGAAGATGTGAATGCCGTCGAAGCTTATTTAGGATCCATCCCCGGCCACGGTTATTACAATTTACGCAGGCCTTTAATGGACAGCGTGACCTTCGCTCAAATGTCGCCGATCTCCAGTATTTATCAGGGCGAAAAAATTTGCCCCTGCCCGATGTACGCCAAGAAATCGCCGCCCTTATTTTATTCCGCGACGAATGGCTCTCGGCCTTATCGTTTTAATCTGCATATTAAAGACGTGGGCCACACCATGATCGTCGGCATGACGGGCGCGGGTAAAACAACACTGCTTTCACTGATTGCCGCGCAGCATCGTAAATATCCAGGGTCTCGTGTGATCTTCTTTGATAAAGATAATTCGAATAAAGCGATTACCTGGGCTCTGAATGGCGAGTACTACGACCCGGGTGAGAACGAATCGATTTCATTTGGACCCCTGGCGCATATCCATGAAGACGATGAGCTGGATTGGGCTTGTACGTTTATTGAAGAAATCTGTGAGCTGAACGGCATTAAACCCAATCAAATTCAAAAAAGTTCTATCAGAGAAGCATTAGAAGGTTTGGCTCAATCTGAACTTCAGCATCGGACTTTAAAAAACTTAGTGCTCTCCGTCCAAGAAGTAGGCGTTAGAAAAGTTTTAGAAAACTTTATTAGCTCTCAAAGCATTTCAAGACTCTTAGGTGGGTATCAGGACAGTATTGAGAATGCTGACGTCATGGCCCTTGAAATGGGCTGGCTGCTTCAGCAAAAAGAGGCTCACTATGTCCCGGTGATTTCTTATCTGATTCGAAAATTGGAAAAGATGTTTAAAGACATCCGTCCGACCTTACTCATTCTTGAAGAGGCCTGGCTGTATTTAGATAACCCGATCTTCGCACGAAAAATTAAAGATTGGCTGAAGACGCTGAGAAAACGAAATGTCTCAGCGATTATCACCACGCAGTCCATGACGGATATTTTAAAATCCAGTATCAGTGAGGTTTTGTCTGAGTCTTGCCCGACGAAGATTTATTTGCCCAATCCCAATATCAAAGAAGATTCGATTCGTAAGGTCTATGAAAGCCTGGGACTTAATGATCGCCAGATTCAAATCATCGCCTCCAGTATCCCTAAGCGTCATTACTACGTGACGTCGATCTTGGGAAATAGATTAATAGATTTAGGTCTGGGCGACTTGGCGATTGCGTTCTTAGGCATCAGTGATGATGAGAAAAAATATTTCTACGCGACCTATCGCAAAGGCGATAAAACCTGGATCCGAGATTGGCTCGTTCATAAAAATTTAGGTCACTGGGTTGAGCATTTTGATCGGCACTACGGCGGTGACGTATGAAGCAATTACTCATCGCTGCGGCGCTGTCATGTCTCTGCCTTCAAGCCTTCGCTGGAGGCGGGGGGATTGATATGAGTATTGAGGCTGAGAACTTAGCCGTCGATACAACGACGTCCATTAAAACCGCAGCATCTTTGATTCAAGAGACCCAACAGGTTCAAAACCAATTACAGTCTTTGCAGTATCAAGTTAAAAACTTGAATGGCTTTAACAACGTTATCTGGGATAGCACCGCTCAGAATCTTCAAAAATTGGCTTCCATTGTTAATCAGGGTCAGTCCCTGTCGTATTCAATGCAAAACTTAGATGGCGTGTTTCAACAGAAATATCCGGGTTACGTGGCCCAGCAAGATTATTCCAAGTCTTATCAATCCTGGTCTCAAACGACTTTGGATACCTTAAGAGGAACCTTGGAGTCAGCGGGGCTACAAGCTCAAGACTTCAGCAATGAACAAAGCACTATTGATCAACTCCGCCAAATGGCTCAGTCAGAAACAGGCCGTCAGCAGGCGCTTGAAGTAGGCAATCAAATTGCGGCTGAGAACGTCAATCAAATGCAAGATCTCAGACAGTTAGTGATCAATCAAACCAATGCTCAGAACGCCTATATGGCTTATCAAATTCAAAAAGACCAAGCCGGAAATAAGGCTGAGGAAGACTATATCAACAACGCCGATGACACCTACCCGGCTTATCAAAATAACCAGGCCTTTGGCCATATTCCTAACTTTAACCCCTAAGGAGAAACCATGAAATCGAGTTCTATTAAATTAAGTTTTGGCGGGGCTGTTGCAATCGTCGCAGTCACTTCAATCATTGTGGGGCTGGTGTATATCAAGAATGTGAGTGATGCCCCGGTGGATTCACTCAAAGATTACAAGCCAGTTCATGATTACGGCCAGGCTTATTGGACCCAAGAAAAAAATGCGAATACCAAACGTTGGCAAGAGGCGATTGCTTATTGCAATACCTATCAAACGCCAACACCCGGCTGTTATGAAGTGGAAGGCGCTTATACCGGGATCGATATGAGCAAATTACCTGACCATATGAAATTTTATTAATAAAGGCATAGCCATGCAGACCATCGATCAATCACAGGTTTTTGATCAGATCACCAATGAATTTTTGGCCAAGTTTCAAGACGTTTTTGGAATGATCTTTCTGACCGCTCAACATTTGTTTTTTTACTTTGCAGTGATTCAAATTTCTGTGATTGCACTTTTTTATACGCTCAATCGTGAGTCATTGGGTGATATGGCGGCTGAGCTTATTAAAAAAGGCTTAGTGATTGGGATCTTTTTAACAGCCATGAACAACGCCGGGACTTGGTTCCCACTAATTATTAATTTCTTTATTGATCTGGGGGCTCATTCCTCAGGGCTTCAAACGCTTGATCCTTCTTCAGTTGCAGGACAAGGTTTATCCATTTCAGCGGGTATTTTAAGAGCCATTGGGATTTGGGGATTTTTCGAAACGCCCTTAGGCACTTTATTAGGTGGTGTCAGTTGTATTGCGATTTCTTTATTTTATGGACTGATTGCCGCTGAGCTTGCGATCACGCTGATTGAGTCTTACTGCCTGATTGCTATGAGCCCCATGTTTATGGCTTTCGGAGCGAATAAATTCACACAAACCTATGCCATGAATTATTTAAATACGGCCATTTCTTTGGGCGTCAAACTCATGGTTCTTTATATCATCATTGGAGTGGGTTCTACGCTCGGGAAAGAGTGGTCTCAAATTGCTGAGACGGCTGCAAAAACAAAACAGTTTGAAGGGTTTCTTCTGATTCTCATCGCTTCCATGATTTATTTTTTAGTGGCCAAACGGGTTCCTGCTTTTATTGCTCAAATTATTAGTGGCATGTCGATGAATAGCGGGGCAGATGCTGCCGCAGGCGCTGTGATGACGGCTTCTTCTGTGGGCGCCATGGCGATGGGACATGTGAAATCCGCTGTTTCTGTTGGAGGCGGCGTTGGAGGAATTGCCATTGGTGCTGGCGCTTTAGCGGCCAAAACAGCGGGCTCAGCTTTGATGGGCGCCGTTAAGGGATCTAGTGCTAAAAATACCGGTGATGCCGCATCAAACAATATGAGTGGTGGCCTATCTGATAATTTTAAATCCAATGGCCAAAGCGCTTCTCCAAAAAAGAGATCCAAATCAAATTCGCTAAAGAAATAGGGGAACCTTATGCAACATTTTTTAAGACACTGGCGTCAGCATTTAGAGCCGCTGGTGAGACTCGGCAGAAAAATCGATCCAACAAAATTTTTTATTAAAAAAGATCCACTGATTCATATCGAAGAAGAAAAAATCACGCCTCAAGAAATCAAAAAATCGAGAGAGAGGATTTCAAGCTTGGAGAAGCAGCTGGTTTTCATAAAACAAAAATCTCAGCGTCAGGCAAAGATCCAAGACAACCCCTATCTCAAAGGCCGTGAGGCTTGGAATGATTTATACGGCACTCAAACCATCAAGCTAGAAAACGCTTACCGAATCATTGGTCTCATGGCGCTTGCCGTAGTGATTGCCATGATTGGGTTTGTGGTCGTTGCAGGCCAGTCCAAAGTCGAGCCTTATATTGTCCAGGTTCAAGACAATCACGTTTTAGGCGTCACACCTGCTGATCAAAAGATGCCGATCTCTACTCAGCTTGTTTCTTATTTTATGGATCAATTCATTACTGATAGCCGATCTGTGAGGGCTGATAATGCTGTTCAGAAAACTTATTCCAGTACTGCTTATGCCCTTACTAAGGGACAGGCCTCCAATACCGTCAAACAATATTTTGATGGCAATGATCCTTTTTCGTTGAACCAAAAAATAACAAGGGATGTGCAGATTAATTACACCATGCCGGTCTCAGCGCATTCGTATCAGGTTGGTTGGACGGAGACGACGAAAGATTTAAGCGGGGACCTGCTGACTCAAGAATCGTATGTGGCCGTGATTTCTTATGAATTTGGATCGGTGATCTCAGGCCTTGAAAACTACAACCCGTTTGGAATTTATCTGACCAATATCGCCTGGAATCACACGGCCTAACGCGCATTTCGTCATCCCGGTGGAGGCCGGGATCCAGGCATTAAATCAACACAATATTTTTATTAGGAGCAAACATGAATCATAGAAATCTCGGCTGGATTCCGGCCTGCGCCGGAATGACACTGAAGGCCATTATTCCTTCACTTATTTTAGTTTTATCAGGTTGCTCCTCTTGGTCCAAATATCCTGCGGGTGAATTCAGCTCGGCTAATAAAGTCGTGACTCAAACCGTCAAAGTACCAGCGCTACCAGAGACTCAAGTGGAGGCCAGCTTTGGTTATGGCAATGATCCTGCGCTCGTGAAGGCCTACCAAGAATTTGTGAAGACGGGTAAAGCGCCCAATGTGTACACAGACGGTTTTGTCTCGTTCCCCTATGAACCTAATCAACAGCCGATTGTCGCGTGTCAGCCATTGAGAGCTTGTATTATTCAACTTCAAGCCGGCGAAAAAATTAATCAAGACGGTGTGGTCTTAGGCGATAGTGCTCGTTGGCAAGTGTCAGAAATTTATACCGGGGATCAATTTCCCAATGGGGCATTTTCTTTGGTGATTAAGCCAGAGGACTACGACATCAGCACTAACTTAATCATGGCGACGAATAAGCGGACGTATGATTTGTCCCTGGTCTCGATTAATCCTTCTGAGGCCAATAGTGCCTGCATGGGTGATCTAAAAGCGCCGGATTGTGAACAGACGCAGACTTACGATCGCAAGGTCACTTTCTATTACCCCTATGACACGCTAGCTAAAAATTTGTACCAAGATCAGCAAAGTATGATCAATAGCAGCGCGTCGAACGACTCTAACTCTCAAGTCGTCGATTCCAGCACCACGATGGATCTCAACCATATTAATTTTAATTACAAACTCTCTGGATCAGCGCCCTGGAAACCTGTCCGCGTTTTTGATGACGGAACGCATACCTTTATTCAATTCCCAGGCATTGTCAGCCGCATGGATTTGCCGGCCATCTTTATTTCGAAAGGCTCTGAAAAACAATTGGTGAACTTCAGATACAAAGCACCGTATTACGTCGTCGATGCCTTGTTTGAGAAAGCCGTTTTAGTTTCAAATGTCGGGTTCTCGCAGGATCGAGTTTTCATCACGAATGAAAATTTATCGTAAGGGGCAAGCCATGGCAGTGAATATAAAAGAGTCTCATATTCCAGTGCCCCCCAAGGGTACTAAGATTTCTAGAAGAATTTTGATTCTGCTGGTCTCTGTTTTTATTTCTGTTGGAATTCTAATGGCCTATTTCGTCAGTCATAACTCGGGCGATCAAACGCCAGCGGGGCCTGATTTAAACAAGGTCAATGGCAGTGGAGAACAGACCGTTTCCAGCGTGGAGATGATCAACCAGATTAATAATCAGCCGATGAATAACGTGCCAGGACTTCTGGGCGCTCAGAATTTAAGAACGAGTAACGTCGCGGTTTTAGGCGCGCGTTCTGGTGGAACGACGCCAGCGCCCAGTCAGTATTTAAAGCAGGCGTTGTCCAGTGGCCTACAAGTGAATATTGGTAATAGTTCCCAAGGAAATTCGAGCATGAATACGGGGCCTGTCTTTAGTCAAAATCAAAATTCTTCTATGGCACCTAGTCCTGGTGGCGCTGCGCAACCAACCTCTTATGACCAGCAAAATATGCAGCCTCAAAAGACAGCATTTTTAAATCAGGCCACTGCTCAAAATTCAGACTATCTAAATCAAACCGTTCAAAATCCAGTGTCACCTTATGAAGTTCAAGCTGGCAGTATTATTCCAGCAGAATTGGTCACCGGAATTGACTCCGATTTACCCGGTCAAATCTTGGCGATTGTGAGGGAAAATGTGTACGACACACCGACGGGGAATAATTTATTAATCCCTCAAGGCTCTAAATTAGTCGGCGCTTATGACAGCCAAGTGGCTTATGGTCAAACCAGAGTTTTAATGGCCTGGTCCCGGATTATTTTCCCGAATGGATTATCACTCGATTTAGAAGGCATGCCAGGGGTAGATCTCTCAGGCATGGCGGGGCTTCATGATTTAGTGGATGAGCATTACACGCGAATCTTTGGGTCAGCTTTATTATTTTCACTCTTTGGTGCCTTAGGTCAGCTCTCGCAGCCCCAGCAATCCACGACGAACGGCGCGCTCACGAATCAACAAATTATTGCAGCATCCATCGGCCAAGAGTTCTCCCAAACAGGGGCTCAGTTGGCTCAGAAAAATATCAATATCCAGCCGACGATTGAGATTCGACCGGGGGATTTATTTAACGTCTTTGTAACGAAGGATATGGTGTTTCCAGGGGTGTATGGCGACTAGAATGGAAACAAATAATTTATTGAAATATATAAATATTTTATTTTTTTATGTCCTAAATTGGCGATCTCATTGATTCTCAGATTAAAGCAGTTTACTATGTTTATATGTCCTAAATTGGCGAACTAACTATGAAAGTTACTTATGAAAACAGTATTGAATTTAAGGTCCGTGAATTGATCAAAAATAATAAATCTGGCGTTATTCTGCGTGAAGATTTATCAGCGCTTGGAAGTTATCGGCAGATCAGCCGAGTTTTGAATAAATTAATCGCATCGAAAGAATTGGCAAAAATAAGTCATGGTATTTATTCCCGGGCTTATGAGTCTGAATACCTTGATATCCCCTTATTGGAAAGAGGCTTTGAAGAAACAACTCAAAAAGCGCTGGATCGTTTAAATGTTGAATGGGATTCCAGCGCTGCTGTAAAAGCCTATAACAGTGGGGAGACACAGCAGGTGCCTGTGAATAATACCGTTCGTCTTAGAACTCGTTGTCGACGAAAGTTTTCCTATGCAGGTCGTGATCTACGGTTCGAGGGGAATGTGAATGCTAGATAACCAGAATGATGCGGCGCTTATTCAAGCAACAGGATACCAGTTAAATTTGAGTGAGTTTGTGATCGAAAAAGACATCTTTGTAACCAAGGCAATTGCTATTTTAATGTCCGTTGAAGATGAGGTTTTTAAATTAGTTTTCCAAGGTGGAACTGCTTTAGCAAAAGCGCATCGTTTTGTACAAAGAATGAGTGAGGATTGTGATTTTAGGTTGGCCTATAAAAATCCAGAAGAAGCCCATAAAAAAGATGCCCAACGAAAATTACTGAGGGCCTTTAGAAAAAATCTTGTGAAGGCGCTCGTGGACAATGGCTTTGAGTTAGATGAACAAGCCGTGCGCGTTCGAAATGAAGGGCGATTTGTCTCTATCCGTGCAAAATTCAACTCTATGTATCCAGCACCCAGCAGCTTAAAACCTTATCTTGCGTTGGAATTTTTTCTAGGCCAGGTCAAAACGCCCACCGTGAATAGATCAGTGACTTCTTTAATTCGAGAAACGTTAGGAGAAAAAATTAACCATCCTGTCGTGCCTGTCACCTGCATGTCGATCCCAGAAACGGCGGCTGAGAAATGGGTTGCGCTAACTCGACGTATTGCCACAAGTCAGCAGAGACAAGGTTATTACGACCAATCTTTAGTTCGACATATTTATGATTTGGCCATGATTAATCGCCATCATCCATTAAAAGAAACAGAGTTCGCAAACTTGGCTCGCCAGGTGATAGAAATTGATCGCGTGCAGTTTAAGACACACAGCGATTCCTATTCCCAAGACCCATGGACTGCGATCCAATTTTCATTGGATGAATTGCAGAAAAATCCTCGATGGTCTCAGAACTGGGATATTTTTATGGAAACGATGGTTTATGGGGAGAAACCAGAGTACTCCGATGCATTGAAGAATTTGGTTGAGATCTCAGGGCTCGTCATGAATTAATATGAAAGACATGGTTTTTCCAGGGATTATGGTGGGAACTAAGTTATTTTTTCGTTTAAATTTGGTGTGCAGTACATGCCAAATTAGGGGGCATAAAAATAGAAATATGTTGCATTTTTCTTCAATATACTATAATTTTTATTATATTTGGGAGAAAAAAGAACCATGATTGATAAGTTTTTCTACGAAAACCCCGTCTTCAGATTGCTTGATTTTCAAAATTGGAAGGATCCTCAAGGCTCGTCGAATAAAATCAATGTACATAGTGCGCTTCGTTATTATCAGAAGACAGGAAGGATTATTGGATTAAAAAAAGAGCTTTATGCTGTTGTTCCGCCTAATGAATCGCCAGAGACAGTGTTGGTTGACTCTTATCTGATTGCAGCGAAGGCTTCTGATGATTCGGTCTTAGCTTTTCACACGGCCCTTGAATTGCATGGTTTTGCTTATAGTTCGTTTGAGCAATTTACTTTTATGAGTAAGCATAAAATAAGGCCTTTTGACTACGCAGGCCAAAATTTTCTTCCAACGACATTTCCTAGAGGTGATTCCTCATCTGAAGAAATAGAAACCATTAATCGACAGGGGCTTGATATAAAAATTACGAGCTTAGAGCGGACTTTTGTAGATGTGCTCAATCGAATCGAAATCAGCGGGGGTTGGGAAGAGGTCATTCGATCGCTTGAAAGTATTGGGCCCATTAACATCGATCGTGTCATTAATTATTGTCTTAGCCTTGGGGTCAATATATTGAACGCAAAAGTTGGTTTTTTTCTAGAACAAAGGCCCGGTGTATTTTCACCTTCAGAAGAACAGCTAGGTCGTTTGTTATCGGAAAGACCTCTGCATCATAGATCTATCA
>Ga0214919_10005603_pt1 | contig 17705 bp, 28 predicted proteins | sample LL1503_MetaG_FD_177994 | JGI IMG/M metagenome (GOLD analysis project Ga0214919, IMG submission 177994) | Freshwater microbial communities from Lake Lanier, Atlanta, Georgia, United States - LL-1503 | ecosystem: Environmental > Aquatic > Freshwater > Lake | place: USA: Georgia | collected...
GACGTCGCTTCAGTCATATGTCCTAGGAACGACATTTCAGCTAGCGCGTTATTTACAAGCGGGTCTATTCCGTCCACAGGGTCTAACACCCGGCGAAGTCTATGCAGCGCGCAAAGCAGGCGTTCAGATGCTGGCAACTCAGCTGGGGGCAGCAGGCGTTCTAGGACTTCCATTTGTTTCTGGTGCAATAGCACTGCTTGACAAAAGTTTTCCGGACTTAGAGTTGAACCGCAACTTGCGGGAACTGATGGGTCAGATTTTTGGTGAGGATGAGAAGAATGGGAATACATTGAGTGATATGGCTATGACGGGGTTGCCGTCCATGCTTGGTTGGGATATGCAAAGCCGGCTTTCTATGGGCAATACAGTTCCTGGCGTGAGTGAGATTAACGGGTTTCAACCCGAGATGCTACTTGGGCCGGCGGCAAACCTAGTTACGAATTTCATCCGAGGTGGTAAGGGATTGATAACTGGTGATATGAACGTGGCAGCCAAGGGGTTGTTGCCAGGCTATGCCAAGTCTTTGATTGAGGCTGGCAAGCAAACGCTTGGGCAACCGGTAGAGGACTATCGCGATAGGCCGTTGTTCACGCCGACACCGGGAGAAGTCCTGGGCCAGAGCATTGGGTTTAAGTCAAAGCGGTTGTCGGACACTAACGCTGCTGATCGGATGCTTCGGGCTTCGGAGGATGTAGCTCAACGTAAGAATCACCAACAGTCCAATCAGCTTGCAGAACGGGCTTTAGCTGGAGAATTTGGAACAGTTCGTCAAACTCTACTTGCGAGAGGCCAGTCGGAACAAGGATATGATCCAGTTGGAGGAGCGAGACAAGTCGCGCAGGCAGCGGAAGCTTTGACATTCCCACGTGATTTGCGTCGAGAAGGGACTCAGCAACTTTCAAGTTCACGGAATAAACTTCTTTCTTCATTTGGTATTACTCCGGGTTCGGTTTCTGAGGTTGATCGCTTGCGTTTTCGTTTGCAGATTGAGGCGCGACTTGGGGTGCCGAAGGCGGCAGGACAAAAGTCAGAGTTGGAACAGGCGCAACTGATGGACCAGCTTGCGGTAAAGAACCCCGGTCTATCTCGGCTTGAACTACGTCAGCTTGCGTTGCAGATAAGGCGACCAAATTTCGAGCGGCCCACGCTTGGAGAACCTCGGGAGTTGCAATAATTGGGTCGGTGAAGGAGCCGGACTTTGTGGTAACGATTAGGCCGTGGATTTGAATCTTCTTAGTCTCGGCAAGGTAGGATAAGACTTCATCAAATTCCTTGCGGGCATCCTTTGGACTGAGAAAATTGAACATCTTAATCCAGAGTTGTTTTTTGGAGATTGGTTCGGTAAGCCCGGCAATATACTCAAACACTTGCATGGCTACGCCAGCGGTTTCATTCCGGCCAACGCCGCCAAAGATGCGATAGAGGTCGCGCTCAAGAACTTCGAGAAACTCAGCAGCTTCTCTGAAGTTTTGCACGGTAAGGTTAAAGTCTACGCTCTCGCAGAGGGATAGAACCATAGCAATTTTGAGTAGCTGATCGGGCTTACTGGTAAACCAACTGCGCGTTTGCGGGCTACGCTTTGGGGTGAGTTGGCTGTGGTTGTCATACCAGTCTTTGAACCATTGCTTGGCTTGGTCGTTCCATTGAAATTCTCCAGCGGACTTACGGAGCAAGTTGAGGTGTGTTTCGCAACGAAAGAAGGCAGCACGCTGTTCTTCGGTCTCAGTGAGAAACGCGTGAGGGTCTTCAAATCGACGCGAGCCAAATTGGAAAAGCACACGACGGGCCAAGCCCGTTGAAATGATCTTCGCCTTTTGCATGTCGAGGGCGACATCGGTTGTGAGGCCGCCGAGCATGGTGATATACGGCCCAATGACTTTATTCTGCCCAGCGTTCTTTGTGCGGTAGTGATACATGTCCTCGTCGTAGATGTCATTGAGTTCGTTGATCCAACCCTTATCATCCATTGAGATAAAGTTTAGGAACTCGTTGGCAAGGATAAGCATTGGGTGCGTGGGAAGCAGTTGTCCATTCGGCCACTTAATCAACTCCATAGCTCCAGCTTCGATTGGTGGTTTGATGTCGAGGTTTCCGGTCATAAACTGCCAGAGACCCTGCGGGGACTCCCGCGATGCGGAGTGTTGAAGCTCCGGCTTGATTGCTCGGAAGAGCTTCTTGAAGTTAACCATTGTGATGGACTTACCGTTTCCTGCATCGCCGACAAGCAACACGTAGATGTTGCAATACATAGCGCGGGTTCCCCAAGCAAGGAATACCCGTCGGCCTACGGAAGCTGAGACAGCGGTGAGTGCAGCCCAGACGTGAAACATCTTTGGCGCTTCGTTATCAGCGGCATAGGTTAGGTAGTCACGAAGGAAGTTAGGGTTAGGCACAAGGAAATAACTGCGTAGGTGGTTGCTTTGCTTCAATGAAGTCTGCGCCTGCTTTAAACGCTCGGGACCAACAAGCGTCCCATTGGGCATTTGTGTCAGGATTAGGCCGAGTTTTTTGGTAGTCAGCTTTAGATTTCTGACAGAGGTTCTGGACTTTGCTTAGTTCGCGTTTGGTTAGGTCTCGGTAGTTCATAGCTTTTCTTTCATTGCACACTGTCCGCCACACGCGGCATACCCTGCGATGTCAACCCAGTGGTCAAGATGGTCGGGTGAGGTTGCTACGCGGGAGACCTTTTGAAGGATGTTCATAATTGCTATGTCGTGGGCGAATAGCCCATCTTCTTCGGGGTCATGTTTTGTTGCGCGGAGATATGCAGTCCAAAGTTCAGCGATGGTTTTGAAGTTGTCTTCTGGTTCACCATGCGTGGCACTTCGGTCTTTATTTACAATGCGGTCTGCTTCGGATAGGATTTCGGTTCTGGTCATAGGATTGCTAGTATGGTTGGGTTTAGTGGTGTGCCGGCTTCGGACAGCACGAGATATTTAACTTTGATTTTTTTGCCGTTAGGTGGATTGTTCCAATAGTGAATACGTTCAGCGTCAGATAGGCCGGACCCTACTTGAAAGGTTCTGCCAGATTTAGTTACGCAGCCAAAAGAACCGAGCATACCTTTTAGTCTGCCTTCTCCTTCAAAGATTGCGCCCCATTCAAACTCGTCGTCCTGCCAGTCTTTTCGTTTGAGTAGGTGCCAAGCACGGTTATCTTTGTCGGAGAGGAACTTAGATTTTGTTTGTCCCAATCTAGTTCCAAAAGGTATAGCTTGTTTTGGAACAGTGTAGGGGCATGAGCCTAGACGATACATCATGCCTTCGTAACCTTGGCCTACCCATTTTGCGTAAAAGGTATCAGCAGATTGTTGTGTTTCTACGCGAGCAGTTTGGACAAAACCCCAGGGTTCTTTATGCGGTGTTTCCCAGTATTGAACTACGGGAAAAGTTGTGAAGCGCGTATAGAAAGGTTGCTGATAGTTGACAACGTCAAATATGCAATAGCCTACTTCTACCGTATCTTCCGTTGCGTTCTGACGCACCGGCGTTACTGCGGCATTGATTCGTTGGAGAGGCCAGCCGTGGACATAAAGCTCCCCATCTAAAATAATACTTGGATCGAAAGTTTTGCTGAGAGATTTTGACAAATGATCGAGGAGTCCGGAAGGAAATGGAATCTGGTCACGAGACTGGAAACGACCGTTCTGGTAAAGAGCACGGATGCCATTGAGTTTTGGTTGGACGTAACACGGATAGGTGACTCGGTGTGGTTCGTAGACATGGGCGAGGAGTGGTTTCATTTGTTTAATGCTTTATCAAGTAGTCTATGGAGATCGCGATTCTCTGCGCGACACTTAGCGAGGTTGTTTCTTGCACGTTGTAGTTTGATCGAGGTTGCCACGGGCTTTGGACCGCGGTTGCGCTTGCCAATTTCGGCGAGGATTTTTTCCGTCTGAGCCAGAAAAACTTTCGTAAGCCGGTCGAACAGGAATGAAATAATTTTGCCATCATGTTCCGTCATTCAGTGATTATAGGTTTGGAGCCAGAAGTTGCTTTGTTAACGGGGTTTTTAATTGCTTCGACGTATTCGCCAAGCCAGACAACCATATTCTCAAGCTCAGGCAACGAGTCGCCGAAGCGCCAAGTGTAACTGTTGACTAGGTAGGGTGGTTGATTGGGCAGGTTAGTTGCAGTGATGGTGATTGCGTTTAGTTTCATATTGAAAATGGAGTTTCTCCCCAGCTAGGGCCGAACGCGCCTTCGAAAGGAATGGTTATTTTGTAGCCGGCAATGGTCAAATCGTTTTGAAACCATTCGTGCATCTTGGCGGCTGCCCAATCGCGACGGCTGGTTGGCCATTGACCACACAACGCATCGTGGACTTGATGAAGTGGTTCGACAATAAGGCCACCGCTTGTTCCTTTAAGTGTCGCCTGCCATGTCTCGTAAGCCTCAACGACGAGCCCATCAACTCGGTTTTCAGGATCATTCCACAGGCGGAGCATTGCCAGGTTGGTGGCCCAAGTGGTATTCTGTTGGGGTTCGTCGGCAAGATATTCTTTGACCGTATCTTTAATGTCTTTGCCATGGCGGCGACCAAAGAAAACACGCGTGTGACCAGAGGCCGAAGTAAGTTTTCCATAAGCGACAAGTTGGGCTTCACACCATTGGTGCCAAGTGGCAACTCCGGGGTAGCGGGAGAGGTAGTGAGACTGTAAGGTCTGCGCAGTTTTGTGGTCCATGTAGATCGGCACACCGGATTCCTTGAAGGACTTACGCATGACGTTGGTCTGCATGGTTGGGATGCCCATTAGGTAGTTGGTTCCGTGCTGGATGACCTTGGCGCAGTCGTAAATGCCCGTGCCGACGGTACTGGAGATAGCTGCAAACTTAGGTTTAGTTCCCCAGTAGGCAAGCGACTCACGGTCTAACTTGTTAAAGTCAGCTCCGAAACAGTGCAAGCCTGCAATGATTTTGGCAGGTTTGAGTCCGGCACGGTAGTCTTCCAACATTGTGGGGTCACCGAGTTTAGCACAGTGAGCAGCAACTGTCCATCCATCTGCTCCACTAAGGTCACATTGAAAGAAGTCATAGGCGGGTTTAATCTGCGACATAATTGTGGCGGAGCTTTTTGGTGATCGTGGTCATATTAGTTCCCGCACCTGTGGGACTCGTCTTGCAGGAGAATCTCCCGGTCTCCGTCCCGACGACATTATACGCGCAACGAACACGCCCGTCCGCGTCCGCTTGAACATGCAGGGTTTCAAGTATGCCTTCGAGGTGGCGGTGTTCAAGGATGCCAGCGAGGAATGCGTCGCCAGAATACTTCTTACCCAATGTGAGAATTGCTTCAACGTCGGATGTAAGTTTTTTTGTTCGGAAGCCATTTACGAATTCGGTTTTGTATTGGGGTGGGTAGGGTGGAGTCAGCCAACTGCGTTGAACCTTTGCTTTACCGCTTGGAGCCACTCGTCCGGAAGTTTGGTAGAGGCAGTCGATAAGGCGGTCGGAGGACAGTGAACCTTTCTTTCCTCTAAGTTCGTTGCCGGCTGTTGCCACCAAGCTGGATCCCAACGGGTGTAGTGCAGCAAGGGTTTCTTCAATTTGTTTTTTGACATTGGATTGATTTAGTTTGATTCCCCGAAGCTCCATGTAGAGCGCGGGTTGTAGCATCTCGATGTTCTTGCGGTAATGGAGTAGGCCAGCGTGGTCCAAGGCTCCGTCCTGCGCGAGACAGATTTCCATCGTCACCGCAACGTCTTTGCAGCAACCCGTGGCCAGGTTATCTCCGTTGGAATCATACATGTCATCGTCTTTCCAGTGTGGCTCGCGGGTCCAGATGGAGGCCATAGTGGACAGGCCTTTGGGCAGTTCAGAAAAGACCTCCCAACCCTTGAGCATGGTGTCCTCAGTTACGTTGCGGATAGGACAGGCGTAGCCATAGGCTAGAACGAAGTTGTCGTAGAGGGAATTTTGGAGAACCTTGGGAACGTCGTCGCGCCACATGAGACGGGCAAAGGATTGGAGTAAGCGAGCGTGATCGTCGATAGAGAATTTCCACCACGGTATGGCGAAGGCTTTGCTAGGCGTAGCTGCAAGCGCCACGCAACGCCAGCCGATATGCCGCCGACGTTTACTATCTGCCCGCACACCGTCGTTCACTGCCCAGTTAGGCAAGCCGCCCTCGATGTCCACGGAACAGCGTTGGCCGGCTGGCCAGGTGTCCATGAGCAGGCACATGTGGGACGGGGTGAGGTTGATTAGGAGTTCCCGAATGGGTAAGGTGAGATCGGAACTTTGGCCTTCGGCTCTAGCACGTTTGAGGTCGAAGTCAAAGAGCGGATTGAGTGCGTAATCCTTGAGGACATCCTTTGGAAGGTAGGAAGCCACACACTTACGTCCCTGTAATGGGCTAGAGTTAAGTTCACTTCGGAATAGTGATCCTCGAAGGGACTTTGTGGTTCCGTTAGGACGTGCAAGGCGAAGCGGTGCGTCCCCCAGCAGAACACAAATGTGTGGAGAAAACTGCCGTAGGTCGGCGTCGAGTTGTCTGATACCGGTTTGGACATATTGGTTATCGAATGAGAAGTAAGGGTTGTGTTGGCGAACCTGGGACACATGCCCCAAGAAAATGCGTCGGCGATCTATGCCTGCGTCATGCAGCTTGGCGGTGAAATAGTTACCGGATGGGCCAGTGAATGGGACGTTGTAGGTTTCTGCGTGTTCATCTGGGCTGTCGCCGATAACCGCGATGCGATATGGGTGAGAGTCGAGGATCGGGAAACAGTTGGGAACGGACTGGCGTTCGGTGACGATTGTTGGGTAGGGAGCGTCCATTAGGAGTGAGAGAAGTTTGTGACTAATGTTGATTCGGACCAGTCCCATACTTCATGGTAACACATCCAGGAGTAAACGGTCCCACAGAGTGTGCCAATGACAGAGCCATCTTGAAGCGTAATGGTGACGAACATCTTTGTGCCGGTGAGTGTGTCGTGAACTTCTTGTGGGAAAATACAACTAGAGTGATATTTCACCCAAGTTCTTGGGCGTTCGTTACTTCTTGGTAAGTTCATGTTCAATCGCAACTCGCACATAGCTCGGCAACTCAGCCATGCGTTCATACGCAACGACTTCGCGGCCTACACGGTCCACGTAGCGCAGAGCGTGGGCGAAGTCACCAGACGGAGTTACTTGGATTACGTATAGGTCACCGGTTCTCTCGTCGAAGTAATTGATAACACTGCTCACGTGAAGATGGTAGTGGGGCCGAGAGTCTTTTGGTATTGGAGTTGGATGTTGAAGAGAGCGTTGGCGTGGTGGTCCTCGGATAGCTCTGAGCCTAACGGCTGACACCCATGCTCAATCACTGCGCAGCAGGAGCTACCGGAACCCATGAACGGGTCATAAACTTTCTGTCCCTTACGGGCGATTGCGTGGAGTATCCAACGCCAGAGTGGTATGGGTTTGGCAAAGGGGTGTGAGAACTTGCGGGCAGTTGGGCCGGATTCTATGTCGAAGACTGAGGACATCTGCGCTTCGTTGAGGACGGCACCGGGCTTACGCAGGACCATCGCCCACTCTTGGTTCTTGCAGAAGTTATGCTGTGGTGCAGCGTTGCCACGGTGGTCTAGCTTGCGCCAGGTTAGGGGCCAGCGTTGCACACGCCAGCCAACGCTTCCGGCATAGTTTTGCAGCTTCTCCCAATGGTCCATGTCAAAGAAGAATACGCAGAAGCCAGCATCGTCAACAACACGGAAGGCTAGGGTGATGAAGCGGTAGAGGTCGGCCAGGGATTCTTCAACGGAACCTTGGATGATGCCAGCGGACGTGGTGTCAGGTGACCAGTTCTTCACGGCCATAACTTCCTTTGCCACTGCGAAGTCTGGATCGCAGAGGATGTGGTTGACGTAGCCTGCTGGCATGGTCTCCATTAGGTTAAGGGAGTTGCAGTGGAGAAACATTTGGGAGAGAGGGATAACGGGAGCGGGTGGCAAGTCCGAAGGGTTATATGTAATAACTTCTGCACCAGTTCCGTTGTCTGTGCCGGCTACTTTTGGTTTGAGTCCAGCCGGGGCCACAACCTTGGGTGTCAACGTGGCGTTAGTGGTGATACCCGCAATGTGTAGCTTGGCTGCGACCGCTGCAGAGTCTTTGAGTAGCGCGGCGTATGCTTGCCTAACCGTGTTGAACGCGGCAAAGCGTCCCGGCTCACGGACAAACGCGTCATAGATAGCTACGCTTGCTTGAAGGTTGTGATAGCCCGTGCCAAGCATGGCACCGAACGCCCGCATACCAATCTCTTCTCCACGTTTGTGATGCTGCGCTTCAATCATACGCCACGCGCGAACGATAGCGGGGAGTTCCTCCTGCCACGGCACATCTTCTCTGTCATGGTTTTCCGAAATCTCTGTAAGCAGGTTCATGAGTTCGTCCCCATGCTCACCTTTGAGGATGAAGCCAGGTTTGGTGGGGTCGGACGACGTTGCGTGGTAGAGGTGGGTGCAACCGAGGGAGGTGAGTGCGGTGTAGCGGCGGCCACCGGCGACAAGTTTCCACTGGCTGTCGCCAAAGGGAACTAGCACTAACGGTTGGATCAAGCCTACGGTTTCAATGCCTGCGGCTAGCTCGTCGATGCCGGTGTAGGTTTGACGAAGACGGTTGTCTAGGATTACGGATGAGAAGGGGATGGAGTCAGGTGTGGTTTGCATAAGAAAGAGTGGCAGACATTGCCCGGTCTGCCAGCGGGAACTGCGTTTAGGCCATTGCGAACTTCGGATCTTGAGTTGACTTCAACTCTTTGATCTTCATTCCATAGTCGCCGTCCTTGACTACGAACGCAAAGGCAATCTTGCCGATGCTAGATGCAACCCACTCAGTGTCGAAACCAACGCGGGCCGGAAGCCCCTTGGTGTTGTCGGCGTCGCCAGTGTTATCCAACGCATCCTGCACCTTGCCGATGGATTGAATCGCGCGTTCGGGGATGGATGTGATGTTGTTCTTGTCACGCAGGTAGATGCGCTCGAAGAGTACACCGCCGGCTTTGCCCGGTTCAATGGTCTTGCCATCGGACGACGGAGCTGGGTCAATCGTGTCGAAGCGGAAGCTGATGCAGGGTTTCTTTTCCCCTGCGGCTTCGCCGTCAGCGATCATGTTATCTTCGGCAACTGTGGCCAGCTTGACGCGGACCCAGGTTTTGTCAGCAAGTTCAGGCATAGCGGTTTTAACGCCAGCGGTTGGGATTGCGATTGATAGAGGTGAACTCATTTGTTTTGTTTCTAATTACTACGGTAGCGTGGCCTACGCTTGAGAGGTCCGGGCGAATTACCCTAGAGTGTTGGTGGAGTTAGATAACCTTGAGACGGCCCCATAGTTGGTGCTTCCCAGGGTTTGACTGAGATTACGTTGATGCCTGCGTTGAGACACTCGTCTTGGATTTCGAGTGCGACAAGACTAAGCTCTTCGGGTGAGACAGTCTCGAGGTCAACTGCGAGAAGGAATGTGCGGGTCATTTGGCTACGCCTTTCAACTTAGCCTCGACCAACTTCCAATCGAATTCAAACTCAGCGGGCAGGCCGAGCGTGTTGCCAAGGGCAAAACGATGGTCGGGCAACGTGCGCACAACCCACTTGTAAGTGTTGCTTGCACCAGCGGGGATGATCTTTGTTTCGCAGCGCCACACGTTGGTAAAGAAGCAGCCGATAATCTCACCGACTTGTCCCGGCCAAGCAACTTTGATGGGATACACCACGTTGCCTTCGGCAGTCTTCTCCGTCTTCTCGTGACAGATAAGCACAATGTGCTTGCGCATTTGGGACAAGGCAGCCATGAAACCTTTGCCGAGGACGGCGAAGTGTCCCCAGAATTGGCGGCCATCTTTGAAGTCAGCGACTGCGGTCTTGCCTTGGCCACGTAGCGCTTCGTGGATTAGCACGTCGGAAAGCGTCGTGCCAGAGTCGAGGACGATAGTCTGGACCAACGGGTTTTCCTGCGCCGCGAGTAGGAGCTTGGCTAGACGGGCGTAGCGGAGTGGCAACGGGATGAGCGCGTCAGCGTCGTCTCGGTCTACGTGGTCGTAGCCGATAGGCATAGGCAGGTTGTTGTCGCGCAGGTAACGCAACACACCGCCAAGGTTCCGGTCAATGTCAATGATGTAAGCACCGGGGAATTTGCAGGCAAGAACAGTCTTGCCAGATTTCGGTGGACCTTGTAGGAGCAGGCGAAGGACGTCGTCCTTGTCTGAGTAGTCGGATGTATTTTTCATTGGTTGTCAGCTACCTCTTCTTTTGTTGTAGCAGGGCACACGATTCGACGAACAGTTTTGAAGCCTGCTTCGCAAGCGGGAACGGGAACTTGTTCTTCAATGATCTGGCAGGACGGTGGCAGTTCGGACACGTAAATAATAAGGTTGATTCCTTTGTCGGAGATTGCCGAATAGCGGAAGCCTTCGTCCATATGACTTACCGCTTTGTCCCACTTGCCAGTATGCAAGGCACGGATTGGCGCAAAGCCCGCACGAGTTTTTACCGCAGCTAGAATCTTTGCCTCGTGTGGGTAGAAGTAGGCATAGAGTAGGTCAGGAATGCTTTCGAATAACTCTTGAAGCGAATCCAACTCGGACTCGAAAAGCGTAAGTGATTCACGATAGCGGACGATTTCTTTAGTTACTTGGTCTTTTGTTTGTTGCATTTGGTTTTTGTTTTTTGGTTGTGGGGCAGAACCCCGAGAGTTAGATGCCGGCAAGTATCTTTGCGCGGATGCCTGCTTTGGTTGGCACGTCAGAACGTGTGCCAATGGTGGGCGTGGGTCGGTCGCGGAGCTTGCGCTCTGCGTTTTGAACCCAAGTTACGTAGGCTTCGCGGTGGATACGACGTTGTTCGTAATTAGTTTTCATCGGTCAGCAGTGGGGTTCCAGGTTACTTGGCGAAACGCGTGGCTGTGCAACAGTTTGTTGGCAGCTTCCGGTGAGTCCTGTGCGATAAGGCACACGTCGTGGTAAGGACACTTGCCATATTTGCGGTTGAAGCAGTAGGTTACTTCTTGTGGGAAGTAATTACGCGCGAAGGAATGAATGAAGTCCTCGACTCGGGTGAGTGCGTTGGTGGCCCAGCTAGCTACGCTTGGTGCGGAGTAGTCGAAGTAAGAGCGGAAGAACTCTAGGGCAGGGTCGCCACCACGGGGTCCGCGTTCCATAAGTCCGGCAGAACCGGTCGGACGCTTGAGCTTGATTGCGTCGAGGCAGAAGCCAGTCACGTTAAGCTCGGGCCACAGTTGCTGTGCGGCCCAGAGATACCCACGGGTTTGGCTGCTGAGGTGGAAATCAGCGATGAAGCTGTCGCCGCCAATAGATGTGGTCTTGTGGTCAACGATGCGGGCAGTCCCGTGGCACTTGGCAATGACGTCGATGCGTCCGGCCCAGGCAACGTGCACGAAATCAACCCAAGTTTGCTCGCCTTTAATGTCGATGTTAGACTTTACTTCTAACACACCCAATGGCAACTCAAACGCACGCTCGATCAGTGGTCCTTTGGCATCGGACAGAATCTCCATGTGGTAGTCAGGGAAGGTCATCCTCTGCTGGTAGAAGCGGAGGACTTCGAGCGCGTTGTTGAGGGTGCGATACTCGTCGAGCGGGGCGGGATGGTCGGTGAAGAATTTGGTTATGCGAGCTTGAGCGTCAGCCAAGGGTTGACCGTGCAACAGCTCTTCAATCCCCACATGCAACGCACCGCCGAAGATCAGTGCGGCGTTAGTCGGGTGTGGTTCACGGCCCTCTACCAAATAGTTGGCAGCGAGCGTGGGGCAGACAAACTTCTCCGCCGCACTGTTGTCGATCACGAATAGGAAGTGACCGGGTTCGGGAAGCGGAGTGAGGACGTGACGGGTGCGACCGGTAGCTGGTGGGATTTCGGTCTTGACTTGGGTTGTAGGTATGGTTATCATTCGATTGGAGTAAAGGCTAGGGTTACGTTAAATGGGTTCCAAGCTATGCCTTGTTCGACTGCGGTGTGCGCAACCTTGTTCAGGCAAAGCTCTTCGATGTCTTCGCGCGTAGCATAAGCTAAAAGGTGAACCGAACCAGAGATGGCTAGGTTGTGGGTGGACGTTGCCGCAAAGCGGTAATGCAGGTGAGGCAGTGGGAGTTTAGAGGTCATCGAGAAGTGATTTACGTTTGGTGGCAGCGGGATTTGGAGAACGAGTGCCGCGCACAGTTGCGCGAATCTTGGCAGACTCTGTGTTGAGACTGGCGGATAGGGTTGCTGGGCTAAGCGCCCTGTTTCTTATCTTCTCTACGAACTTTAACAGTGCTTCCGGCGACATGTCCTTTAGTAGTTCGGGGTTTTCTTTGACTGATAGGAGCTGGAGGTTTGTCATCTGCTCGAAGTTCGATAGGCCGGAAGTTAACTCGGGCAAGGATAGCAAGGACTCGGGCGTGGCCGTCTCCAGTTGGGTCGTAGGCAGCAGGGATAGATTCGGATTGGCAGGCGTCATAGAAGGCTTGGAATAGTGTGTTGATTATTGCTTGGCGACTACCGCGATCGCCAGCGTAGATGTGGCGGAAGAAGTAGTCGAAGATGGTTTGGTCGAGGTTAGATTGGATGCGGCTGGCACAGGTTGCGGTTGGATGTGGGTTAGTTACGTGTTGCATAAGGCTAGGCAAGGAGCCAGACAGTCTCGCGCTGCACCCAGGCGTTACCGGGGAACGGCTCGAACGAGTCTGGCGGATTAGTTATCTTGGTTGGCAAGTGAAAGACTTCTGCGGCGTAGAGGTAGGCGAGGGCGCGCAGCACGTCGATGGTTGGACTATCCAGTTCGAGAAGGTAGTTGGGCGCGGTTATGCTGGCCGCAGTCTCTACGGTTAGGCTATTCGTGAGTGCGCGTATGGCGTGCTTTGGTCCGAGTGTGACTGAAGTTGCTGACCGTATTGCAACTGACTTAGACCACGCTTCGCGCAGCACGTCGGGGTCCACATCGGACTTAAACCTTTTGGTGATATGCGCGTTGATTGCATTGCGCAACTGCGCGGTGTAGGTTGAGCAGGCTAGGGTGGGATGGGACAGCGCGATGGGTGCAGGGAACGTGCGGAGGAAGGAGGCGATGTCGGCTTCGTGCTTACGGAAGTTAGACTCGGACAGGTGCAGACCCTGGGGGTTGCGTATGTCAAGCTTGATCATCTTCGTCCTGTTGCTGGGCACGGATGGACTCGGCGCGGAGTTCTTCGCGGTCACGACGGGCGTCGTGGTCATTGTCGTCAGCGACGAGTTCCAAAGAACTTTGATCGTGGTAGTTATCGGGGTTGGTTGGCATAGAGTGAAGGGCAACCGTAGCGGGAAGGGTGACGTAGATTTCCTACGGCTTACTGTCGCTCGCTACGGTTGTCCAAAGTAGCCGGTCATTACGCAGGCCGGGATGCGATTGCCATTACTTGTTACACCTTATGCAATTTTACTGTGCGCCGGTTACGCCGGACTAGCGACACGCTGCGCGTGTGACTCCTTATTATGCTAGTTGTGTCTTGGCGCGTTAAGGAATAACTCCGCACCTGGTTAACGACGTGACCGGAGGTCGAGCAGCTTTAGTTGTTAACGTCGAACATAGCTGGCTGAACAGCGACGTTTGGTGCAAGCACTCAAAATTTACTTAATCAATGCGTAGATTGCGCTGTCGTCAATCAACGCCATCGCCCGACCATCCGTGAGTTCCTTGGACAGTTCAAGGAAGTTTGCACCGGGTCGGGGCAGGATTACGTCGCCGGGAAAGGCACACGTTACTTGTGGGCCGCAGGCAACTACGACAATCTTTGCGTTGGGATCAGACTCGGCATCAACTAGGATGTGGCTGGCTTCTTGGACGCGTTCGACGAGGACTTTATTATGGCAGGGTTGGATCATTAGTTTGGTTTTGGTTAGGTTTAGCATAGAGTGGACCGCTAACGGCGGTCAGTCGGACTGGACTTCGGCTACAGTCATTCCGCTTAGGTTCAAGCAGAGAGGGAAGTTTTATGAACACTTCCAAACGAAGCATTAAACTCCAGCCAGCATCGCGTCGGAATACGCACCGATCATACGCGCGAGCGAGTCGCGGTTCGGCAGGCCGTTCTCCTCACGGACAAGTTCGTAGTTCGGAACCACGGACAGGAGCTTCTCAACCTTGGCTTCGATCTCATCGTCAGTCAGGGTGAGAATCGAGTCGGCCTTGGCAACGAGGTCGCCCTTAATCTTGCCCGAACGTTTGCTCGGCGACGGGTCGATGGAGATCGAGTCAGCAACTTCCTGCGCGAGCGCAGCAAGCAATGCCTTGTCGTCGTCAGACTTGCCGGCGAGATAGCGTTTGACAGACTTGGACACGGTCTCGTACACCACGGCCTTGGCCTTGGCGTCGTCGGACTTGGCCGCAGCTTTCGCTTTGGCGGTCGCGTCCACGTTGATCTCACGGGTGAAGCTGCCGTCCTGCCTGCTGATCGCATCAGCAAACGCAGACTGCCATTCTGGCAGCGTTCCCCAGGCAATCTCCGCACCGACAGCGTCTTCGAGGACAGCGGGCAGTCCGCTCACGCGGGCGCCAGCTTTGAGGTTGTAGTCTTCAACGGTTGCGGGTCCCTCGAAGGAGAGGTCGAAGCCGATGGAGGATGTTTTATACTTGGCCATGTTACTTGTTTTTTTCTATTGTGGAGCGGTAGCTCCGGGTTGTGAGGCTGATGCCTCGTTTTCACTACGCGTAATTGCGTTGGGAAAGGGGTGACTCAAAGTGTTTTGAGCCAGATTTTGGATCGTTGGACGAGCCTGGCATACGTTGCAGCCTTGCGACACTTCTTGCTGCAATACGCCTGTGTCCGACGAAGTTGCGTGAAAACTTGTTGGCAATGATTGCATGTAAGCTGGTGACGAGGCTGGGCCATTTGGCTAGGCTGCAAGATAGCGTAGCGGCCTAGGCTTGCAAGCGATATTTGAAGTTTTTTTCCATAATTTCCATAATATCCTAGCTCCTAGGATAGAAGCCACTTAAACTTCAACATCCCCCGGCCACACATAAGGCAAGTCGTTGGGCACATCGGGCCAGAGCGGACCGTAGTGGGTGGGTAACTTGCGGATGAGGTTTGACCGGTGTGAGTTGCAAAAGGCTGCGTCAAATTGTGGCGGGCAGGGTTGTAAATCAGCACGAAGCGCGGAGCGTTCTTGGAACCATGGAAGAAGTGAGTCGTTATAACCGCGCTTACGCCATTCGAGACAGATGATTTCACCGTATGAGGCGAGAGATATGTCCCAGCCTCGCCACATAGTGACTGCGGGATGTCGTTGCCAGCCGTAGTCGGGTTGCGTTAGCGCAAAGTAAATCTGCTTGCATTCGACGCGTTGTTTGCCAAGGCGTTGACGGTCGAGGCATTCGGCGGACCGACTGAAGTCAGGGTATGGTAGGAAGGTTTGCATGTTAGGTCCAGCTGGCAGAGTTGATAAAGCGCAAGTCTAGCTTTGCGCGTGTGACGGCTACGTATTGTAAGTTCTTCTCTTGCTGAAGCTCTGCGTCGGATTCTGCGTAGCGACTAGGCAAGAGGCCCCAGTCAAGGAGAAAGACTGTCTCCCATTCAAGACCTTTGGCTTTGTGTATGGTGGATAGGGTCACACCGGGACCAGCTTCGAACATCTTTGCGATGCGAAGTTTGATGTCGGATACGTTAACGCAGTGACGCGCAATTTCTAGCAGTGCGGTGCAGCGGTCGACGTAGTTCTCCGCTTGTTGCTTCTTGCCTTTGCGGAGTAGCTTGGATTCTTCGTTCGCGCTATGCGCGGACATGCGTTCGCGGAAGTCAGTCATGGACGTGGCACCGATCTTATCAACGAGCTTTTCAAGCCCGATTGCGATGTCGCGGCCAACTACGTGGCAGGCAACGCCTCTGCGCAGCATGTCAAACGCGAAGGTGATGAGCGGTGCGGTGTTGCGACAGAGGATGGCGGAGGTCGCGGGGAACGCGGATGCGTTGTAGTTGTGCAGTGTGGCTACGGAGCCGATTGGTGCGTCAGGGTGTGGTTGGATCATAGATATTTCTGTGCTTCTTTGACTACGGCTTGGCTGCAGCGGTAGCTGACCGACAGGGCCAACTCTTCCATTGCGAACTCAGACTTTAGCAGCGTCATCGCTTCGTGGTCTGCACCGCGAAAGCCGTAGATGGATTGGTGTGGGTCGCCGACGGCAATGAGTCTGCCAAGCGAGTCGAGGATTGACTTTAGCAGTGCGCGTTGCACTGCGTTGGTGTCTTGGGCTTCGTCCAGGAGCGCATACGCCACTGCGTTGAAACGCACGTTCCAGTGATACGCCAGCCAAAGCATGTCATCGAAGTCGATAGACTTTGGGTTAGGTTTGAGACATTCCAACAAGATTGCTTCAGCATAGCGAAGCACGACGGGTCCGGCCTCGATGTCGAAGCGGTCAGCGACGTTGGCTAGGGCGGAAGGCCCAACGGGGTCCGTAGTGGACTTGAACCGAGAGACTAAAGTCAGCGTTGGACTTTCAAGCTCCCGCCTAGTTTTCCAATCGGGACACATATCTTTCAACAGCCAAGCGCAACGCTTGCCGTCAGGCTTGGGCTTACGTCCGAGGTGCGCGCCAAGCGCGGTGTAGCAGTAGCTGTGGAAGGTTGAGGACTCTACGTAGTAGGGCATCTTGGCTGCTAACGCCGTGCTTGCATCCTTATTAAACGCAAGCGCGATGATCTTGCCGGAGTTGGGGCCGAGTGCCTTGGCCAACATGCACATGAGCGTGGTCTTACCGCCACCGGCAGGACAGGAAAACATGAGGTTGGACCGCAAAGCAGTCAGTGCGTCGATACCGGCTTGTTGTTCGGGACTAGGTGTCATGGTTTACCAGTTTCCGTCCCGAATTTCAGACTTACCCAAGGCTCGTTCGATGATTCTTGCGTCCACAGGACGCGGCTTGAGTCCCAGGCTGACACTCTCGTCATAACACACTACGCCTTCCACGGTCCATTTGACGTAGCCTGCGGACACGGTTATGTGTCCAGCTCGTGCGCGTAGATGTGCGTCTGCCATACTGTGATGGGAGAAACTATCCGGAAAGAGTATTGGACTTTCTGTTCCGTCAGCAAGCATTATTATGTATTTCATTTGGAGCGTTTGGGTAGATAGCACTGGAACAACTTGCTCCAGACGTAGATGACTTGGTATTGTTTCATTGGATTAAACGGTGTAGCCAACCACCTTGGTCAGCTTTGAATAGCGTAGCTGAATCCGCGTTCCAGGTGGAATCTGCTCTTTGTTGATTGGTCGATCACGCTCCAACAAGTGCCGGAGAATGAAGTCTTTGCCTGCGTTGAAATCGGCAAGCACGCTCGCTTGCGTTTTGTAATCGCGCCCGTAGGCTGGTGTGAGTGTCATTTGGATTGCGCCCAGAGTAGGCCGAGAACACCAGCTAGTAGACCCCAGCAGAAGCCGAACGCACCAGCGAAAAGATAGTCGTAAAGTGAGATCATAGCATTGCAAGTAATTCTTCGAACGCTTTGGCTTTAGAAGGTTTGGATTTGGATTTGGCGTCGGACTCTTTCTTATTCGCGTCGAATGCAGCAAGGTGACCAAAGAATGGCTTGCCGTTCACTGCGAACCACGCAACAATGCCGTCCGTGCAAAGCAACTCTGCTTCGCAGTTGAAACTTGACAACTTGCCGCGTGCTGGCTCGGTTGGAACACGCCATTCCATTGCGTTTTTCGGCAGAGTTAGACCGAAGTCCGCACAAACGCGGATGAGACTATCACT
>Ga0214919_10005604_pt1 | contig 17703 bp, 17 predicted proteins | sample LL1503_MetaG_FD_177994 | JGI IMG/M metagenome (GOLD analysis project Ga0214919, IMG submission 177994) | Freshwater microbial communities from Lake Lanier, Atlanta, Georgia, United States - LL-1503 | ecosystem: Environmental > Aquatic > Freshwater > Lake | place: USA: Georgia | collected...
ACTGCAAAACAAACAAAAAACAAACTCACCGATAAAACCGACTAGAATCTAAAATTCATAAAATTATGAATGATTACGATATATCAGTTTGGAAGGGAGGAGTTGTTTAAAAAAGGGGCGCAGTTCATGGCGATTGAAGAATCGGAAGAAGAAGCAATGAAATTTATAAATCAGCAATTTTATTCAAACTAAATCTTAAAAAAATTTTCAAAACCAACTCTTAAAAAAATGCAAAATCTACAAAAAATAAAACGTTGTTTAATTTCAGTTTCGGATAAATCGGGAATTGTTGAGCTGGCGCAGAATTTGGTTGCGCGCGGTGTTGAAATAATTTCTACGGGCGGAACTTCTAAACTTTTAACGCAAAATAATATCGCCAATAAAGATATTTCTGATTTTACGGGTTTTCCGGAAATGATGGATGGGCGGGTGAAAACTTTGCATCCGAAAGTTCATGGCGCGTTGCTGGCGGTGCTTGATAATGTTGAGCATGTGAAAGCGGCGGCGGCGCACGAAATTGAGGCAATTGATTTGCTGATAATCAATCTTTATCCCTTTGTTGAAACAGTTGCTAAAACTTCTGACGAAGAAGAAATTATCGAAAACATTGATATTGGCGGGCCGGCGATGGTGCGTTCGGCTTCGAAAAACTTTGGTTACAAAACTGTAATTACATCGTGCGCACAATATGAAAATTTGGTTGCAGAAATGGAAAAAAATTCTGGCGCGACAAGTTTTGATTTTAGAAAAAAACTCGCAGCGCAAGCCTTTAAAAACATTGCCGATTATGATTTGGCAATTTCAAACTGGTTTAACCAAAGCGATTTTTCGCTTCGCGGAAACTTAAAACAAGAATTGCGCTACGGCGAAAATTCGCACCAAAAAGCGGCGGTTTTTTCAACTTCAAATTCGGGAATTGTAAACGCCAAACAGCTACAGGGAAAAGAATTGAGCTATAATAATTTAAATGATTCTGATGCGGCTTATAATTTGGTTTTGGAATTTCAAAAACCAGCTTGCGCGATTATCAAACATGCTAATCCTTGCGGAACTGCGATTGGCGAAACATTGTTTGAAGCCTACGCGCGCGCGCTTTCGTCTGATTCAAAATCAGCTTTTGGCGGCATTGTGGCGCTAAACGGAAAAATTGATGAAACTTTGGCATTTGAGCTTTCTAAAATGTTTTTTGAAGTGATTATTGCGCGTGAAATTGATGAAAAAGCGCGAGCAATTTTAGCTGCCAAAAAGAATTTACGTTTGTTGATCGCCGACTTTAAAAAATCGGCGGAAATTCAAGTAAAATCAATATCGGGCGGATTTTTGATTCAAGAATTAGATCAAAAAAATATCACAAAAAATGATCTAAAATTAGTCACAAAAAAAGCAGCTAATGAAATTGAAATCGAACAATTAATTTTTGCGATGAATGTGTGCAAACATGTGAAATCGAATGCGATAATTGTGGTGCAAGATTTTCAAACTGTCGGCATTGGCGCGGGACAAATGAGTCGCGTTGATTCTTGCGAAATTGCCTGCAAAAAAGCTGCCGAATTTTTTGATGGTGAGAAAAAAATTGATAAAGCCAAAGGCGGATTTTTAGCTTCTGATGCCTTTTTTCCATTTGCCGATAATATCGAAATTGCTGCATCTTTTGGTATCAAAGCCATCATCGCAACAGGCGGATCAATGCGTGATGAAGAAGTAATTGCCAAAGCTGATGAAAAAGGAATTGCTCTTTATTTCATCGAAACTCGTCATTTTAAACACTAATTATTGACAATAAAATTGTTCATTTTTAGAGATCATTTTTATCTTTTAAACTTGCTACTTTTTTCTAGCGGAAATCATTAATTAAATCTTTTTCAAAATGTCTAAAAGTTTACCCCCTGTTCACCCGATCAATGTTGACGCTTTGTCTAAAAAATTCGGAATGCTAGAAGAAACAAGAGCTGAACTTCTTAAGCAAAAAGATAAGTATCCAAATGATTCGGTAGAAAGATCTACCATCGAACAACAAATTATTTCTATTGATAACAAAATTAAGGAGGAAGAGGAGGCGCGTAACAAAAATAAAAGCTCCGGCCCTGAAAAATCTTCTTCTTCCGATGGACTAGCAGCTAATAATGCAGGAGCTGCAACAGGTAATTTCACTAATACGCCAGAATTCAGCAATTTATCAAACAATCGTCAGGAAATATCAAATATAATTGCTGATGGAATAAAAAATAATTCAATCACAAAGACAGCAGAGGGTCCAAATGTAAGCTCAATTAATGAACAAATTTTATCTTTTAAAAATAAAGAAACGCTTGATTCTGTGGTAGATCAAGTTCATAAAATTTATGATAATCTTGAAGTCATGGGATTAGATGTAAGAAGAGCTGAAAAAAGTGAGGGAGAAAAGTCGGCAAGTTTTTATGCCATCAGGTTTCCCAAAGCTTATGAAGGTCAACGCGATGTGATGAAAATGACACAAGAAGAAATTAACGAGATAAAAAGCCATTATGAGAAAGAAACTCCTGAACAAAAAAAATCAGTTGATTCTCGTGATTATGAAACATCTGTTCTTGGACACGTAAGTCTGGCAACGAATAATAAATTAATATCTGATAGTTTGGGTTTAAAAAAAGTAGGAGAAAAGTCTGCGAACAATAAAGAGAACAATAAAGGAAAAACCATGGTTCAAAAACTACTTGAGCAACAGCAACAAATCTCAAATCTCGCTAATTCTCGTTAGATAAAGATCAGTTAAACCATTTTATTTTTGCAAAATTTTCAGAACTTTTTCATGTAGCTCCTGATTCGCGCAAGCAACTAAATGCACATTTGATTTTAATTTAAGATCATTGCCTTTCCAATCAGTTACAACGCCGCCGGCCATTTCAATAATTGGCACTAACGCCGCGTAATCGTAAACTTTTAAACCCGGATCAATTACAATATCAACAAATCCTGAAGCCAGCGAGGCGTAAGAATAACAATCTCCGCCATAAATAATTCCACCGAGTTTTTGATATTTAGTTAAAGAAGTAATTTTCTTTAAAACTTCGACATCTTTTTCTTGGAAATAATGTGACGAACTAGAGCACATCACAGCGTCCGCAATTTCAGTGCAATTTCTGGTTTTAATTTCTTTGCCGTTAAACCACGAGCCTAATCCCGCAACGCCAAGCCAGCGCTCTTTGGTAATTGGCTGATTCATAATTCCTAAAATCGCTTTGCCTTTGTGAGTTAATGAAATCAATGTTCCAAAAATCGGGCGACCGATGATGAAAGATGAAGTGCCGTCAATTGGGTCTAAAATCCACACATATTCTGCATCGACATTTTTATCGCCATATTCTTCGCCGATAATTCCATGTTTGGGAAATTTTTTTTCAATGGCATCGCGAATGATTTTCTCAATTTCCTGATCAGCTTTTGTAACTGGCGAATGGTCGTCTTTACTGATTTCGCCGTTCGCCATGCGGAAATATTTAACCGCAATTGCTTCTGAAATATCGGCAAGATGATTGGCGAAATCGATTAATTTTTTATCTAACATGAATTAAGGGATTTAAGATTTAGAATTTAGAATTTATATTTAATCAAATTCGACTTATTCGAATTTGGGTTTGTTTTGAATTACTACGCGGCGAATGAATCGCCGCATCCGCAATAGATTTTATTTTTTTAAGGATTGATATCTTTAATCAGTTTGGATGTATAAATATCCTAAATCCTAAATTCTAAATCTTAAATCTCTTAAATTTTATGAAAGAAAGAATTGCAATAATCGCTGGCTATCGTTCACCAATGGGAAAAGCTGGCGGAGCTTTGAAAAACCTAACCGCGCATGATCTTGGTGCTAGAATTGTTAAAGAAGTTGTTTTGCGTTCTAAAGTTGATCCAGAAATGATTGATGAAGTAATAATCGGAAATGTAGCCCAACCAGGTGAAGCGGCAAATATTGCTCGCGTAATCGCGCTTAAAGCCGGACTTCCAGAAAAAATCCCCGCTTTCACAGTTCACAGAAATTGCGCTTCAGGAATGGAAGCTTTTACAAATGCGGCGGCAAAAATTTTAAATGGCGATAATGAAATAATTCTCGCTGGCGGTGTTGAATCGATGAGCAATATTCCATTGCTTTACAACAAAAAAATGACCGGGCTTTTTGCGCAATTATCAAAAGCCAAAACTGTTGGTCAAAAAATTCAGGCGCTTTTGCAATTTCGCCTGAATTATTTGGCTCCAATCGTTGGAATTGTTCAGGGTCTGACTGATCCGATTTCAGGATTAATTATGGGTTGCACCGCAGAAAATGTGGCAAAAGATTTAAAAATTACGCGCGAAGAACAAGATGAATTTGCGCTTCAAAGCCATAAAAAAGCTGAAGTGGCAATTGCCAACGGAATTTTCGCCCAAGAAATTATTCCAGTTTTCAATAATGATGAAAAAAATTCATTAATGATCGAAGAAGATGAAGGCGTGCGTAAAGGTCAAAGCATTGAAGCTCTGATGAAATTAAAACCATATTTTGAAAAAGTTACCGGAACTGTGACAGTTGGAAATTCTTCCCAAATCACTGATGGCGCAGCTTTCGCAGTTTTAATGCGCGAATCAAAAGCGAAAGAATTGGGCTTGGAACCAATCGGCTATATTCGTGAATATGCCTACGCTGGCTTAGATCCTTCGCGCATGGGATTAGGTCCAGTTTTTGCTTCGAAAAAAGTTTTTGATAAATCCGGTTTATCTTTGCAAGATATGGAATTAGTCGAAATCAACGAAGCTTTTGCGGCGCAAGTAATTGGCTGTCAAAAAGCTTTTGCATCTGATGAATTTTGCCAAAAACATTTCGGCACTTCGGCAATTGGCGTGTTAAAATCTGAAATTCTCAACGTAAATGGCGGCGGGATTGCGCTTGGACATCCGGTTGGAATGTCGGGCGCCAGAATTGTTATTGCCTTACTTCGTGAGTTAAAAAGACGCGGCAAAAACCGTGGTCTTGCAACTCTTTGTATTGGCGGTGGTCAAGGTGGCGCGATGATTGTGGAAGTGAATTAATCCGCTTTCGTTTTGCTGGCGCTGTCGCGTAAATCAACTTTTTCGTCGAACTTTTCGCAATTCTAAATTTTTTAAAACGCACGTACATCTAGGTACGCTTACTTTTCAAAAAATTTAGAATCACAAAAATTTCTTAGAAAAACTTGATTTACGCGACAGCGCCTTACTTCAGTGCGATAGGTCCGCTTCGCTTAAAATAAATTTTTAACTTAAATTAAATAAAACTATGAATATTGAAAAAATCGCAATTGGAAAAAACGCTCCACATGAAGTTAATGTTATCGTCGAAGTGCCGATGAATGCTGATCCGGTGAAATATGAAATGGATAAAGAAAGCGGCGCGATTTTTGTTGATCGTTTCATTGCAACTCCAATGTATTATCCATGCAATTATGGATTTATTCCCAACACTTTGTCTGATGATGGTGATCCGGCTGACGTTTTGGTGGTTTCAGATTTCGCGGTTGTTCCGGGTGCTGTAATTGCGGTCAAACCAGTTGGCGTTTTGATTATGGAAGATGAAAAAGGGATGGATGAAAAAATCATCGCAGTTCCAGCAAAAAAATTAAATTCGCAATTTGAATCAATTGAATCTTACAAAGAATTGCCAGAAAACTTGATCAATAAAATCAAACATTTCTTTGAACATTATAAAGATTTGGAAAAAGGAAAATGGGTAAAAGTTACTGGTTTTGAAGATGCTGCGAAAGCTAGAGAATTAATTGCAGAAGCGATTGAAAGGGCTAAGAAATAGTTGTGATTTTATAGCTAAATTTCATCAATTTTTTTGCCAGCGATTTTGGCATTTAAAACTGCATTTACTTTGCGTAAAACTAAATTTTCGGCGGCTTTTCCTAATTCTTGTTGAGCTAATATAATTGAATCGCGCGAGTTTTTTTCAGAGATTAGTTTTTCTAAATTTTCTAATTTCTCGCTGATTAATTTTTTTTCTTTTTCATCAATTGTAGAAGAATTTTCTAAATCTTTTTTAACAATCATCATATCTTTATTTGCCTCAACAATTGTCTGAATTAACAATCGATTTTCAACGTCGGATTTAGAATTTTTGAGCGAATCAAGCAGCATTTTTTTGATTTCATTTTCATCCAAAGAATAACTTGGTTTGACGATAATTTCTTGTTTTGTGTTGGTGATTTTTTCTTCAGCGGTGACGGTTAAAAGTCCGTCAGCGTCAACTTTGAAAGTTACGGCAACACGCGCCAATCCTGCTTTCATCGCGGGAATATTTTTGATTTCAAATTCGGCTAAACTGCGACAATCATTCGCTAATTCACGTTCGCCTTGAACAATATGAAATTTCATGCCGTTTTGGTTGTCGGCGTAAGTTGTAAATTCTTTGGTGAGAGCGGTTGGAATTGCTGAATTGCGATAAATTACTTTGTCAACAATTCCGCCCATCATTTCAATTCCCAAAGAAAGTGGAATTACATCGAGAAGAAGATTATGCGATTTTTTGCTTAAATTATAAGCCTGCCAAGCCGCGCCAGCGGCGACGATACGATCGGGATCGAGTTTATCTAAAATTTTTTCTTGACTAAAAATTTCAGCAAGTTTTTCTTTTACGAGTGGAATGCGAGTTGAGCCGCCAACTAAAATCACACCTTTAATTTCTTCGCTTTCTAGCTCTAAATCTTCGATTAGATTTTTTGTCAGCGTGAAAGTTTTTTCAATTTTTGGCAGAATTAATTTTTCGAAATCAGCGCGTGTAAATTGGCTATTTGCAATGGTTTTAGAAGAAAGTTCTTCTTTAATTTTTCTAGCTTGTGCAAGATTTACGCTCAGCTTTTCCGCGATTAAATGATCAAAATCATCACCTCCCAAAGCGTTGTCGCCAGCGACTCCGAGAACTTTAAAAACACCTTTTTGCATTTTTAAAATTGAAACATCAAAAGTTCCGCCGCCTAAATCATAAACGCAGTAAATTCCTTCGGCAGAATTATCTAAACCGTAAGCAAGCGCTGCGGCTGTAGGTTCGTTGACAAGGCGTAAAACTTCTAAACCAGCTAAATTTGCCGCAAGTTTGGTGGCGTTTTTGGCGGCTTCATCGAAATAAGCTGGAACTGTGATTACAGCTTTTTTGATTTCGGTTTTGAGATTATTTTGCGCGAGATTTTTTAAATATTTTAAAATTTCGGATGAAACTTCGGCGGGTCTGATTTTTCTAGGTCCAACATTAATTTTTAGAACTTCTTTTTGGGTAGAATTTTGATCAATTTCGAAATTTAATTTTTCGTTTTCCACATCGGCAAAACTTTTGCCCATCAGTCGTTTGATTGATGAAATCGAGGTTGAAATAGATTCTAAAACGAGTTCAGGATGATGTTGTGGGGAGGTTTTCCAAAATGCTTCTTCATCCTGAACTTGGTTTATGATCTGTCCAACATTAATTACATTACCATTTTTATCATAATTCACAATTGAAGGGTGAATTTCCAAGCCATTTTCATCAGCAAAAAATTTTACTTTTTCATCTTCAATAATCGCCACCAGAGAATTTGTTGTGCCTAAATCAATGCCAATAACAACTTCTTCGTTATGTTGATTTTCTTCATTTTGACCTGGTTCCAAGATTTGAAGTAATGCCATTAATTTAATTTATTTTTTCTGATTTTTAAATCTTCTATAGATTTTTTTAAGTATTTTGCTTTTACTAAAAGCTGCGCCGAAAGATTGATTTCATTGGCTTCAAGCTGATTCATTGAATTTAAAATTAAGCTTTTAAATTCTTGATTTATTTCTTTTCTTAAATTTTCGATTTCATTTTTATCAGAAATTTCTGCGATTTTTTCCTGCAATTCCAAAATCTCGATCAAGGTTTCGGTGCTTGGCTTGATGGCTTTTTCATCATGGCGAATATCAATATTTTTTAAGGATAAAAGATAACAAGCGCGAAGAAAATCATCAGATAAAGTTTTGTAAGCTTCATTAATTGCAATTGATTTTTCTATGTCGGCAGAGCTTGAAATGTCTGGATGAAACTGTTTTTGAAAATCGAGATATTTTTTTTCTAACTCAATTTGATCAATTTCGAAATTTGGTTTAAGCGCAAAAAGTTCGAAAAAGTTTTTCATACTTTAAATGATTCGCCGCAACCGCAACGGCCTTTTTCATTGGGATTTACAAAGTCAAAACCGGAAGTTAATTCGTCAGTTTTATAAATCATTTCGCTACCGATTAGAAACATTGAAACCTTGGGATCAATGAAAATTGTGGCTCCGTCACGAATTACGACATCATCAAATTTGGAAATGTTTTTATCCTTAATGGCATATTCGATAGTGTAAGACATGCCGGAACAGCCGCGCGTGCGCATGCTAATTTTTATGCCTTCGCAAGCTTCAGTGCGGCTGGAGAGAAGTTCTTTAATGTGGATTAATGCGTCGTCGGTGATGGTTAAATAATCAACTATAGCATTTCCGCTTTCTAAGAATTTTGGTAACATTTTAATTTTTCTTATTTTTGTAATCTTCAATCGCGGCTTTAATCGCTTCTTCAGCTAAAACTGAGCAATGAATTTTCACCGGCGGTAAAGATAATTCTTGAGCAATTTCTTTATTAGTAATTTTTGCCGCATCATCAATTTTTTGTCCTTTAATCCATTCAGTTGCAAGCGAGCTTGAAGCAATTGCCGAACCGCAGCCGAAAGTTTTAAATCTGGCGTCGGTAATTATGCCATCATCAGAAACTTTAATTTGTAATTTCATCACGTCGCCGCAAGCCGGAGCGCCAACTAATCCAGTTCCAATGCCGCTTTCGTCTTTTGCGAATGACCCAACATTTTGTGGATTTTCATAGTGATCTAAAAGTTTTTTTGAATATGCCATATTTGTATTAAATTCACTTTATGAATTTAGATTAAATTGTGTTGCTACGCACGAAGTAAATTCGTGCATCCGCAACGGGTTAATTAAATTTTTTTTAGTGCGATTTCCAGTTTATTGATTTTATATCAATTCCTTCCTGCATCATTTCCCATAAAGGGCTTAAGTCACGCAGTTTTTGAACTTTTGTTTTGATTAAATTAATTGCGTAATCGATTTCTTCTTCGGTGGTAAAACGACCAATTCCAAATCTTATGGAAGTGTGCGCCAATTCATCTTCAACTCCTAAAGAATGTAAAACATATGAAGGTTCAAGCGATGAAGAAGTGCAGGCAGAACCTGAAGAAACGGCGAGATCTTTAATTGCCATAATCATTGATTCACCTTCAATTCCGGCGAAAGAGAAATTTAAATTTCCGGGATAACGATGTTCTTTATCGCCATTTAAAAAGACCTGCGTTGTTTCCATGATTCCTTGATAAAGCTTGGCGCCGAGTTTTTTAACGTGATCGAAATCTTGCTCCATTTCATTTTTGGCGATTTCAGCAGCTTTGCCAAGACCAACAACCAGCGGAGTTGCGAGAGTTCCAGAGCGAATGCCACGTTCTTGTCCGCCGCCACTGATAATTGATTTGATTCTAACTCGCGGTTTGCGGCGAATATAAAGCGCGCCAACACCTTTTGGACCGTAGATTTTATGTCCGGAAATGCTCATCAAATCGATGTTCATTTCATCAACATTTAACGGAATTTTACCAAAGGCTTGCGCTGCGTCAGTGTGGAAATAAGCGCCTTTTTTGCGGCATAAAGCGCCGATTTCTTTAATTGGTTGAATTACACCGATTTCATTATTCACAGTCATGATTGAAACCAAGCAGGTTTTGTCAGTGATCGCGGCTTCTAGTTCTTTTAAATCAACCAAACCATTTTGCTGAACTGGCAAAAATGTGACGCTGAATCCTTCTTGTTCTAGATCGCGCGCCGAATTGATAATACATTTATGTTCGGTGTAAGTTGTGATAATGTGATTTTTACCAGTCGCGCCGTAAAAATGGGCAACACCTTTAACCGCAATATTATTCGATTCAGTCGCTCCCGACGTGAAGAAAATTTCTTTCGAATCAGCGCCGATTAAATTGGCTACTTGTTTGCGAGCGATTTCGACTAATTCTTCAGCTTTCCAGCCAAGAGAGTGAGTGCGCGAATGCGGATTACCGTAATCTTCTTTCATGGTTTTTACCATCACGTCAATAACGCGCGGATCCATTGGGGTTGTTGATTGGTAATCGAGATAGATTGGAAGTTTAATGGTCACTTTAATATTTATTTTTTTTATAAAAATCGCTCCAGACTTTGATGAATTTTTCAATTTCATCTTTGGTGTTTTCAGTTCCTAGACTTACGCGAATGGCGCTGGTGGAAAAAGCTGGTTCAATGTCCATGGCTTTTAAAATTCTTGATGCGGTTAAAGCGCCAGAAGAGCAGGCGGCGCCGGCGCTAACACAAATTCCGTTTAAATCGAAATTAATTAATTGAGTTTGGCTATCGGCGTTTTTAGTGGCGATGTAGCTGGTGTTTGGAAGGCGGGCGATTTCTTGAGAAAAAATCATCGCATCTTCATTAGTGATTTTTTTGATTTCGTTTTCTAAAAAATCGCGCAAATTTTTAACATTTTCATAAAGATTAATTTTTTTTGCTGCTAATTTACAAGCTTCACCAAATCCAGAAATTCCCGCGATATTAGTGGTTCCGGCGCGTTTTGATTTTTCTTGTTTGCCGCCGTGAATTAATGGTTTTACATCTAAACCCTTTCTAATAAAAAGCGCACCAACTCCTTGCGGGCCGTTGATTTTATGCGCTGAAATTGAAGCGAAATCAACATTTAATTTTTCCAAATCAACAGCAATTTTTCCGACAGCTTGAACGATATCGCAATGAATTAGTCCGCTTTTTTGGTGAACTAATTTGGCGATTTCTTCAATTGGCTGAATGGCGCCGGTTTCATTGTTGGCAAGCATCACGGAAGCTAAGAAATTTCCATTCAGATTGGCGATTTTATTTTTAAAATCTTCAATGTCGATCAAGCCGTTTTTTAAAGCTTTAACTTCGATAATTTCCTTATTTTCGGGGCGACAATTATAAACTGCGGAATGTTCAAATTCGCAAAAGACTATTTTTTTTACATCAGCGCCAAACATCAACATATTTGTGGCTTCAGTGGAACTGCCGGTAAAAATCACTTCATAATTTTGGGCATTAATTAAATTTTTTAATTCTTGTCTGGCATCTTCAACTAATTTTGTAGCTTTACGACCCAACTGGTGAGTTGAAGAATTATTCAATGGCAATTGGTAAACTTCATTCATTTTAGCCAATGCTTCCGCAGCTAATTTAGTGGTTGAATTGTAGTCGAGATAAATCATTTGCATATGCTGCTAAGTGAAATCGAGTTTAAATATTCGTAAATTTTATTTTCCAAACCAGACCATAAATGATGAGTTTTGCATTTTATGTCGTCATTAACACAACTTTTTTGAACATTGTTGCAGCGCGTCATTTTTATTGGTTCGCCGATGGCTTTGATAATTTCGGCGATTGTAACTATATTGCGATTTTTCCCTAAAATATAACCACCACCCGGACCTTTCACCGATTCAACGATGCCCGATTTTCTAAGACTGGCAAAAATCTGTTCCAAATATGAAAGCGAGATTTTTTGGCGTTTAGAAATTGTCAGCAATGAAACCGGTTGATTGGCTTTATTATCGGCAATTTCAATTACTGCCATAACGGCGTAGCGGGCCTTGGTTGTTAAAATCATGATTTTTTTAGGATTTTTTAATCTCCGACTAATTTAGTAGGTCATTTTTAAGTCGCATCAACTTTTTACTAGAAAGTTTTTTCTTCAATTAAATTAACTGCCGAACTTGATTTTAAAATCCAACTTCCTACTTTGCGCGGCTCGATTTATGAAAGTCATGTCTAATGGCTTTTTACTATTTATTAATCTTTAACCAAAAACCTGCGCAGCTCTAGCGCTAACAAAGGTTTTAAATTCCCAAATATATGACACAAAAATCTCAAGAACAGGAAAATTTATTTGCTCAAGAAAATTTTGCTGAGCTTTTCGAAGAATATGAAAAAGACAGTCAAAAACTGACAGAAGGTACTGTTGTAAAAGGCGTAATTGTTGGTATTTCCGACAAAGGTGTTGCAGTAGACATCGGCGCAAAATCAGTTGGTTTCGTTGACATCACTGAGTTTAAAAGAGACGGCGAAGTTGTTGAAGGCGATGTAGTTGATGTTTTCCTTGAACGCTTAGAAAACAAAAGAGGCGAGCTTATTATCAGCCGCGAAAATGCCAGACGCTATAATAACTGGTATTTCTTGAAAAATTGTCTTGAAGACAAAACTACAATTGAAGGAAAAATCATCGGTAAAGTTAAAGGCGGTTACGCTGTTGACGTTAACGGCATCACTTGTTTCTTACCAAGAAGCCAAGTTGATACTATGCTTCTTTCTGATGACACATTCTTGATTGGCAAAGTTGAAAAATTACAAGTTCTTAAAATCGATGATCTACGCGGCAACGTTGTAGTTTCGAGAAGAGCTATCCTTGAAACCCAACGCAACGTTGAAAAAGAAAAAGTTCTTTCAACTATCAAAGTTGGTGATGCATTGGATGGTATTGTTAAAAACATTACTGATTACGGTGCGTTTATTGACTTCGGTTCATTCGATGGTCTTTTGCATTTAACTGACATTTCTTGGTGCCGTGTTAGACACCCATCTGAAGTTTTAAAAGTTGGTCAAGAAATTAAGGTTCAAGTTATTAAATTTGACGAAGCTACTAAGAGAATTTCTCTTGGCATGAAACAACTTCAACAAAATCCTTGGGAATCAATCGCTCAAAGATATCCAGTTGGCGCGGTTGTTAAAGGTAAGGTTACCAACATCACAACTTACGGTGCATTCGTTGAAATCGAATCTGGCATCGAAGGTTTGGTTCACGTTTCCGAAATGAGCTGGTTAAAAAACAACTCAACTCCAAATAAATTCATCAATTCTGGCCAAGAAGTTGAAGTTATGGTTTTGGATATTAACTCGCAAAATCACCGCATTTCTCTAGGCATGAAACAATGTGAGAAAAATCCGTGGCAAGCTTTCTCTGAAAGTCATCAAGTTGGTGATGTAGTTGAAGGTGTAGTTAAAAATTTCACTGAATTTGGTTTATTCATCGGCTTTGACAGCGGTGTTGACGGATTAGTTCACGTTTCCGACATTTCATCTGAAGGCACAACTGAAGAAATTTTGAAAAAATTCAAAAAAGATGAAAAAGTCAAAGTTATGGTTCTTGGTTCAAACTATGAAAAAGAACGAATCTCTCTTGGCATCAGACAATTAGGTAGCACAACTTTCAAAGATGAGCTAAATAGAATTGAAGCTGGTTTGATCGTTTCTTGCTTAATTATCAATGTTAAAAAAGACTTCTTGGAAGTTGAACTTGACAGCGGCTTGAAAGCAATCATCAAAAGATTAGATCTTTCAAACAACAAACAAGAACAAAGAACTGAAAGATATGAAGTAGGTGATAGAATCGAAGCTAAAGTTATGTTGTTTAATAAAGTTAGTGGCAAATTACTTCTTTCAATCAAAGACATGGAAACTGATGAGCAAGAAGCTCATCTTTATTCTGCAAATGACAGTGGCAATACAATCGGCAGCATCCATGGCGATGTGTTAGAATCGCTTTCAGTTAGCAAAGAATCTAAAGAGTAATCTTAATGTCTGACAATCTTGCGGCCTTAATTTACTTGAAAGGCAAGGTTCATAAATGGAAAAATATCGCGCTTTTATTTGCGATTCTTTCCTTTCTCCTTGTTGGAAAGTCAATGTTTGGAAGCAAGTTGTCAGGCGATGGTTTTGAAGGAGGCGATTATATCGCCAGCATCAAAATCAATGGTGTGATAATGGAAGATGATTATCGCAGCAAAATTCTAAAAGAAATCGCCGAAGAAAATTCAATTAAAGCTGTAATTGTAAATATCGACAGCCCAGGTGGTGGAATTGTTGGCAGCGAAATTTTATTTGATGATTTAAGAGAAATCGCCATCAAAAAACCAATAGTGGTTGTGATGGGCTCGGTTGCTGCTTCTGGTGGATATATGGCCGCAGTTGCCTCAGATTATATTATTGCTCATAACGGCACTTTAACTGGCTCAATTGGTGTTTTAATGGAATCTCCAGAAGTTACCGAACTAGCAAATAAAATCGGTGTAAAATTTAACACTTATAAATCTTCGCCGCTTAAAGGCAGTCCTTCGCCTTTTGAAAAACCAAATCCGGCGGTTGACCTTGTTATCAAAGAATCAATCGCTGATTCTTTTGAATTTTTTAGTGGTTTAGTCCAAGAAAGACGAGGCGATAAAATTAAAAAAACTGCTAGAACAGTTTTTGATGGCCGCGTTTTTACCGGAAGACAAGCTTTAGAAGCAGGATTAATTGATGAAATAGGTGGCACAAAAGAAGCTTTGACTTATTTACAAAACAATAAAATTGATACTAAAAAACTTTCAGTTCATGAAGTTGAAATTGCAGAAAAAAATGAAAAATTCTTTGACAAGTTTTTTGGATTTTTACCATTTTTTGACGGCGTAAATTCTAAGAGTTCAAGTCATCAAATTATGGCAATACTGCGCTAAAATTCTGCTCGCGAAGCACTTGCTACTAGTTATGAAACATTTTGTAGTTTTACTATTTGCTATTTAAATTCCGATAATTAGCTTGCCGCGCCTCTAAGCTTGTTTCAAAGCTTTATATCTTAGTTTTGTTTTAAAACTTTTATATCAACCAATCTTAATTTTTATGACTAACAACAACGAGATTTTTGACAGAGTTAAAAAAATCATTATCAACCATTTAGGTGCTGAAGATGCGAAAGTTATCGAAGCCGCAAACTTCATCGATGATTTGGGCGCTGACAGCTTGGATCAAGTTGAATTAGTTATGGCTTTTGAAGAAGAGTTCGGAATTGAAATTCCTGATGAAGCTGCTGAAAAAATCACTACTGTTGGAAGCGCAGTTAAATATATTTCCGAAAACATGTAATTTTTGTTTTCATGAACAGAATAAAAAAGCCTCTGGAGCTAATGCTTCAGAGGCTTTTTTGTTGTTAAGTCATCGAGCAAAGTTCAACCGCCTTTGCTCGACGAAAAAGTTGATTTGCGACAGCGCCCTTAAAGATTTTTTAAAAATATTTAATTGGATCTAAAGTGTTAGCTGCTTTAAATCCATCCAGCCTTAGCTTACAAGAATCGCAATGCCCACAAGAATAAGTCTCACCATTTTTAATTATCGGATCATAGCAAGAATGTGTTTTAGAGTAATCAATTCCCAAACTAATTCCTGTCTCAATAATTTCTTTTTTACTCATCATCATTAAGGGCGCTTGAATCTTAAAACGCTCTTGATTTTCAACGCCGGCAGCGGTTGCTAAATTAGCCAACTTTTCAAATATTGCGATAAATTCTGGTCGGCAATCAGGATATCCACTATAATCTACAGCATTTACGCCGATAAAAATATCAAACGCACCCACAGTTTCTGCGTAGGCGAGGGCGTAAGATAAAAATATTGTATTACGCGCAGGAACATAAGTTATTGGAATTACATTATGCCCCGAGATTTCCTGATCTTTTGGCACCTCAATTTCATCAGTTAAAGCTGAATGACCGAAAATACGTAAATCAATCTTGGCGATTTTATGTTCTTTGGCACCAAATTCTTTAGCGATTCTATTCGCCGATTCTAATTCAATTTTATGTCTTTGGCCGTAAGCAAAACTTAAAGCGTAAGTTTCAAATTCGGCATTTTGGGCAATTGCTAAAACGGTTGTAGAGTCAAGTCCGCCACTAAGAAGGACGATGGCTTTTTTCATAAAAATTTTGTGTAATAAATTGACTAACGAATTTATGAACTTTATTTTCCCTCCCGCTTTGCAAGCAAGAAAAATTCTTGTTTTGCTATTATTTTTGGGGGTGGTTAGCTCAGTTGGTTAGAGTGCTACGTTGACATCGTAGAGGTCGGAAGTTCGAGTCTTCTACCACCCACCAAGCTTCGCTGAAGCTACGCTTGGCAAGCCAGAGTTTTTGGTTTTTTTTGATCTACTTGTGAATTTTTCTTGCCAAAAATTTTTGATTCATCAGTTTTGGTTTATATCGTTAATAATTTAACAAAATTTTATAATGTCGAAATTAGTTGATCAAAATCCACTTCACGGTGATGTTTTTCATAAAGATATTACCGGTCTTTCTGATTTTGCTAACATTACGGATAATGCGATTAGAAATGCTGGAGAAATTAGTGACGCAATGCAGTTTAGTTCAAAAAATGCAGCAAGTGCTTTTACGGCTATCAGTGGAATTTTACAGGGTGCGGGAACTAATGAAGAAAAAAGGAAGCTGATCGCGGTAGAACAAAGTAAAGTTGAAAATGACACCACATTGCAAGTGTTTGCTAATATGGCGATAGGCATGCTTGGATCTTCAAAAGAAGGAGTTGCAGATGAAAAAGAAACACCGGGAATTGAGAAATTAAGTAAAGCATTCGCTTTTTTAGGTCACAAAATCGACGATGATACAGATGAGCTTGCAAAAGATAAGCGTTGTCAAGATATGGCTTTAGCTTATGCCGGTTTAATGACTGATACAGAAATTGATGAAGATACTAAAAAATCTATCGAAACTGCTTTCAAGGAAACTCCCGATATTGCCAAGATTGCTCAAATACAAGCGCAAGAAGGGGAAGAAAATATAGAACTAAAAGAATTAGAAGAGGTGGAAAAAACTATTCCTACCGATATTCATACCGATGATTTAAAAGACCCCTCCACTTATGATGGTAAGAATTGGGAAGATTTTAAGAGTAAGGCTATTTATGGCGCTAAGGGCGCGATTGCTATCGGATTATTGTTTGCTCCCGGAGGAATTTTTTTAGCACCGATATTTCTTTTGGCTACTAAAAATTTCGGTCGTAATCCTGATGACATAGAGAAGGAGCAGAAAGATGTAGAGGCGGCAGAATTAGAATCAGAAAAAGCTTTAGAACTTTTGAATGCCTTCAAAAAATATTTGTCAGATCCAGAAAAGGTAAAGCAAAATGAAGTTGAATTGCGAGAGCAAAATGAAGAAAAAGATGATCCAGGATTAGATGAAAAAATAGCCAACAAGGATGAGGAAAAGGATGGGGATAAGATTGTTAGAGAAGAAGGTGGTGAGTTAGAGTTAGACAATAAAAAAGCTCTGGAAGCAGAAGCAGTAGAAGCAGAAGCAGCAGCAAAAGGGTTAGAACAAAATGAAGTTGATGAGCAGGGGGAAAAATCAGGATTAGTAAATAAACATCCAACTGATGAGGCTACGATTGTCGGAGAAAAAGCTAAAGAATTTGTTAAAAAAGAAAATGGCTCTTTAACAGGAACTCAGGAAACTCTGGAAGCAAATAAAGAAGGTTTAAAGAGAGTTGAAGAAGTAGAAGAAGTAGAAGTAAAAAACACTGCCGTAAGTGTAGTTGATGAAACTACTAAGGCAGCTCTTGCTAGTATTATTGGAGGCTTGGGCGGAACAGAAATGGAAGAGAAGCATAAAGATGAAACTACTGGTCACGGAGTAACTACGCCACAAGTTGGTGGCGGAGCTAGGCATAATTAAAAAAATGGGGGGCTAAAAACCCACTTTTCGCCCCCAGTTTTAAGGCTTTCCAAGTTTTTTCTATTCTCTCCGAATAGAAACCTCTAAATTTTAGTCAAAAAACATGACTAAAA
>Ga0214919_10005605_pt1 | contig 17695 bp, 16 predicted proteins | sample LL1503_MetaG_FD_177994 | JGI IMG/M metagenome (GOLD analysis project Ga0214919, IMG submission 177994) | Freshwater microbial communities from Lake Lanier, Atlanta, Georgia, United States - LL-1503 | ecosystem: Environmental > Aquatic > Freshwater > Lake | place: USA: Georgia | collected...
GAGATATTGAAGGCACCGCGACGGTCGCGTTGTTTGCGCTGCGTCTGGCGTTGGCGCTTGACCTTGTCTAACTGCTCTTTGGTACGCTTGATATTGGCAGCGATCATGCGCCGGTCCAGTTCGATCTGGGTTTCGCCAGGACCGCCGCGGGTACCGATGCCACCGCGCTGGCGCTCCAGATGCGACCAGCGCCGCACCAAACGGGTACTCAGATATTGCAGCCGCGCCAATTCCACTTGCAACTTGCCCTCATGGCTGCGGGCTCTTTGGGCGAAGATCTCCAAAATCAAGAACGTCCGGTCGTTGACCGGCATTTCTAATCGACGCTCCAAGTTACGCTGCTGCCCCGGGCTGAGGCTTTGATCGAACAATATTTCCTGAGCGCCCAGGCTTTGGGCCAGCAGCTTGATCTCATCGGCTTTGCCGGTGCCTACAAACAAGGCGGCATCCGGGGCGCGGCGCTTGCAGACCATTCTGGCCACTGGGTCCATACCCGCAGTTTGCGCTAGCTGACCCAACTCGTCCAGTGTGGAATCGAAATTTGCAAGGCCTAAATCCACACCCACCAAAATAGTGCGCGCGCTAAAGAATTCTTGTCGCGAGGTCAAATCAGGTCTGCGCACGCAGCAGCCCGTTGGGGCCGCCCGGTAGCGGTATCAAGGAGCGTCACTGCCTTCGGCAGGCGTCAATGCAAAATTGACTGCACGGCCCGGTACGATGGTGGAAATCGCGTGCTTGTACACCATTTGGGTCACGGTGTTGCGCAGTAAAACCACGTACTGGTCGAACGATTCAATCTGTCCCTGCAGCTTGATACCGTTCACCAAATACACCGATACGGGGACGTGCTCGCGGCGCAATGCGTTGAGAAAAGGGTCTTGAAGAAGTTGACTTTTGTTGTTCACGATATTTTCCGTGTTGAAAGTAATAAGAACGGTTGAAGATACCACATTGGCAAGGGATTTTCATCGGCTGCAGTCAATAGGGGTACTGAAGATTTGCGGCTCGCTACTCAATCCTTGTCGGCATAGGGGTTCGCCGCCGACTTCATTTGGATACGCAAGGGCGTGCCCACCAGGTTAAATTCTTTGCGAAAACGCCCTTCGAGAAATCGTTTGTAGGCCTCAGTCACATGCTCGAGTGAATTGCCATGGACCACGATTATTGGCGGATTCATTCCGCCTTGGTGCGCATAGCGCAACTTAGGTCGGTACATTCCCGTTTTCTTGGGCGTCTGAAACTGCACGGCCTCCAAAAGCAAGCGCGTGAGCACGGGAGTAGACATTTTGCAGTTGGCCGCACGATGCGCCTGCGCTATCGAATCCCAAACCGGCCCCAAGCCTTGGCGTTTACGTGCAGAAATCAAATGCAAGGCGGCAAACTTTAAAAATCCCAAACGGGTTTCGAGCGAACGCTTAACCAGTTCCCGCTGGTATTCGTCCACCGCATCCCATTTATTGACCGCCACCACCACTGCACGCCCCGACTCGAGGATATAGCCTGCAATATGGGCGTCCTGGTCGGTGACACCATCTATCGCGTCGATCAAGAGCAAGACCACGCTGGCCGATTCAATCGCTTGCAGGGTTTTGACCACCGAGAACTTCTCGATAGCTTCGAATACTTTACCTTTTCGGCGCAGACCTGCCGTGTCAATCAGTTCAAATTTTTGCCCGCTGAGCTCAAAGGGAATGGAGATCGTGTCGCGCGTGGTGCCCGGCAGGTCAAAGGCCACCAGGCGCTCTTCGCCAAGCCAGGTGTTAATCAGCGTAGATTTACCCACGTTCGGGCGCCCGGCGACGGCCAGCTTAATTGCACCGGGCTTACTTTCATCGGGCTCTAGCACATCCGGGTCCGGAGCGAAAGACGCCATCACTTGGTCCATCAGCGTGCGGATACCTTGCCCGTGGGCCGCAGAAACCGCTATGACCGCACCCAAGCCCAGTTCATAAAACTCGCCAAACTGTGTACTCTCCGTCATGCCTTCGGCCTTATTGGCCACCACATAACTGGTTTTGCCCAGACGGCGCAGGTATTTGGCAATCTCGTAGTCTTGCGCAGATACGCCGCCACGGGCATCTACGATAAAAAGCACTGCATCGGCCTCGGCCACGGCTTGGCGGGTCTGCTTGGCCATCTCTTTGAAGATACCAGTGGTCGCATCGGGTTCAAAACCGCCGGTATCGACCACAATGATTTCTTGCTTACCGTGTTTGGCATTGCCGTAATGGCGGTCGCGCGTCAACCCGGCAAAGTCCGCAACAATAGCATCGCGGCTTTTCGTCAAGCGATTGAACAGGGTTGACTTGCCTACGTTAGGCCTGCCCACCAGAGCGATGACTGGTTTCATACAGCGCTGGCCCAAAGGCCTATTGCTGCCTGAACCCGATGACGTTACCGCGCTGAGTGATTACTACCCAGGTCGAAGCAAGCCACATAGGCGCGGAAACAATCGGGGATCCATCAGTGCTGAGGCGATTTAAGAGCTTGCCGTCTGCAGGAGAAAGAAAGTGCAGATTGCCGTCTCCGTCCCCCAGTAACAAAGCACCCCCTGCCAGGGTGGGGCCGCTCACATTGCGAAAACGCAGCTTTTCGTTGGTCCACAGTTTCTCGCCGTCAGCGCGGCGCCATGCGATGACCTTGCCATCGCTTTCTGTGCCGAAAACAGTTTGGGCATCACCACCGATACCCGAAGCGCCAGAGGCAGATTTATTCCACACACTGCGACCGCTACGTGCGTCAACACACGCGACGGCATACTGAAATCCGCGCAAACACACGGAATCCCCGACTCGGCTCACGCCTGCCACCAAATCAGCCAAACGCTCCACCTCGTTTACCCCCCGCCCACTGGCAACTTGTATATCCCAACGTAGCGATCCATTTTGCGGGTTCAGGCCGAGCAAGCGACCGCCCTGTGCAGCCAGCAGGGTATCGCCGACGGCGGTCAACAAACCCGCCTGCCCCAGCAACAAGGATTCACCTGAACGCTGCTGCGTCCAGAGTTTGCGTCCGTTTGCAGCATCAAAGGCGTAGACCGTGCGGTCAGCAGCCAAAACAAAAACCCGCTCCCCTGCCACCAAGGGTGCGGTAATTACCAGCGAAGGAATCTTCTGACGCCACAACTCTTTTTGCTCACTGTGAACAATCAATTGGTTGTCTCGGCTAACTACCGCGACGAACTGCTTGTCGGCACCTACGCCAGCGCTCAGCGTTTGGCCGGTACTGAATCGCGCACGTACCTGACCGTTGGCGGCATCAATCAGGCTCAGGTCGCCTTGGCTGGCCGCAGCCCATAGCATGGCGCCGACCGGTCGCAGCTCCAGCAAGGACGTCGTAGCACCCAAGTTGACACGCCATACTTCCTTCACGTTAATGCTAGCAGGGTTGGCCTCCAAGGGCTCGGGTTTGGGTTTGTCAAAACTCGCACAGGCAGCCAGTGCGAGCACCACGGAGCAAGTGCACACCGCAAACAGGCCGCGCAAAAAAGAGCTGCTCAGTACCATTACTTCAACCCCTCAGCCACTTTGGGAGCAGCAAGCGCCTCTGGGTCCACGCCCAGCGCGTTGAGCTTGACCTGTATCACACGCCGGTATTGCGCACGCTCTTCTAATTTTTGGTAGGCCACCAAATAGGCCGCTTTCGCTTCGCTTCGCTTATCTTGTGCCGCCAAAATATCGCCTTTGCGGTCGGCCACCAGCGCCGCAAATGCTTCGTCTGCTACGCCGTCAAGCAGCGTCATGGCCTTGGCATAGTCTTTGGCATCGAAGTAAATATTGGCCAAGCGCAGGCGAGCGATAGCCAAGTAGCCCTCGTCGCCGGATTTATCCACCACCCATTGCAAAGCTGATTTAGCCGTGTCGAGCTCGCCTTTGTCGCTGGCCTGGCGCGCCAAGGCCAGGGCCGCCTGTTGGGTATAGGTGGCGGACGCATAGCGTTCTTTCATATCTGAAAACGTTCTTTGCGCCATCGCCATATCCCCTGCTGCGACCGACTTGATCATTTCATCGAACATGGCCGCTGACTGGTTTGCCTGGCTGCGCTGCCAATAATGGTAGCCGTTCCAGGCGGCAACCGCGGCGAGTACAACGATCAGCAGACCGGTGATCAGCTTGCCGTATTGGTTCCAGAAATGCTTGAGCTGGTCAAGCTGCTCTTGTTCTTCAAGGTCTAATTGGTTGGCCATGGCAATACGTGGTTAAGCCTCGGATTGTAGGCTTTGCGCCCATTGGGCCCAATCGGCCAGGCCTACCGTTCGCTGCAGGGTCGATGCGTTGCGCAAGTCTTTGATGCTAAGCTTGCCACCCGCCATTTCATCGGCGCCAAACACCAGGGCATAGCGCGCACCTGATGCATCCGCCTTTTTGAACTGGGATTTCATGCTTGCCATGGTGCCGTCCACGCTGGCATGCAACTGAACCGCCACACCCACACCGCGCAATTGCTCTAGGGCGCGCAGCGCATCGGGCAGAAAATTTTTATCGGTGACCACGGCAAACGCATCCGGCGCTGGCGTCGCGCTATCCATCCCCTGCGCTTTGAGCAACTCCAACAAGCGCTCCATCCCCAGCGCCCAACCCACGGCCGGCGCGGGTTTGCCCCCGACCTCCTCGATCAGATAGTCATAGCGTCCGCCGCCGCATATAGTCCCCTGGGAGCCTAGCTCGGTAGTGACAAACTCAAACACCGTGAGGTTGTAATAGTCCATACCGCGCACCAGCCGGGGGTTGATGACATAGTCGACTCCATTGGCCTTCAGCATGGCTAGCACCGCGTCTAAATGCGCGCGTGACGCTTCACCCTGGAATTCCATGAGCCGTGGCGCGGCTTCAATAACAGCCTGCATAGCGGGGTTTTTGCTATCGAGCAGGCGCAAGGGATTGAGGTGCAAACGGCGACGCGAATCCGCGTCCAGCACCTCGGTATGCTGCTCAAAATAGGCAATCAATGCGGCACGATGCAATTTGCGCTCGTCCGGTTGGCCCAAGTTGTTGATGTGCAATTGCACACCCTTGATGCCCAATTCTTTCCACAGCGCATGCGCCATCAATATCAGCTCGGCGTCGAGTTCGGGTCCGGCAAAGCCCAGGGCTTCGGCGCCAATTTGGTAGAACTGGCGGTAACGGCCGCGCTGCGGACGCTCGTGGCGGAACATGGGGCCGATGTAAAACAAGCGTTTGCCGCCGTTGTACAAAAGGTTGTGCTCCACGACGGCGCGCGCTAAGCCTGCAGTGTTCTCGGGGCGCAGGGTCAAATGCTCGCCGTTCAATCGGTCTTCAAAGGAATACATTTCCTTTTCAACAATGTCCGTCACCTCACCCAGGCCACGCACAAACAGTGCGGTCGGTTCGACAATCGGCGTGCGGATGTTCTCGTAAGCATAACGCCGCATCAAGGCGCGAACGCGGCTCTCCAAGGCCTCCCAGCGCGCTGATTCCGGCGGCAGGATGTCGTTCATGCCTTTGACAGCCACTAGGCGTTCTGCCTTGCGTGGCAATGGTGCTTGATTCATAAAGTTGGTGTTATTTGAGAACCGGCGCGCCAAAGCGCTCACGGATATAGTTTTCCACCACCGCTTGGAATTCGGTGGCAATCGCGTCGCCGCGCAATGTCATGCGTTTTTCGCCATCGATAAAAACAGGTGCCGCAGGGGCCTCGCCGGTGCCCGGCAGGCTGATGCCGATATCGGCGTGTTTGCTCTCGCCGGGACCGTTCACGATACAACCCATGACCGCGACCTTGAGGCCTTCGACACCCGGAAACTCTTTGCGCCAAACCGGCATTTTGTCGCGCAAAAAATTGTCGATCTGCTGGGTGAGTTCCTGGAACGTGGTGCTGGTAGTGCGCCCGCAGCCAGGGCAGGCAGTCACACTGGGTACAAAAGCGCGTAATCCCAACGCTTGCAAAATTTCCGCTGCGATCACTACTTCCTGGTTGCGCGACTCGCCAGGGGCCGGCGTCAGCGACACGCGGATCGTGTCGCCAATACCCTCTTGCAGTAACACCGACAAAGCTGCGCTGGAAGCCACCGTACCTTTGGTACCCATGCCCGCCTCGGTCAGACCCAAATGCAAGGGATAGGACGTGCTACGCCCCAGTTCGCGGTAGACCGCAATCAAGTCCTGCACACCACTGACTTTGCAGGAAATAATAATTTGATGAGCCGCCATCCCCATGGATTGCGCCAGTTGTGCCGAACCCACCGCCGAGCTGATCAAGGCCTGGTACATCACCTGTTTGTAATTGCGCGGTTCAGGCAGTTTGCTGTTGGCGTCCATTAAATCAGCAAGCAACTCCTGGTCCAGGCTGCCCCAGTTCACTCCTATGCGCACCGGTTTATCCCAGCGCATAGCCGCTTCAATCATTTGACCGAACTGGCGGTCTTTCTTATCGCCCTTGCCCACATTGCCCGGATTGATGCGGTATTTGGACAAAGCTTGCGCGCAGTCAGGAAAATCCGTCAGCAAGCGGTGACCGTTGTAATGGAAATCACCGATCAAGGGTACGGCGATGCCCATACGGTCTAGTTGCTCACGGATATGAGGTACCGCCTGCGCCGCTTCAGGTGTATTGACGGTGATGCGCACCAACTCGGAGCCGGCGAGTGCCAACTCCTTCACCTGAATCGCCGTACCAATGACGTCGACCGTATCGGTATTGGTCATAGACTGAATACGCACGGGCGCGCCGCCGCCTATGGAGATCACATTGCTGCCCCAGCGAACACTGGCCTGCAAACCTTTGCGGGCGGCTACTCCGTTGGAGTTCAAAAGATTCTCATTTGTCATCATGGCACCTTGAATCTGGCAACGTTGTCTTGGGTATGCGTATCCAATGGGAAAGGCACGCCGCGGACCACTACCTCGGTGTGGTCAGCCCGCCCCACGACGACTGAAAGCGGCAAGTCTCCGCCCACTTCAACGACTTCAGCGGCAGCCAAGGTGCGGCGCAACAAAAGTGCACCCTTTGCATCGGTGACTTCAATCCAGGTGCTGCCGCGCGCTTTAAACAAAAGCACTGATTGCGCTAGCTTCACGGCCGATGCGCCGAGGTCTGGCGCGACCGCCACCGCAGGCAAGGACACCAATGGCGATGGGTTGGAGGCGGATTGGCCTACAGCCTCTTGCGGTCCCGTTTGGGGTATCGGCGCTGCAGGTGCAGCAATCTCTGGGGGCGTTGCTGTTGGCACATGAAGGAACATTTGCGCCATCTGCGGATAGAAATACAGCAAAGCTGCTAGCAGAACCAGTGCCAATGCGACCCACCACACCGCAGGTACATGGCCTTGATCATCACGGCGCATAGTAAGCCGGGGTTGCTGACTAAATCCCCGCGGCGCTTCTTGCATGCCGAGCGCTGCCCCCTGGGGTGCTGGCTGCGGCAATTGAGCCAACAGGCTGTGCGGGTCCAATCCAAGAAAGCGCGCCACGCTGGCGACCATAGCACGGCCGATTTGCAGATTGGGGCCTTTTTCAAACTGATCCTGCTCAAAGGCTTGCAAACGCTGTACCGATATCTTCAGACGGGCTGACAAGCTCTCCAGGGACATCCCCGCCTCCAGACGCGCACGCTGCAACTGCTGCCCCACGCTAGGCGTTTTATCTGCAAGCACTGCATCGGCATGGTCGGACGGCACCCGCAGTCCGACTATTTGTTGGTCTGCATCAGTCATCGAACACCCCTTTATCGAGCAAATTCACTTCACGTGATCGGGCAAAACGGCTCCTTAAACTCGCGCTCAGTGCCGTAACTTGCACGCCATCGCCGCTTTTACCGGCCAGCTTGATACCCAGCCACAGAGTCTCGGCATTGGCCCATTGGGAAGCATTGAGCGGAGCAATAAAGGTTTGGGCCCGGGTGTAGTCTTGCTGCTGGAAAAAATGCAAGGCGAGGTTATAGCTGATCACGGGGTTGGCGGGTTCCAATTGAAAGGCCATCAACAAACTTTTTTCCGCATTGGCAAGCTGCCCGATCTTGGCCTGGCACAAGCCCTGGGTCATCCAAGTTTTGGCGCGTGCGTCGTAGTTGGGATTACTCAGTGCAGCGCCAAACATCGCCATAGCCTCGCCCATCCGGCCTTGCTGGCACAAAAGCCATCCGTAATTGTGTTGCACCGAAGGCGCTTGCGACTGCAGCATAAGGGCTTTGCGAAAGCCCTCTTCGGCAAGTTCTGGCTCGTTCAAACGCATATAAATTAGTCCGCGCAGGTTATGGGCTTCATACCAAGCATCGTCTGCGGCCAGACTTTGTTTCACTGCGTGCAGCGCATTCGTGTTCATTCCGTCAGAAAAATACGCGGAGGCCAGCTCCAAGTACACACGGGCGCGCTTGCGTACCTCGCTATCCTCGGCAAAAGTATTCAGGTCGGTCCTGCTCGCACCTGCGCAAGCTGCCAACCATAAAAGCACGCTCAGGCCGGTGAACAGGCGACTGCGGGCGAACCAAGCAGCAAGGGGCCTGCATAGCGCAGGAAGCACATAAGCAAAGGCCTTAATTGGCATGCAACACCTCCACCGCGGCTGCCACGCCAGGCGCCGCGGTTTCTCGCGCTTTACGCTTATCCATGCGCAGCATTACGCTGGTGCGGTCGCGCACTTCGCCTGCCAACTGACCACAAGCGGCATCAATATCATCGCCGCGGGTTTTGCGTACCGTGGTAATGATTCCCGCGTCGTTCAAACTGCGGGCAAAGGCGGTCACAGCTGCCTGCGTAGAGCGCTGCAAGCCCGACGCAGGAAATGGATTAAAGGGAATCAGATTCAGTTTGCACCATCCGGCGCGGCCCTGGCCATAGCGGCGTAGTAGCGCAATCAGTTCCTGCGCCATCGCTGGCGTGTCGTTCACACCATGGAGCATGCAATATTCAAAGGTGATGAAGTCGCGCGGCGCCACTGCCAGATAGCGTTCACATGCCTGCATGAGTTCATCAAGGGGGTACTTCTTATTCAAGGGCACTAAGTCATCTCGTAATGCGTTCTGAGGTGCATGCAGGGAAACCGCCAGGGCCACTGGGCAGTCCTGGCCCAAGCGGTCCATGATGGGCACCATGCCGGAGGTCGAGACCGTGACGCGGCGGCGCGACAAACCATAGGCGTGGTCATCGAGCATGGTTCGCAATGCAGGCAGCAGTTCTGCGTAATTTTGCAGCGGCTCGCCCATACCCATCATGACGACATTGGAGATGATGCGTTCATCACGTCCTAGGTGTTTTCGCAAAAAATGCTCGGCAAACCAAAGCTGGGAAATGATTTCGCCCGCAGTGAGGTTGCGGCTAAAACCCTGATGGCCCGTCGAGCAAAAGCGGCAGGCCACCGCACAACCGGCCTGGGAAGAAACGCACAAAGTCCCGCGGTCCGCCTCGGGGATATAAACCGCTTCGATGGCGTCGCCTGCACCCACATCGAATAACCACTTGATCGTGCCATCGGCCGATACTTGCTGTGAAATCACCGGCAAGGCTTGCACCACGGCGCTGGTCCTGAGCTTGTCGCGCAAGGCCTTGGCCAGGTCGGTCATGGCTTCAAAGTCGCTAGCGCCTCTTTGGTGTATCCAGCGGAATAACTGGACTGCCCTGAATCGTTTCTCGCCCAGGCGTTCGCAAAAACGGGCCAAACCCTCGAGGTCATAGTCGAGTAGATTGGCCCGCATAGTCGGGTTTAACGCGAGTAAATTTGCATGCCAGGGAAGAAGAAGGCAATCTCTACTGCCGCTGTTTCTGGGGCGTCCGAGCCGTGAACCGCATTGGCATCAATGCTGGCCGCAAAGTCGGCGCGAATGGTGCCGGGGTTGGCTTTCTTGGGATCGGTGGCACCCATCAAATCGCGGTTGGTCATGATGGCATTGGGGCCTTCCAGACACTGAATCATCACCGGGCCGGAGATCATGAAATCCACCAAATCCTTGAAAAAAGGGCGCTCTTTGTGCACTGCGTAAAAAGCTTGCGCCTCGTCGCGTGAGAGATGGGCCATACGGGCTGCGATCACTTTCAGTCCCGCGCCTTCGAATCGGGCGTAAATCTGCCCAATCACATTTTTGGCCACGGCGTCGGGTTTGATGATGGAAAGAGTGCGTTCGATTGCCATAGTCTTAAGTAAACCTTTGTTTTGAATAGTATCGCCACCCTGCGTGGCAAAACGTCCGATTTTAGCACCCGGCCCCTAGCGGGGGCGGCCTTTTCCCCTGGAGCCAAAGGGCATAGCCGCAGGCTTGGCGCCTTGCTGTTTACGCTGGCGCGTCAAGCTGTCTGCGCCGATATATCCCACCGAGGTTTTTAAGGGATCGGGTTGGCCCGGCGAGGCTTTGACAGACCCTGGTCGCATTTCACCTAACGGACTGGCAAATTTTTTCTTAGCAGGCACTGGGCCGCGACCTCCTCGCGTTCCTCTTACGGCACCAGGGCCCCGCGCATTGCCATAGCCAGGCTTGCCTGCGCCGGCGCGTTCCGGACGGTCAAGAGCCGCTTGCCCGTGGGCACCGGTGGCGACACCGGCGGCCTGCGTCAAAGCGCGGATATCCGATTCCTCTAACTCCATCCAAGCGCCACGCTTTAGGCCACGTGGCAAGAGCATGGCGCCATAACGGATGCGGATAAGGCGACTGACCGCATGGCCTACGGCCTCGATCATGCGGCGAACCTCGCGGTTGCGCCCCTCCGAAATGGTCACGCGGTACCAACAATTGCTGCCCTCTCCGCCCCCATCCTGGATGCTTCCAAACTGCGCTACGCCATCGTCCAGGCGAACACCATCGAGCAACATGTGCTTTTCGTCGCGACTCAGTGAGCCCAGGACCCTCACCGCGTATTCGCGTTCCAGGCCGAAACGCGGGTGCATCAGCTGGTTAGCCAGATCACCAGAACTCGTAAACAGCAACAAACCTTCGGTGTTGAGGTCCAAGCGTCCTACCGATTGCCACTTGCCCTGCTGCAATTTGGGCAGCCGCCGAAAAACCGTGGGCCGGTTCTGGGGGTCATCGTGCGTCACCACTTCGCCGACCGGTTTGTGGTAGGCGATCACACGCGCAGGTGGTGGGTCAATGCGAAAACGCACCGGCTTACCATTGACCTTGATATGGTCGCCAAACTGAATCCGCTGGCCTATATGCGCCGGCTCGTTATTGACGGAAATGCGCCCTTCCAATATCAGTTGTTCCATCTCCAGGCGAGAACCCATGCCCGATTGGGCCAAAATTTTGTGCAGCTTGGGCGTATCCGCTTGCGGTTGCAAGATCCGCCGGGGCTCTGCGACAGCAGTATCCGCTTCCTCCAGATCAAAAGCGCCTGACACAACGGCATCAAACAAGCTGCTGGGCTGCGGTGCCGCGTCTTGCGAAGGGATGGTCATTGGCACATCACTGCCAGAACGGGCCGCGCTCATAGGCACAGCGCCAACGCCTGGCTGCGCATTGGATAGCTCAGGCGCAGAAGCAATGACATCTTCGGGCAAAGCGTCTTGGGGCTTGGGGTTTGGCAAAGTGCTGGGCTTTCCTAAGAGGTGATCAAGCGGGGCTTGCGGGGTCGGCACGGTCCGATTCGGGCGCTTCTTGGGGCGCGTTCAATGCCAGTTCCTCAGTGGCCGGTTCCGCATCGTCGATGGCAGCATCAGGCGGCGCTAATAGCAGCTCCGCGTGGGGACTGGCGCTCGCCACGGCGTCGGCCAGCATCTCAACATTTGCTTGACCCATGGCTTCTAAAGGCGGTAGATCCCCCAGGCTGGACAACCCTAAATCATCTAAAAATTGCTTGGTCGTGGCAAACAAAGCCGGGCGCCCTGGCGCCTCGCGGTGTCCAATGACTTCAACCCAGCCCCGGTCTTCAAGTTGCTTAAGCAATAGAGAGTTGATGGTCACACCGCGTATATCTTCCATATCACCGCGGGTCACCGGTTGCCGGTACGCAATGATGGCCAGTGTTTCGAGCGTGGCGCGGGTATATCGGGGTGGCTTTTCCGGATGCAGGCGGTCAAGGTATTCACGCATGTCAGGGCGACTCTGGAAACGCCAACCTGTGGCGACCTGAACTAGCTCAATACCTTTGGCTTGCCACTCTGTCTCCAATTGCGCCAGTAGCGCACGGATTTCATCTTCAGCCAAAGCATCCTGGAACAAGGTCGCCATATCGCGCAAATTCAAGGCTTGTTGCCCGCACAAGAGCGCAGTTTCCAGGATTAGCAATGCGTTGGCCATATTCATGATGCAAATAGCGGGGCAGATGGGGCTGGCGCTCAAAGCGCAATAGAAGCGTGTGATGGAACCGACAATCGGCCGCCCCCTAAAGGCAGCGAGGGTTCAGGCGACGGGGCGCCTAGCGCAAAACCGCATTGTAACGAAGGCCCCAATCGGCCAGCAAGCCGGATAAATCTGCGGGTAATGGACTTTCGAAGGCCAAGGGCGCACCTGTGATGGGATGGGCAAAAGCTAGCCTGAAGGCATGCAATGCCTGGCGCATCAGCCCCGGCACGGCTGCCCCACCGTAGACAGCGTCGCCTAGCAAAGGATGCCCCATCGAGGCCATATGCACCCGGATCTGGTGGGTACGCCCGGTATGCAGCACGCAGTGCACCAGGCAAGCTTGCGTGCTTTGTCCAAGTAAATAGATGTCGGTTTGCGCAGTTTTTCCTGGCGTGGTGGCAAGATCTACGACAGCCATGCGCAGGCGGTTGCGCGGGTCCCGGCCTATCGCTGCTTTGACGCTTTGCTGAGATGTACCGCGCCAGGGCCCTTTGGCCAGCGCCAAATACTGGCGGCGCATGCTGCGCGCAGCGATGGACTGGACCAAGGCATCCATGGCCTGACGGGTACGCGCCACCACCATCAGTCCGCTGGTATCTTTATCCAGGCGATGCACAATTCCCGCGCGCGGCACCGCCGCCAAACCCGGGTCCATAGCGAGCAGCCCGTTGAGTAAGGTGCCGCTCCAATTACCAGGCGCCGGATGCACCACCAGGCCTGCTGGCTTGTCCACCACATAAACCTGCGCATCCTGGTAGACCACTTGCAAGTCCATGGCCTGGGGCGCAAAGGCTTGGCTTTGCGCTGTCGGACGCAACTCCAACTGCAATGCGTCGCCCGCTTTGAGCTTGGCAGCCTGCTTATATATCTGCACGCCGTTAACACAAACGCCACCAGCGTCTATCAACTGCTGCAGGTAATTGCGGGAAAACTCTGGCGCCACCTGCACCAGCACTTTGTCCAATCGCTGGCCATGCAGGTGAAGTTCTACGCTGAGCTGGCGCAGTTCCACACCGGCAGGTAGGATGTCTTCACCGTCATCCTGATCCGCCAGCTCCACGAGGGCGCTCGATATAATAGGAGTGACTTGTTCCACGAAAGTTTTTGCCATGTTGAGAGTCAAATTATCGGTTGTTTACTCGGTGCTTTTGGCTCTGACATTTGGCTTATTGGCCGCATGCTCGACCACCTCTGAAGATAAAACAACGGGCTTGAGCCCCGATAAGCTGTACGGCGAAGCGCGGGACCTTATGGATTCGGGCCAATGGGACAAAGCGATTCCCTATCTGGAGAAGCTTGAATCGCGGGCCGCGGGAACCCCCCTAGCCCAACAAGCCCAGCTGGACAAAGCCTACGCACAATTTAAAGCGGGAGACAAGGCCCAAGCCAACGCGACGCTGGACCGGTTTATGCGTCTGCACCCGGCCAGCCCCGCGCTGGACTACGCGCTCTACCTCAAAGGCTTGTCCAATTTCAATGAAAACTTGGGGATTTTCGGCGCTTACACCGGACAGGACTTGGCTGAGCGTGACCAGAAGGCGGCCAAAGAGTCTTTTGAATCCTTCAAGGAATTAAGTAGTCGCTTCCCGAAATCAACGTATACCCCGGACGCTCTTTTGCGTATGCGCTACACCGTACAGATGCTGGCTAAAAACGAAGTTTATGTCGCGAAGTATTACTTTAAACGCGGTGCTTATGTGGCTGCTTTGAACCGTGCACAAACTGCTGTCGCCGATTACCGCGACGTACCCGCGGTAGAAGAAGCGCTCTACCTCATTTACAAATCTTACGATGCCTTGGGTATGACCCAGCTTAGCCAAGATGCAAAACGGGTCTTGGAAGCGAGCTACCCGAGCAGCGAATTTCTGAGCCCCAACGGCAAACAAGATGCGCAGAGCTGGCTGGACTTCAATAAACTCAACCCGACCAAGCTTGATTGGAGTTTTCCCAATTTCAACTGGTTCAAGTCCAACTAGTCGGGCTTGGCGGGGCCGCTGGGCCAGCGCCACCATCGGCATGTCGCTCCTTGCGCAAGCCTTCTAAGGTTTCCAGCCACTGCTGCTCGTCAGCCAATCGACGCATTGGCGGCAGTCCTGTCATTAGCGTCTTGCCATAGCCTTTTTGCACTAAACGCGGGTCACACACGACTAAAACGCCCCGGTCGCTTTCGCTGCGAATCAAGCGACCCGCTCCCTGCTTGAGCGCCAGCGCCGCCTGGGGAAGGTGTAATGCTTTGAATGGGCTGCCACCCGCCTGCTCTATGGCCAATGCACGTGCCTGCACCAAGGGCGCATCCGGCGGGGCGAAGGGCAATTTATCAATAACCACCATTTGCAAAGCGTCGCCAGCAATATCCACGCCCTCCCAAAATGAGGCGGTCGCAACCAGAACACCACCGGTCCCCTCGACCTGTGCTGCCCCGTCCGAGCGGGCAGCATGCGACTGCAAAAAGCTTTCAATCAACAAGCGCTTGGCAAACTGTCCCTGCACCAATACTTCGATACCGGTACCGGCCAATTGCGTCACTAGCATTTGAGCAATCGTGCGCATAGCGCGTAGCGTGGTCGTTAGCACCATGGTGCGCCCTCCCAGAATTTTTACCCCCCTAGCCACCAGCGCTGCGACCCCGGCGTTGTGGTCCTGGGCCGTATCCAAGAGCGTACCAACAGGCACATAAAGCGCAGCTTGCTCAGCATAGTTAAAAGGACTGGGTACTTGCAAAACGGTGTGTCCCTCCAAGCCGCAGCTATTTACAAACCAACTGAGTTGGTCATCGGTGCCCAGCGTGGCCGAGGTAAAAATCCAGGAAGTACCGGATGCCATGGACTGCGTATCGGCACTAGGGAGAAGCGCCCGCATATAGGCAGTAATGGTCAAGGGCGCTTGATGCAAGCTCAATTCAGCACCGCACTCCAGCCAGCGCAGCTGATCTGCCGGCCGGGTCTGTGCAAAAAGGCTGAGGCAGTCATGCATATCGTGACAGCGCTGCGCCAGCGTAGCAACTTCAGGCCAGGCTGGGCCCAGTGAAATGCTTGTCTGCAAAGCCTTGCCTAGGCTTTGCAACACATGGTTAATTGCCGCATCCCAATCTGCCGGCGGCAGCATCTCAGGGCTTGCGTCCGCCCAGGAGCGCCGTGGCGCTTGGCTGACCGTCTCTGTCAGCCCCTGTAAAGCATTTGACGCTTGCGCAAGGTCGGCAGCAAGTCCCGTCCAATCGGCCATCCCGCGCGCCGGGCCGCTATTTTGAGCGGCCAACCGCTGAGCCAAAGAGCGCGCTTGCGCGGTGCTCCAACGGCGTCCCAAAAACTGCACTCCGATGTCACTGAGCTGATGCGCCTCATCCAATATCACCGTGCGCACACTAGGCAAAAGTTCGGCAACACCGGATGCGCGCACCCCCGCATCGGCAAAAAACAGATGGTGGTTAACCACCACTAACTCCGCCTGCATGGCACGCTGGCGCGCCTGCAAGGTATGACAATTCCCGATATGCGGGCAGCTAGCGCCCAGGCAATTTTCTCGCGTAGAGGTCACCAAGCCGGCAAGTACCGAATGGTCTTGCAAAGCGCCTAGTTCAGTCATATCGCCGTCCACGGTGCTCTGGGCCCAGGTACGCGCCGACTCCAGCAGTTGCAAATCTTGTGCCGAAAAATCATAGGCTGCCAGATGTGCCGTAGACAGGCGCTGCGCGCACAAGTAGCTACTGCGCCCCTTAAGCAGCGCCATACGGACCGAAAAACCCAAGGCTTGAACCACCTTGGGCAGATCACGTAAAAAAAGCTGGTCCTGCAAAGTCTTGGTAGCAGTAGAGATGATGATCTTCTCTCCGCTGAGCAATGCGGGTACCAGGTAGGCCAAGGTCTTACCCACGCCGGTGCCGGCTTCCACGGCCAGTACGCCACCCTCTTGCATCACTTTGGCTACCGCATGGGCCATAGCTTGCTGGTCAGGACGCAGCCGAAATCCATCTAGCTTGCGGGCCAAAACTCCATGCGCAGAAAATGCGGAATCAACGGTCTGAACCAGTGATGTCACGCGCGCCCACTCCGTTGTAGGCAATTGGCTCGGGCTGTCATGCACGCCATGCCAAAGCGTACGGACTTGCGCAGCAAAAAGCCACCTCACTTGGCCCAAGCTGTCCTGCAAAGCTGAACATGGAGACCTTCACGTCAGACCAGTATCGACTTTGCGGCGCTCTAGGTCCAGAAATTGCGGTGTTTGCATTTCATTGAGACGCGACACCGTACGAGGGAACTCATGCGCTAGCGGACCTTCGGTATACAAGTCCTCGGGCCGCACTTCGGCCGACACAATGAGCTTGACGTGACGGTCATAGAGCACATCCACCAGCCAGGTAAAGCGCCTTGCCTCGGCATTTCGGTTGACGGGCATATGGGGCACGTCGCTGAGCAAGACCGTATGAAATTGACTCGCGATTTCCAAATAATCATTCTGCGAGCGGGGCCCGCCACACAACTCTTTGAAGTCGAACCAGACCACACCGCCGGCGCGCTTACGCGCATAAATGCTGCGTTGCTCGATACGCAATACCCGGTCACCGTCCTGGGCTTCGGCCAGCTTGGCAAAAGCACTCGCCATGGCATCGTCCGCAGCAGGCCCGTTGGGGACATGGTACAAATCTAAAGCGCCCATGGCCAAGCGGCGATAGTCCACGCCATGGTCTACGTTGATGACTAACATATGCCGGTTCAAAAATTCAATCGCGCCCAGTACCCGGTCCCGGTGCATGCCGCCCGGATATAAATCATCGGGCTTGAAATTCGAGGTGGTTACAAAGCCCACCTCATGGGTATGCAAGGCTTCCAACAGACGGTGCAATATCAATGCGTCGGTGATATCCGCCACGTGAAATTCGTCAAAACAAATCAACTTATATCTATGGGCTATGCGTTCACCCAACACGTCTAAGGGATTGGCGGTACCCTGTAAATCGTGGAGCTCCCGGTGCACCTCACGCATGAATTCATGGAAGTGCAGCCGGACTTTGCGTTGCAGCGGCACAGCCTCAAAAAAACAATCCATTAAAAAACTCTTGCCCCTGCCCACCCCGCCGTACAGGTATACGCCTCGGGGAATTGGGGGATGGTGGATCAGCTTTTTAAATGAGTTACCACGCTTTTCTTTGTAAATAGCCCACTGCTGGGCGCACAAGTCCAAAGCGTGGGCCGCGCGCAATTGGGCCGGATCGCTGTGAAACCCTCGGGCCGACAATTCTTTCTGGTAATAATCAAGCACTGACATCGCAGGCACTATTGTGCCTTGCACCCGGGCAGGCGCTGCAGTCCAAGGCCCAAGGCGGCAACGGACTGAAAAACCAGGCTCAGCGCCGTTCTACCCTAGACCGCCAATGCCTCTTGGGGCGCAGGCGCCGCCTGGTAGCGCACCCGCTGGGAAGGAAATAGGATCTGAAAATGAGAGCCTTCCCCCGGTACGCTGGTAATCGACA
>Ga0214919_10005606_pt1 | contig 17695 bp, 16 predicted proteins | sample LL1503_MetaG_FD_177994 | JGI IMG/M metagenome (GOLD analysis project Ga0214919, IMG submission 177994) | Freshwater microbial communities from Lake Lanier, Atlanta, Georgia, United States - LL-1503 | ecosystem: Environmental > Aquatic > Freshwater > Lake | place: USA: Georgia | collected...
AACCAACTAATGGGAGAGGTCAATGATGATCAAAAGCAAAATAGGAAAGGTAATTAGCGTAGTTTGCGCTGCTACCTTGGTCTTTGCAATGGGTGGCTATGTCACCAGTGCAAATGCTGCAACAAAGAAAGTGACAATCAAGGTTTGGGATCCAGGCTTGATGGGTCACTTAACAAATGGTGCACTTGATACCAAAACTTCATTTATTTATAAGGCAAAGAAAGCTTATGAAAAATTAAATCCAAACGTAACTATCGATATCTCTGAAATAGATGGCGGAGTATCTGATACACAATTCAAAGCTGCATCCATTGCAAAAAATGGACCAGATATCAAAATCGGCTTTGCTGGCGGAAATACACTTTCCTTTGCAGCGTTCTTAGAGCCACTTGATAAGTACTTCACCAAGGCTGAGTTAGCTCTTGTTAAGGGAACTGGAACTGTTCGTGAGGGATATGACCCAACTGGACCACTGCTCGCAATGCCATATGGCGCGGGTTCTTATTTCTATGTCTTCTATGACAAGAGAATTATGGCTGCACACAATATAAGCATGGTGAATCCTCCAAAGACTTGGGAATCATTCTTAGCTCTTGCAAAGAAACTTAAAGATGCAGGCGTTGAGACACCAATCTGGGAGACAAATCTTGAAGGCTACACAGGCGCATGGGTAATCGCATCCCTTGTTGGTGGTCAACTTGGTCCAAATGCTTTCTTCGATATGTATACAGGCAAGACAAAGATTGACTCTGCTGCAATGATTAAGGCCTATGAGGGATACCAGAAGCTTTATACATCTGGTGTCACTAATGCCGATGCAACTACTGCTGGTCAAGGAGATCGTTTGAACGGCTTCCTTGCAGGTAAAGGTGCAATGATTATCGATGGCGGCTGGGATAACGACCCAATCTTTAAAGCCTTGGGTGAGAACGCAGGAACTTTTGCAATTCCACAACTCAGCGGATCTAAGTATCCAAAAATTCTAGCTGGTGGAACTAACGTTGCTGTCTCAGTTACTAAGTACAGCAAGAATAAAGCTGAAGCAATTAAGTTCGTTAAGTACTTAATGCAAGCTAAGACCATCGATACATATGTGAAGACCACACAGACTGAGCCATCAAATCATGTCAATGCGGATGCTTCAGTAATCGTCAATCCACTACTTCAGGCACAAGCTAAAGATGTTGCGAAAAACCCACAGGTTTATCCATTCGACAACATCATGCCTGGACCAACTAATGACTTGTTCTACAAGCTCAATGCCTCAGTAGCGCTAGGTCAGACAACTCCGGCCGATGCTGTTAAGCAGCTACAAGCATCGCTTACAGAGAATAAGCAATAGAACCGAATGACCTCTCCTGCAGTAGTGAAAGCTGGCCCCGTCAAGGGGTCAGCTTTCACAGGCGGCAGAAAAGGTAAAACTTCTCGAGGGTCCTTGACTCGACAGAAGCAACGCATTGGATTATTTGCAACGCTGCCAGCATTTATCGTTGTGGCATCACTTTTGTTCTATCCGATTGGCTATGCAGTTTGGATCTCCTTCTTAAAAACAGATGGTGTCACATCCAAATTCATCGGTCTTAAAAACTACGTGGATATCTTTGCTGCACCTCTAGTGCACCAGGTCTTTGTGACAAATCTGAAATTCCTTGTGGCAATCCCCGTCGTAATATTCTTGGGCTTATTTACTGCAGTCCTTCTGTATCAAGAGATTTGGGGCTGGCGATTCTTTAGAATCATCTTCTTTTTACCCTCAGTGCTATCAACTTCGGTAATTGGGCTCATGTTTCGATCAGCCTTTACTCTCAACGGCCCGGTTAACTCAGCGCTAATTTCTTTGGGCCTAACGCCTATTAACTTTTTTGCCCGTGCAAATATGGCGATTTTTGTAGTCGTACTTGCACTAATTTGGGCGGGCTTTGGCTATGCCATGATGATCTTGCTCAGTGGTCTTATGACTATTGATAGCGATCTTTTTGCAGCTGCCGAAGTCGATGGCGCTGGATGGTGGCAAAGGTTTTGGTACATCATTATTCCGAGTATTCGTCAGCAGCTTGCCTTTGTTTCGATCATTAATACGCTCTATACCTTCACATCTTTATTCGGCTTCATCTTTGTGATGACCGCAGGAGGTCCACTTTATTCAACAACAACGTTAGATTACTTGGTCTACCAAAAAGCTTTCTCGGCCTTTGATATGGGCCAAGGATCTGCACTAGCAATCGTTATCTTTGGAGTTATTTCAGTTTTGACCATCGCCCAAAGTAAATACTTAAAGAATGATGATGGTCGATAACCGTGCGTAAATTTAGATGGCGCACGAACACCATAGTCTTTTTAGCCCTTTTCAGCGTCGCCATTACAACCTTGTATCCACTCTTCTATGTGGCAATGACTTCGGCGCGCACTTTAGAAGACTACGTCAAGAATGCATATGGGCTACCTAAGTTCTTCACTTTAGAGAGTTATCGAATCCTCATTGATAACTACTCACTTGGAACCGCTGCCCGCAACACCATCATTGTCGTTGGTATTAGTCTTGCGACTTCACTAATTTTTTCATCTCTTGCAGGATTTGCATTAGCAAAATATGACTTTCCTGGAAGCAAAGTAATCAACTGGTCATTTATTGCAGTAATGCTACTGCCAAGTCAGATTCTCATTATTCCTATATATCTTTTACTTTCAAAGTTTTCACTTGTTGGACATTTGCATGGACTGATGTTTGTCTATATAGGAACAAATATCCCGTTTGGCGTTTTCTTTTTGAAATCTACATTTAGTGCAGTACCCGACACAATTTTAGATGCAGCCAGAATTGACGGAGCAGGGTTTTTCACTTCATTTTTCAAGATAGCAATACCTAATGCGGCGGCTGGCATAACAACCCTTGCAGTCCTCCAGTTTTTAGGAATGTGGAATGAACTCTTATATGCCTACTTGATTCTCCCCGACCAAGGGATGCGCCTTCTTACCCCAGCTCTAGCGAGTATTGGAGGTCGCTACACCACTAATCAACCATTGGTGGCGGCAGCTTTATGCATCACTGCTACCCCAACGCTCATCCTATTGGCGTTGAGTTCAAAATATTTGGTCCGAGGAGTCTCAACTGGAATTGGATCGTCATGATTAGTTCTAAAAGTTACACCATTAACTTTGATGATCTCTCACTGGCACGAATTCACTATTGGAGTTCAGACTGGGGTACAGAATGGACACCACATCAGATAAGTGCCCAATTACCTTTAGATATAGCGGTTACAGCTGGGCGCTCAAGTAAAGGACATCACCCTTTTATTATCATTGAAAATGGAATCGCTGCGCACTTTCTTGCAGTTGCTTGGTCTGGGAATTGGCAGATTACCTGCTCCCCATCACTAAATATATTAAGTATCGATGTCGCGACGGATGCCGAAGAAACACGGATTGTCACTAAGACAGTTTCAACAGGTGGAATCGATGCTGCGATGCGCGAATTTATTTCAGATTTTCGGACTACAGATACCCACACTGTTCCAAAGCTTTTAACTGAGTGGAACTCTTGGTGGCCCTATGAAGATGTTGATATCAATGAAGCGACGCTATTGGCTAACGCAGCGTGTGCCAAAAAAGTTGGCATCGAAGTTGCGGTTCTAGATGCAGGCTGGTTTGGCCCAGCAACAAAGGATTCGCATTGGCACAATCTGCGGGGGGATTGGGATCAGAGAAATGTTGAAAGATTTCCCAGCGGCCTCAAAGCAATTGCTGACGAGGTGAGAAAGCTTGGAATAGATTTTGGAATCTGGTTAGAAATAGAAGCGCTGGGCGAAAAGGCCGAACTTGCCGCTACTCATCCGCAGTTTATAGCCGAAAAAGATGGAAAGAATTTGCAGTATGTATGTCTAGGTAACCCGGATGCATTCACTTGGGCTTTGAATATTTCAAAGAGTTTAATCCAAGAGTGCGGCGCATCCTGGATTAAGATGGATTTCAATGTAGACCCGGGACTGGGTTGTAATCGCACTGATCATGGACATGCTTCCGCACTGGGATTAAACGATCACCTGAAGAATCTATATTCGCTCTTGGATACCTTGAAGACTGATTATCCAGATTTAACTATTGAAAACTGCAGCTCGGGGGGTTTGCGCTGGGATCTGGCTATGGCCAGCCATGTAGATATGGGTTTTGCCAGTGATCCAGATTGGCCAGAACACTCGCTGGCATGCTTTTGGGCCTCCTCGCTATTTTTCCCGGTTGAAAAACTTCTTGGCTGGTGTGATAGTCAATGGCATGGAGAGCATCCGCAACAAGACTTCAGAGCAGTCGAATCAACTGTTGCCGAATTAGAGTTCGCCCTAGCAATCACATTACTCGGTGGGTTTGGTATCAGCGCCAAACTCCCCGAGTTTTCAGATAGCAAAATACATCTGGTTGACCAGTTTGTTGCAATCTATAAAGAGTATTTCCGCCCTCGTTTTCAGGATGCGGCATTTATCAGGCATCTAACTGCTCAACCCCAACGCGATCTAAAAGGTTCACGAACGGTAGCTTTTGCAATAGAAAGCCAGAGTTATCCCCCACTTTTAACAATTTATCAACTCGATGGAACTACCGAGCGCCCCGCAATAACCTACACACCATCAAATCTCGATGCTGATTATCAAATTAAGAACTTAGTCAGTGGGCAGATTCTTTTTCCGCACCATCAAGGGACCTTGACTCTAGAAAATAATCTCGAGGATAATGCCGCCATGATTCTAAGTTTTATTGAGATTTCTGGGTGAGCCAACTAAAAGCATTTGGGGATTTCCAGAACTGGGTTCGTCCATCTGCAACAAGCAGGGCTTTCTACTCCCCCGAGCTAGATGCATTTCTTGATGAAATTGCACAGCGGATTAAAGACCCTAAGGTTCGTCAACTATTTATCAATACCTTTGCAAATACTCTTGATACAACCACATACAACTACGTGCGTGAAGGAAAAAACCACACATACATCATCACAGGTGATATTGAAGCAATGTGGCTTCGCGATTCAACTGCGCAGGTTTGGCACTACCTGCCTCTAGCTAAGAGTTCAAAAGACATTGAAAAACTGCTGATTGGACTGATTGGAAATCAAGCCCGATGCATTCTTAAAGATCCTTATGCCAATGCTTTCTATGACGAGGAAAAACTGGGTTACCACGCAACTGATAAGACTGCGATGCTGCCAGGGGTCCATGAGCGTAAATGGGAGTTAGATTCCCTGATCTATCCTCTCGCTTTAGCCATCGAGTTCTGGAACATGACAGAAAACCCTGAACCTTTTGATGCCACGTGGCTTGATTCGATTGCACTCATTATCTCTATCTTAAAAGTTCAGCAGAGAATTAACGGACACGGACCTTATTTTTTTGATCGCGAGACTTCAAACCCGATAGATACCTTGAGTAACAAGGGCCAAGGTCCTACATACAAACCTACTGGAATGGTGGCATCAAGTTTTCGGGCCTCCGATGATGCCTGTACGTATCCTTTCAATATCCCCGAAAATCTCTTAGCCCTAAAAACTTTAAAGAGTTTGATTATTTTGTTCAACGAATTACGGCTCACTAGTTTAGTTGAACCCACTCTTGAACTGATAGAGGATATTTCTTCTGGTTTAGACATCTATGGACTTATTGATCATCCTGACTTTGGCACAATCTATGCCTATGAAGTTGATGGCCAAGGAAATTATGTGTGTATGGATGATGCAAATGTTCCAAGTCTTTTATCGCTCCCATTTTTAGGAGTCTGTGATGTTGATGATGAAATTTATCAAGCCACTCGCAGATTCATTCTGAGCCCTGAAAATCCGCATTACTATGCTGGTGTTGCTGGTTCAGGAATCGGTTCTCCCCATACGGGCAATGGAACAATCTGGCCAATTTCTCTGATCATTCAAGCCAGCACTAGTAACAATGACGAAGAGATTCTGGACTGTTTGCGAATGCTGGTTAAATCCAGCGCGGGTACAGGATTGTTGCACGAATCATTTAACGTCGATGATGCTACTGATTACACGCGGCCTTGGTTTGCTTGGTGTAACTCACTCTTCGGAGCTTTGATTGTGCGGTTAATTAACGAGCGACCAGGGTTACTAGAGCGAATTTAAGACTGCGTTGAACGCTCATTAATTCGATACTTAGAAATGTAATCACGGTCAAGCTCCCAACCAAGGCCTGGGCCGGTGGGTAGTGCCATATAGCCGTTTTTTAATGGAGCGGCATTAGCAATCATGTTGTGCCAAATGGGATCACGATCTGGATGGAAAAACTCAATAAATGTTCCGTGTGATTGGGATGCAATCAAATGGGCCGATACTTGGGCTTCTTCATGATGAGCCATCTTTACACCGTAAGTTGCAGCTACTGCTGCAGCGCGAAGCCATTCAGTTGGTCCGCCCGACCATGATGAATCAAAATTGCAGTAGTCGATTGCAGCGACTTCCATTAAGTCACGACAGCCAGCTGCTGACATTTCAGTTTGTCCTGCACATACTGCAATCCCACTTCTAAAGCGAACATCGCGCATCGCGCGCCGATCATTTTCCCAATGGCATGGCTCTTCAAACCACATAATGTCTTGATCTTCAACGAGCTTGGCAAAAGTTACGGCTGACTCAATATCCCACCCTTGATTTGCGTCTACTGCAATCTTAAAATCTGGCCCGGCAACAGATCGAGCCAATTGCACTCTCTTGGCATCTTCTGCTGGAGAAAGTCCTCCTACTTTGAATTTCATTCCTGCAAATTGTTTGTCCTGTAGATATTTGATTTCATCTTCAATAGTTAAGTTGCTGTTGTAATAACCACCGATGCTGATTACCGGTACTGCATCTCGGTAACCGCCCCATAATTTCCAGAGTGGAATATTAAGAGTGCGGCCCATGAGATCCCATAACGCGGTATCAAATGCGGCGCTTGCAACGAGCCCTAATCTGCGATCGCGCAAAATGTTCCACGTTGCAGGGCGAGCAATCTCCCAACACTTTTCAATGGCTTGCGCATCGTGACCAAATAACCGTGGTGCAATCTCCTCATGAATAATTGAATCAATCTCACTTAATCCCGCATCCTCATCACCAACATAGGCCTCACCCATAGCTCCGTCATCAGTAAAGACTCGAAGTAACACTGTGGATCGATGCGTCATTTGATAGAAAGAGCCTTTATATGTTCGTGCTAGTGGGACTCTGATGAGCTCGGTTTCAACACGGGTAATTGCACTCATAGCAAGGCCTTTCTCGTGAAAGTAGTTACTTTCTGGAAATTCTGGAAACGTTTCTAGAAATATCATACACTGGGGGCATGGCAAAGCGGAAGAAGGAAGATCAAGTAACTCCGCTGCCAGTAGCGACCATGGAAGATGTCGCACGTAAAGCTGGCGTCGCAATCTCCAGCGTTTCAAGAGTGTTATCAGGTCACCCGGATGTATCTGCCCGTATGGCTAAGAAAGTAGAAGAAGCAACTCGACTCTTAGGATACGAACCAGACATTTTGGCACAGTCAATGCGAAGCGGTGAAACGCGCACTATCGGCTTCATCATTACTGATATCTCTAATCCCCTATTTGCCCAAGTAGCACAAAGTTGTGAGCAAGAGTTACGCAAAATGGGTTACTCAATGATTCTCATGAATTCAGATGGCGATGAAGCCACAGAGGCAGAAAACTTCGGGGTTTTACGTAGGCGTCGCGTCGACGGAATTATTGCTTCGTTAATCTCTGAAAAATCACCTACAGTAAAAACCTCGTTACAAAATCTGCGATCACCGTTAGTACTTCTGGACCGTCAGATTTCTGGATTTGAATATGGCAGTGTGACGGCAAATCACTTCAGTGGTCTTCGAGATGCGGTGAACCACCTGATTAATCAAGGTCACAGAGAAATTGCTTTCGTTTCTGGTACTGCCGATGTATTAATTACTCGTGAACGCTTGAGAGGTTATAAAAAAGCTTTTGCCGATAATGCAATCCCTATCAACGAGACTAACATTCGGCTAGGCGCTTTTAGCGATGAGTTTGCTGAACGCCAAACATATTTGCTTTTCTCTTCTCCGAGCGTTCCAACCGCAATTCTTACTGGAGGCGTAGGCGCTACAGCAGGAGCAATTCGTGCATTGCGATCACTTAACCTGGCAATAGGCAGCGATGTTTCATTTATAGCAATCGATGAATGGCCTATGTTTGACGTTGTATTGCCACAACTTTCTTCTGTTTACCGAGATCCTGACATGATTGGTCGAGAATCTGCCCGTTTACTTCTTGAAATCATGCGCGGTGCCAAGCCCCGAAAAACAGTGATTGAGACTCACTTCATCATTCGAGACAGTAGTACAAACAAGCCACGAACTAAGAAACAGCTATAACTTCACTAACTTTCGCATTTACTTGTTGCCTAAGCCATGAACCCCCGGATGGGTAAGCGATATATCAAAACATAAAATCTCACCTGGTAAGTCACGCATCACATGTGTCTCATCAGTATCCGAAGTTGCAACGTAAAGTTTATCGAGGTTTGGGCCACCAAAGGTACAGTCATACACACCGCGGCCAGCAATCTCAATAGCACGGGTCATCTCACCAGTTTCTAGATTGACCCGAAGAATTGCTTCAGCATAGGCGAGAGCGACCCAAGCAAAACCTTGATTATCTACAACTAAACCATCTGGCGTTGCCCCTTCGGGCAGCTGAAACTGCTTAAGAAGTTTTACTTCACCACTAGTTTGAATAACAGAAATTCGATCGGCAAAAGTCTCTGCAACAACGATTCTCTGCCCGTCAATTCGCGCAATTCCATTTGCAAAAACTAGGCCGGCTATTGGGAAATCAATGGTTCCATTAACAATGCGTGCCAGATCGGCTGGTGCTGGTGCGTCGCTCTCGGGGTTGAAGCCATAAGTGCCTACCCACACTGTGTTATCGGCATCGACAAGCATGTCGTTGGCATTAAAACTCCAATGGCTACTCATATCAGAATGCAGCGAAAAATTTCCATCTCTGTCCTGTTGCACTACTGCCCGCTTTTCGCAGTCGACAATCAGTAACTCACCAGTGCTTAACCAACCTAGACCAGATACAGATGGCGCGATCTCTGCCGCAATGTGTAATTGCCCAGTAGAAATATCACCTCGATATACAACACCAGCTAAAACATCTGAGAACCACAAATTACCATTTCGCCAGCGCAAAGACTCTGGAAAAGCGGTCCCTGTAAAAACTACTTCGGGCTGCATTTTTAGAACCTGGCCGACAATCCACCGTCTACGGTGAGGGTTTGACCCGTCATATAAGTGTTGGAGTGACTGGCCAGCCAAGTGATTACTTGTGCAATTTCAACCGGGAAGGCAGGCCGCGCAATTGGCAATCTCTTATTTTTAATATACACGTCTTGAAACCAATCACTTTCAAGTTCATCTTGACCATTAACGATTGACATTCGAGTCGCAACAAAGCCTGGCGCAACAGCATTTACTAACACGCCATACTCTGCAAACTCAAGGGCAGCGGTTCGCGTTGCAGCTTCCAAGCCTGCTTTGCTGATGTCATATGCTGTAGATGTTGGTTCACTCAATTTTCCATGGATGCTCGTTAAGTTCACAATTCGTCCATACGATTGTTTAACCATAATTGCTGCAACATGTTTCATGAGAAATACAGGGGCATGAAGATTAACATCAAGGGTTGTAAAGTATTTATCATTTTCAAGTTCAAGAATTGGATTAGGGATTGAAACACCAGCGACGTTTACTAGTGCGTCAATCTTTCCAAACTTTTCAACAACGCTAGCTACGGCCGATTGAAGTTCATCGAGATTTCCCAAATCTATAATAATATTTGTAATGTTGGAGTTAGATGATGGTTGCTCTCGGTCGAAAATAATCACTTGTGCGCCGAGTTCAGTGAATAATTCAGCCGTAGCCCCACCGATTCCATTTGCACCGCCAGTAACGATGACAACTTGTCCTGCAAAGTTATTCATTTCTCACCATGCAATAGCTTGTAAGCAGCAGTTCCAGGAGCTGGTTGAAACAACTCCATGGTGATGCCATCAGGATCCTTTAAATAAAGTCCCGCGCCACCAGCATTGGCACCAGTATCTACTGCCACTGGGCCAGAAATGAAAGTAATTCCTTCATCCTTAATCGCGTTATAGATTGCGTCTAAATCAGAGACCATGAAGCACAAGTGGGCATTACCAATGCGACGTGGTTCAAGCTCAGTTTCAACTACTCCTGGAACAATGTATTCAAATAACTCAATGACATGGTGGCCAGCCGGGTCGCTCAAATGCGCCATTTTCACGCTGGCACCGGGATAACCAACAATCTCGGCCAAATACCCGCCAGTTTTTTCTTGAGCCATGATGAGTGTGCAACCAAGAATGCGTACATAAAAGTCCACAGACCTTTCTAGATTGCTCACTGTTAACCCAGTGTGTTGGATTGCGCCTCGTATTGCCATGCTATTTACCCGCTCTCTCGTGGATCTTTAGTTTTACCGACCATTCAATTTTCTCGTTTACTTCCAAAGTTACCGCTGGACCACCCTTTAAGCCAACGCCATCAGCAGCGTTAGAAGGTTCGATTCCTAAAGCCCAATATTTGCCATTCCAAGGTAAGTCAAGTGTCTGACCCATCTCCTCCCAGATCCAAAGGTATGGAAGTTGTGTTGCATCCCAAGATATTTCTATTTCGTACTCTGCATTTCGAGCCTTAATGCAGGAAATATTGCGGAAGACGCCCATCCTAGCTGGTGTATTTTTATCCACTCTTGACCATCCATCTTTGGCAAATGATTCCCACGCAGCAAACTCTGCGCCATTTGCCGAGCCGTCATAGGCCAACTCTCTAAATTGCGCGCTTCCTACCGGTTCTAGATTTATTTCGGAGTTCAAAAAATCATTACCTAAAACTAAGTGTTCGGTAAGAATTACTGGTCGTGGGTTACTGTCTAGATTCTCTAAAGAGCATGAAACATTTATTTCATTATCAGAGATATTTATTGCGCGTTCGCTATGGAGATTTTCATCGCTCCAATTCAGCGAAATTGAATTCAGTTTTGCCTCCGTGACATTCCACTGTGCTTGCGAAGCATTGCCATGAAAACCTTGCGGATATCTCCCCTGTAAATATTCGCCTCCCGCATTAGGCAGAAGCGGCTGCCAACCACCGTTCCATGCAGCAACCCAATCGCTCTCTGTGCCCAAAGGTGTGGATGCAATTGACGGGTAAGGTGGTTTTGCAAGAAAACTCTGGCCGAGAAACAGCCCGTCAACGATTGCAGCGCCATTTTCAGGCAGCACTGACAGGCTTAATTTTTCGGTGGCAAGAGTGTGATGCGTCATTCTGGCCGAGTTACCGCGCCATCGATTGGAACCGTTGTGAGCCCACCATCGATTGTGATGCAATCACCATTAATGAATTCAGCATCATCAGAGCAAAGAAAAACTGCGAGCTTTCCAATCTCATTGGGATCACCCAAGCGTCCAGCTGGGGTCACTCTTAATACGCGCTCTTCGTCTACAACACCAAGCTCAACATCGATATCCCACATCGGGGTCCGCTGCACTCCTGGTGCAATTGCATTGGCCCGGACACCATAAGGTGCCCATTCGGCTGCAGCTACACGTGTCATCATGATGACCGCTGCTTTTGTCGCACAGTATGCGATTCTTCCAGGATTAGAAGTAAATCCGCGAATAGAAGAGATGTTAACGACGCTGCCAGAGCGTTGTGGAAGGAAGTACTTCGTTGCCGCACGCATGCAGTAAAAAACTCCACTTTGCATAACACCTAGGCTTATATCCCAGACTTCATCCGTGACATCTTTTATGTGTGGACCTACGAATGAAACTCCAGCATTGTTAATTAATATATCTAAACGTCCAAAATCTGCGACAACCTGTGCAAATGCTTCATCTACAACTTTTGATTTTGATACATCCACTGCATAACCCCGAGAAGTAACACCGAGTTTCGTGATTTCTGCGGCAGCAGATTGAGCTGCCTCTAGATTTAAATCAAATACTGCAACATGTGCGCCAGCAAGTGCTAATTCACCTGCGATTGCTCGACCGATTCCTTGTGCAGCCCCTGTAACAATAGCTACCTTTTGATCCAGTTTCTTCATTTCATTTCCTCTTCTAAGGGATGGAGTGCTTGCGGGACTATGTTATTTTGCAAAATTCTTACTCACCTTTTACTGAACCGGCAGTGAGACCAGTAATGAAGTAGCGCTGACCAAAAATGTAGGTGATAAATAGCGGCAAAGTCGCAATAGTCATGCCCGCCATAATAGTTGGAATCGAGAGTGAATAACGGCTTTGGAAACCAGTGATACCAACCATAAGAGTCTTTTTCTCATCACTTTGTAAAAATACTAAGGCTAACAAGAGCTCGTTCCAAGCCCACAGTAAATTAACAATTGTCAGCGTGATAAGAGGTGGTCCAGAAAGTGGAAGTACAACTGATCTAAAAGTTCTGAAATCAGATGCACCATCGATTTCTGCGGCTTCTGTGAGGCTCACTGGAATCGCTCTAAAAAAGTTAGTTAAAAGATAGATTGAAAATGGGAGCATGAGTCCTATATAGACCAGGATTAACATCCGAAAGGTTGATATCCATCCAAGTTTTGCGCCTAAAGTAAATAGTGGAATAAGTAAAACCACAGGTGGTACAACCATTAAAGAGATGAGGATTCCTAAGACTGTGTCTCGGCCCTTCCATTTCCAGTGGGCGAATCCCCACGCAGCTGTTGCGGCCATAACAATTGTGAACAGCACGGCCAATAAAGTGACAAATAAACTATTTCTAAACCACGTTGGAAATTGATCATTCCAAGCAGCGGAATAACCTTGGAAATTTGGATGCATAGGAAGTGACCAAGGTGAATTCAAAAAATCTTCTTGAGTTTTGAGCGATCCGGTAACCATCAGATATCCCGGTACAATCGCCATTGCAGTGATTAAAATAAGGATTAACTGCCGTGATGTGATTCCAGCTTTTTCGATTGACGTGAATTTCTTACTCATCGAAAACACCTCTATTAATATTTCTTTGAATTCTGAAAAACGCAATAATAAAAATTAGTGTCGCTAGAAGTAAAAGCAGCGCTGCAGTTGCCGCAAGTTCTGGTGCTTTATTTTGGAATGCACTGCGGTAGATGTATAACTCTGAGACTACAGTTGCATTTCCGGGGCCGCCTTGGCCATTGGTCATGACATATACGTAGTTAAATACCCAAGAGACCATAACAATGGCTTCATTTATGACATAAAACAATATGACGGGCCGCAACTGAGGCATTGTCACCTTCAGATGTAACCTAAAGAAGCCAGCGCCGTCTATGCGCGCTGCCTCAAGAGTTTCAAGCGGAAGGGAAATAAGACGAGCCAGAATCAATATCGTACCGAAGCCAACTTCTTTCCAAATTATTATTCCGCTCATAGTCCAAAGTGCTTTACCTGGATCTCCAAGCCAGTCTAAAGCTAAGCTGTCAAAGCCCAATGCCCGAAGTCCAGAGTTAAGGGCACCGTTTAACTGCAAGAGCTGACCAAAAACTACGCCAATAACTGGAATCGGCAAAATATATGGGAGGAAAACGGCAGATCTATAGAACTTCATTCCTTTGCGAGTTTCAAAAAGTAAGACCGCACAAATGAAACTCATTGCGGCAAGTATGGGAACCGTAAACAAGAGTAAAAAGTTGTGGAAAATTGCAACTCTAAACAGCGGATCGGTTAATACGAGTGAAAAATTTTCGAACCCAACCCAATCCCCACGATATTTAAAGGATTGCTGCACTAAGTCAACAATTGAATAGCCAAAAATAAGAATTACACATAATGCCGCTGGAAGAATCCAAATGAATGGTCCGGAAGTGCGCAGACGGCCGAACACCGCCCCTAAGGTTCTAGGGGCGGTGAAACGGTACTCCGTCGGTGCGGGTTTGATCATTTACTCCAAGCGGTGAAGTTCTTTACAAGATTGCGATCAGTCTTGCGTAAGCGCTCCATTACAGCTTGCATATCTGCAGCCGCTGCCTGTCCAGTCTTTGTACCTGCGAGAACTAACTGCACATTTGTAAATACAGCATCAGTATCTAGCTGAGCAGGAATGAAGTTCTCTAGGTATGGTCCACCAGGAAGTGCACTTTGGAACAACGCCTTCTTGACTGGATCTTTAACTGAATTTAAATCAAAGCGATCATCAGCTGGCATAGAACCTGTGCGCTTGAACCAGTTGTTGAGTTGTGCCTTTTCGTGAGAGAACATCAAGAAGTCAGCTGCGACCTCTTTGTTCTTGCTCCACTGTGTAATGCCGATTGTCTGTGAAGTACTGCCCATCTTTCCGGCAAACTTTCCATTACTCCACTTTGGCATAGCCATAACAACAACCTTTGATGCACCTACTGCGTTAGCAAAGTTTGGCGCATCTGGACCGGCTACGACAGTCATTGCTGCCTTTCCGTCTTTCCATAGTTGTTGTGCTTGATAAAGCTCAAGTGAGTTAATGTCGGAGTTCCAACATTTATGCTCTTTAGTCTCCTGAAGGCGAGTCCACCAATCAGCATGCTTTGCATCAGTGAACTTTTGTGTGCCCACTACTGCAGCGACAACATCTTTACTTGATGCAACTGACTGTCCACCGATAATTGAATACAACCAACCACCGAACCAGCCATCTTTAACTCCACCTGCTAGAGCAGGAACACCTTCTGCACTGAGAACATCACAGACGTTAAGCAAGTCTTTCCATGTCGTTGGGACAGTCAAGTTGTACTTGCTCAAGACATCTGTTCGTGCAAGAACTGGGAATGAAGGATTCACATACCAAGGGGCAGTCCAAATTTTTCCTTGGAATGAAAGTTCTGTTGACGCATTGATGTAATGCTTGAGCTCAGCTGCTGGAATGTAATCTGATACTGGCGCAATTTGGCCATCCCAACCTGGTTGTTGGGCATAAATTCCACCCCAGAAATATTGAAGGTCTGGACCTTTCTTAGCTGCAGCGGCAGCGGCAAATGCAGGAACTAATCCATCTGTAGTTTGAAGAACAGTTTTAATAGTTACATTAGGGTGCTTCTTCTTATATGCCTTAACTGTGTCATCGACCCACAGTTTTGCACCAGGAGCTTCCTGATCGCCCCACCACCACATTGTTAATGTCACGGCTTTTGTAGGAAATGCTTTTTTAGATCCAACAGTTGCTGATGCACCAGTGAAACTAAGTGAAGTTAAGAGCACCGCAGCTGCGCAGCCGACGGCAAATGCTTTACCTCGAATTTTCATATGAACCCTTCTTTGGCCTCTGAGCCGCACCGATTTTGGCTCTAAACTGGAAAGGTTTCCAGTAGTGAAAGAATCTACTTGTCTAGGCTCAGTGTCAAGGGTACGGCGGCGTTTTTCTGGGGGTTTCTGTAGGTGGTGCCTTGCTCAATACCGTGCGGATTTGAGGCAATCACCAATCCCCTGCCTCCATATAATCAGGAGATGAAGAGAGCCTATGTAATCGCAATTACTGCCCTTCTACTGGCGCCGCTATCTGCAGTTGCAATGGGATCTGGAGACAAGTACTCGGATGCACAAACTGGCCTGACATATACCGTTTATAAACCAAGCTATACCGTTGGCCTTACTGCGAGTAAGTTTCAGCTCCTTACCTGTGGTGTTGGCAGTGAGCAATGGATTTATGTTAAATACGGTGGCACCAAACGCTTCTTGGAAATTATGGAGACACAGGCTGGGGTCAAGTGCTCAGACCCTGGACTATCGAAATATTTAAAAACCGTGCCGATCAACGGTGCTAAAGCAAAACTTTATGCCTACTGTGATCCAAGAAATCAAACTAACTACAAGAAGTGTTCAACTTCAGATATTTCACGCGTTGGTGGATATTTAATGTTCACAAATAAAGCTGGCAAGAATTTAAAGCGCACCGAGATTCAAGTTCAGGCTATTGGTGGAATCACTTATGCCCAATTGCTCTCAGTAGCAAAGTCACTTAAAACTGTTTCGGCTAGCGGTAAAACTCTTCAGGTTTTGCCTCCAATAATGATTGATCCTGCGACTACCTCTCAATTATCCGTTAGCGTTGGCGACACAGTAGTATTTAATGTTGCAGATGCAGCACAGTGGAGTGCAGTCGTTATAGATCCTACGATTGCTGAATTTATTGCCGGTGGTGATCAGGGTACCTACACAACCAACCCCGCAATCAAAATATTAGCTACCGGAACTACATTGGTTCGAGTCACTCATGGCAGTGACAATTTTGAGATTGATTTAAGCGTTAATCCTTAGGGTGAGCCAACAACCAATCCATCACTTTCAGGCTGAAATTTGAGTCGAATACCGGACCATGCGCCCCTCCGTCGATAGTCCATAGTTCTACCGCTGCTGCAGGACAAACATAAGAGGTTGGTGTTGTCTCAGCACCCGCAATGTTTGGTACTAAATCAAAGGCTACGCCGATATTTCCAGTGGGTGAACACTTGTCAATTTTTGCCCAGCGTTGTGCGCTCTCGACTGCACCTGTATAGAAGTTGTTCAAAATGGAACCGCCACCGTAGTTAATAACGGCATCACTTGTTCCATGAATATGTAAGACACTGACCGGCGAACTCACTGAACACGAGAGAGGATCAACATCCATAGCCCCAGCAAGGCCAGCAATAGCTGCCACAGTCTGGGGGTGAGTACAAGCAAACTTGTACGTCATGAAGTGCCCATTTGAATGACCAAAAACAAAAACGCGCTTGTCGTCAACAGCAACTTTGCTCTTAATCTCATCAATGATTGATTGTATATATGACGCATCATCTACTGGATTATTGTAGAAATTGCAGCAAGATTTAGATGCATTCCAAAACTGGTATCCCTGAGAATCAGGTAAACCATCAGGTGCGGCATAAATAACTCCACGTGAGTTTGCAGCAAAGTCCATTCGGGCGAACTTTTGATGATTCAAACTTGTACTCATATACCCATGAAGATCAATTAATAACGGTGCGGGTAACTTCGATGAATACCCAGTTGGCAAAGTAACAAATACCGGCCTATCTTCCCCAACAATAAATGTTGAACCAGTTACAGATTCGATTGAACTTAAATCTTTACTCATTGGGCTATTAATAGCTATCAATACCGCTGAAAGAAAAAGTATAAGAGCGATGATTATTGAGGGTCTTTTGCCTAAGCGTTGGGGCAAGCCACCTATATTGCTATCTCTATCCTGTTCTAAATCCTTGATTACATTGACGAAATGAAATGCCACTCCGAGTAATGCACCAACCACCAACACCCATACAGGTGGGGTGCGATCTGTGGCTAAGAAAATTGAGCCTGGAAGCGCCGCACAAGCAACTGCATAAGGCAGAACTGAGAGCGGGGAGAATTTAAAGTAGAAGTTATACGCGATTCCACAAGCCACCCCGAGCAGATAAACCCCACCGCCTTTTAAACCTAACGGGCCAATTAAGTTTGCAATGATTGATATAGGTAAAAGTGTGAATGTAGCTTTTCGCAGCTGTTGCACGGTAATTGTGCCTGCTACAAGTGGCTTATTTAATCGATTATGTTTTAAATCGTCTTCGTAATCATAAATATCATTGCTCCAGCCAATAACTAACTGCCCCAAAAATACCGTCACGGCAATTACGTAAGCTGGACCTTCCCACCACAAACGAG